>Ga0193726_1000686_pt1 | contig 32567 bp, 32 predicted proteins | sample H2c1metaG_FD_144928 | JGI IMG/M metagenome (GOLD analysis project Ga0193726, IMG submission 144928) | Soil microbial communities from a riparian zone of the East river system, Colorado, United States - H2c1 | ecosystem: Environmental > Terrestrial > Soil > Riparian zone | place: USA: East River... | reverse complement strand
CGCCAGCTCGGCCACCAGCTTGCCGGTGATGCCGGCCATCGTCAGCCCCAGGTGATCGTGGCCGAAGGCGAAGAAGACGTTGGCATGACGCGGCGAGCGGCCGATCACCGGCTTGGAATCCGGGTGCGACGGACGCGGGCCCATCCACTGCGAGTCGGGCTCGCCCTTCAACCCCGGGATCAGCGCCTGGGCCTGGCGCTGAACCAGGCGGGCATTGGCCATGTCGGGCGGCGCATCGGGTGCCGCGAATTCGGCGATGCCGGTGGCGCGGATGCCGTCGACCATGTGGGCGAGCGACACGTTGCGATCGGCCGAGACCAGGGCGCGCTGGAGCGCGAAGCCCGGATTGGCGAACATCACGTGATAGCCGCGTTCGGCCTCGAGCGGCACCTGCGTGCCGAGCTGGGCGGCCAGGGGACGCGACCAGACGCCGGCGGCGATCACCACGAAGTCGACCGGCATCGGACCGCGGTCGGTCGCGATCGCGGTCGGCCCGGCGCTGCCGATCTCGAAGCCGCGCACCTCGGCGTTCACGATCTCGCCGCCGCGGCGCACGAAGTCGGCGGCCAGCGCCGAGGTGAGGCGAAACGGATCGATGGTGCGGTGGACGTCGGGCAGCGACACCGCCTTGATGACCTTGGACGACAGCGCCGGCTCCATCTGCCGCGCCTCGTTGCCGTCGAGGATGTCCATGTGCACGCCGTGCCGGCGCCTGAGATCGAGCGCGTAGGCGGCGCCCTCGAAAGTCGCCTCGCTCTCGAACGTCATCATCAGACCCTGGTCGCTGACCCATTTGCCGGCGTCGGCGGCTTCGATCAGCGGCGCATAGCCCGCATGGGTGTGCAGCAGCAGGCTGTTACGCGCGGCCGCGATGGCTTCCACGCGCGATGGCCGCGACGCCTCGATGAAGCGCAGGAACCAGGGCAGCGCCCGGGGAACGTTACTCCAGCGCAGCTTGAGTGGCGAATCCGGATCGAACAGCATGCGCGGCACTTTCTTCAGCACGCCGGGCATGCCGAAGGGCACGCACGAGGCGATGCCGAAGCTGCCGGAATTGCCGAACGACGCCGCCTTGCCCGGCTCGCCCTTTTCGATGAGCCGGACCTTGAAGCCTTCACGTTGCAGATGAAGCGCGCAACAGACGCCGACGATGCCGGCGCCGATCACGGTGACGGTTTTGTCCATCAGTTGGGCGAGAAGGAGACGGTCGACGGAATCTCGTCGATGCCCAGGGTCTTGAGGGATGCCTTCATACGGGCCTCGTTGTAGCCCAGCATGACGTTCCACTCGGACCAGCGGTTGAGGAACTTCTGCCAGCGTGCATCGTCCTCCAGCCGCAATCCGATATAGCCGGGCAGCGCAACCCGCGGCGTCGGATTGACGAAGTCGCCAAGGCCGGGATTCTTGAGCTTCATGACCATGCTGGCCAGCACCGTGGTCGTGAAGGCGTCGGCACGGCCCGACGAGACCGCGAGCGCCACCTGCGCGATGTCCTGCATTTCGACCTTGGTGACCTTGGGCGCCATCTTGCTCAGCAGCAGCGAGTCCGACGTGCCCGTCATGACCGCGACCTTGACGTCGGGCGAGTTGTAGTCGGCCCAGACCTTGCCGTGGAACTTGGGATTGTTCACCGTCACCCATTCGATCCAGTAGGTCGGCCCGGCGAAGTCGATGGCGGTGGCGCGCTTGGGCGTCGCCTGCAGGCCAAAGTTCATGTCGACCTTGTTGGACTGCAGCGACAACACCGACTCGGCGAAGCCGCCGACCTCGACCATCTCGAGCTTGACGTCGAGCTCCTTGGCGATGTCCTTGGCCATCTCGACCATGGCGCCGACCCATTCGCCGCTCGCCTTGTCGCGCAGGAAGTACGGCGGATAGTCGAAGATGCCCATGCGCACCTTGCCGGTGCGCTTGATCAGGTCCCAGGTCGACTCGGTCTTCGATTGCGCGCGCGCCGGAACGGACGCGGCGACGACGGCGGTTGCGGCAGCAACGATTGCGGTCGCGGAAGCGACCTCACGACGGCGGATCCCCATTTCCCATCTCCTCTCAGCCGTTGACTTGTCTTATCGGCGGCCCGGTCTTCGCCGGTTCAGCTCCCAAAGCGCTCGAGGAGGCGGAACGCGGCAAAAGTCTAGGTGCCGCGCTTCGCGCCCGTCAAGCGACGCCCGAAAAGGACGCAAGATGCGAGCCAAAGGTCCCTCGGCCTGCGGCCTCGGAATGACAGCGTGTGTTTGCGCTACTTCAACGTCTCCACCGCATAGTGCCTCACACGACTCTCGTCGACCTCGACGCCGAGGCCAGGCGTTTTAGGCACGATTACGCGACCATTCTCGATCGGGAACGGTTTGGCCAGCAGGTCACGCTCGAGGAAATACTTGGCCTGGTAGAATTCGCAGCCCAACGAAATATTGGGCGTGGCCGCGATCATGTGCGTGCCCGCGAGATGGGCAATCCCGGTCTCGAACATGTCACCGCCGTAGCAGGCGATGCCGCCGGCCTCGCAGATCGCCGCGATCTTGCGGCCGGCCAACATGCCGCCATGCTTCATGATCTTGATGCTGACGAGGTCCGCCATACGGTTGGCGGCGACCAGCAGCGCGTCGCCGGGCGTGAACACGCTTTCGTCCGCCAGCACCGGCGTATCGAGCGCGCGGGTGATCTCGGCCAGCGCGGCGCGCTGGTGGCCCGGCACCGGCTGCTCGATGAAGGTCGGCTGGAACGCCTCGACGTCGCGCAGCTGGCGGATCGCCTCGTGGGTCACCATGCCCTGGTTATAGTCGATGCGCAGCTCGGCATCGGCCGGCAGCTCCTTGCGAAAGCGCTCCATGCGCTTGAGATCAGCGGCGTGGCCCGCGAATCCGGTCTTCATCTTGAACAGCCGCAGGCCCTCGCCGTAGAGCCGCTTCACCATGTCCATGTCGCGGTCGACATCGGGATCGGCGACCGAGAACGACAGCGGAATGTCATCACGGCAGCGGCCACCCAAAAGCTCGGCCACCGGCAGGCCCGACGCCTGGCCCACGATGTCGAACAGCGCCATTTCCATCGCGGCCTTCGCTTCGGGATGGCCGACCACGGCGTGGTCGGCCGCCGCCATCAGTTCCTCGATGCGGTGCGGATCGGCACCGATCAGCAGCGGCCGGAGATAGATGTGCAGCGCCGCGACATTGGCCTCGATGGTGCCGGTGAACACCGCCCAAGGGGCTGCGTCGCCCCAGCCGGTGATGCCGGCGTCGGTCTCGAGCTTCAGGATGGCGTTCTTGACCGAGCCCGCGACGTCGCCCGAGCCGTGCCGACGCATCAGGCGCACCGGAATGTCGGTGACGAAGACCGTCATCGCCGTGATCTTGACCTGCTTCAAAAGACCGCCTCCCCGCTTTCCCCGCTTCAGTCTATCGCGCACTATGCGTGCCAACCACAACGGGGAAACGCCATGCGCCGCAATCTGATTCGTGAACGCCTGAACGCCGGCAAGCCGACCGTGGGCACGCATATTCTTTCGGCGTGGCCGACCCTGGTCGAGCTGATCGGCCATTCCAAGCAGTACGACTATGTCGAGTTCACCGCCGAGTACGCGCCGTTCGACCTGCACGATCTCGACAATCTCGGCCGCGCCTTCGAGCTCTCGGGCATGAGCGGCATGATCAAGATCGAGCAGACGCAATACACCCACCAGGCGATGCGGGCGATCGGCGCCGGCTTCCAGAGCGTGCTGTTCGCCGACATCCGCACCGTCGAGGACGCGAAGACCGCCGTGAACGCCGTGCGCGCCGAGACGACGATGGCCAAGGGCGTGCGCGGCCGCGGCCTTTTGGGCGTGGGAATGCGGCGCGACGTCGGCATCGTGCGCCAGGGCGGCACGCCGGCTTACGTCGATGCGCTGAACGAGGTCGTGATCGCCATCATGGTCGAGAAGAAGTCGTGCGTGGACAATCTCGACGCCATCCTGTCGGTGCCGGGCATCGACATGGTCCAGTTCGGCGCCTCGGACTTCTCCATGAGCATCGGCAAGACCGGCCAGTACGGCCATCCCGACGTTCTGGCGGCCGAGACCAAGACCATCCAGACGGCGCTGAAGAAGGGCCTGCATCCGCGCATCGAGCTGCGCGATCCGAGCCAAGCCGGCCGCTACCTCGAAATGGGCGTCAAGCATTTCTGCATCGGCTGGGATGTCCGCATCCTCGCCGACTGGTGGGACACCAAGGGTGCGGAGATGCGCAAGCTGCTGCGTACCAAGCCGAAGAAGATGGCCGCCAAGCCCGCGCCGGTCGCCGTCTCGAAGGGACGCGGCAAGGCGAATGGAAAAACCAACGGCAAGGAGCGCGGCAATTACGCCTGAGCGTCCGGTCGAGAAGCCGCCCGTCGCGCCCAGACGTCCGTTCCGGCGCACGCTCCATGGCGTCGCCCTCACGGACGACTATGCCTGGCTGAAGGACGACAATTGGCAACAGGTGCTGCGCAACCCGGCGCTGCTCGATGCCGACATAAGGTCGTACCTGGAAGCGGAGAACCGCTACACCGAGGCGATCCTCGAACCGACGCAGGCCCTGCAGAAGACGCTGGTCGCCGAGATGCGCGGGCGCATCAAGGAGGACGATTCCGGCGTGCCGCAGCCGGACGGACCGTTCGCCTATCTCTGGAAGTATCGCGAAGGCGGGCAACACAGCCTGATCGGCCGCATGCCGCGCGATGGCGGCGAGGCTGAGGTCATCCTGGACGGCGACGCCCTGGCCAAGGCGTCGGCCTATTTCCATTTCGGCGGAACGCGGCATTCGCCGGACCATCGCCTCGAAGCCTGGAGCGCCGATCTGCGCGGTTCGGAGTATTTCACCCTCCGCGTGCGACGCTGGCAGACCGGCGAAGACCTGACCGACATCGTCGAGCAGACCAGCGGCAACGTCGTGTGGGGCCACGATTCGACGTTCTTCTTCTATGTCCGTCAGGACGACAACCATCGGCCACTGAAGGTCTACCGTCATCGGCTGGGCACGGCACAGGGTGACGACGTCCTCGTCTACGAGGAAAAGGACAGCGGCTGGTTCACGCGCATCGAGGAAAGCTCGAGCGGCCGCTTCGCCGTCGTCGCAACCGGCAACCAGGAAACCTCCGAGCGCTGGCTGATCGACCTTTCGCAGCCGGACGCCGCGCCCCGCCTCGTGGCGGCGCGCGAGACCGGCGTCCGCTACACTGTCTTCGATCGCGGCGATGAACTCTTCATCCTCACCAACGAAGGCGATGCGATCGATTTCCGCATCGCCACGGCGCCGCTGGCGACGCCCGACCGGAGCCATTGGCGGCCGCTGATCCCGCATCGTCCCGGCACCTACATCATCCGCATGGCGCTCTACAAAGGGTACCTGGCGCGGCTGGAGCGCGCGAACGCGCTGCCCTCGATCGTGATCCGCGACCTGATCGATGGCGCGGAGCATGTCATCGGCTTTCCGGAAGCGGCCTACGCGCTCGACATCATCGACGGCTACGAATTCGACACCACGACCCTGCGCTTCGCCTATTCCTCGATGACGACGCCGGCGGAGACCTACGACTACGACATGGCGAGCCGCCAGCGCACCTTGCGCAAGCGCCAGCAAATTCCTTCCGGCCACGATCCGGCGGCCTATGTCACAACCCGCATCATGGCCATCTCGCACGATGGCGCCGAGGTGCCGGTGTCGATCCTGCACCGCCGGGATTTCAAGCGCGATGGCGCAGCACCGCTCCTGCTCTACGGCTACGGCTCGTATGGCATGGCGATGCCGGCGTCGTTCTCGGCCAATCGTCTGTCGCTGGTCGACCGGGGCTTCGTCTACGCCATCGCCCATGTGCGGGGCGGCTCGGACAAGGGTTGGGGCTGGTATCTCGACGGCAAGCGCGAGAGGAAGACGAACACGTTCGACGATTTCGCCGCGGTGGCGCGCGAACTCATCGACGGCAGATACACCTCGGCTAGGCGCATCGTCGGTCACGGCGGCAGCGCGGGCGGCATGCTGATGGGAGCCGTCGCCAACCGGGCGGGCGAGCTCTTCGCCGGCATCGTCTCCGAGGTGCCCTTCGTCGACGTGCTGAACACGATGCTCGACGACACGCTGCCGCTGACGCCGCCCGAATGGCCCGAATGGGGCAACCCGATCACCGACGAGAGCGCGTTCCGCTACATTCTCTCCTACTCGCCCTACGACAACGTCGCCGCCCGGGACTATCCGGCGATCCTGGCCATGGCCGGCCTGACCGATCCCCGCGTCACCTACTGGGAGCCCGCGAAGTGGGTCGCGCGGCTCAGGGCCACGATGACCGGAGGCGGCCCGGTCCTTCTGCGCACCAACATGGGCGCAGGCCATGGCGGGGCGGCCGGACGGTTCGACCGCCTCGACGAGGTGGCCATCGCCTATGCGTTCGCACTGCACGTTACGGGAACGTGAACCCCAGGCGGGCTTGATCCGGCCAGCGGGAGGCATAGGCTTTTCGCCACAAGCGAAACGGTAATCAAGAGGAACACCATGAAAGCGGCAGCCGACAAGGTTCTGAAGGATGCGGTGAGCAAGGGCGACGTGCCGGGCGTTACCGCCGCGGCGACCGACGCCAAGGGCACAACCTACGAGGCGGGCTTTGGCAAGCGGGTGCTGGGCGAGGCGGCCGACATGACGCCCGACACCGTGGGATGGATCGCCTCGATGACCAAGGCGATCACCGGGGCGGCCGCCATGCAGCTCGTCGAGCGCGGCAAGCTCAAGCTCGATGCGCCAGCCAAGGAAGTGGCGCCGCAACTGGGCGACGTGGCCGTGCTCGACGGCTTCGATTCCGCCGGCAAGCCCAAGACGCGCAAGGCCAAGCGCGACATCACCTTGCGTCATCTGCTGACCCACACGGCGGGCTTCGGCTACGACATCTGGAGCCCCGAGGTCGGCAAGTACATGGAGGCGATGGAGGTGCCGGGCGTCATCAGCTGCCAGAACAAGGCGCTGACCACGCCGCTGCTGTTCGATCCCGGCGAGCGCTGGTTCTACGGCATCAATATCGACTGGGCGGGCAAGATGGTCGAGGCCGCGAGCGGCAAGAAGCTCGGCCAGTACATGCACGACAACATCCTGGGCCCGCTGGGCATGGACAGCACCGGATTCAAGATCACCGACAGCATGCGCAAGCGCCTGGCCAAGATCCATCATCGCGGCCCCGACGGCGCCCTGCAGCCCGACACCGCGCTCGAGCTGCCGCAGGAACCCGAGTTCGAGATGGGCGGCGGCGGCCTCTACAGCACGGCCGGCGATTACCTGAAGTTCGTGCGCATGATGCTGAACGAGGGCAAGTCCGACAAAGGCGAGGCGGTGCTGAAGCCTGCGACCGTGGCCGAGATGTCGAAGAACGCCATGGGCGATCTCAAGGTCTGCGCACTGCCGACCGCAGCGCCGCCCTTCTCCCTCGATGCCGAGTTCTTCCCCGGCATGGACAAGCAATGGGGCCTCTCCTTCATGATCAACAACGATGAGGCGCCGACCGGCCGCTCACCCGGCAGTCTCGCCTGGGCGGGACTGGCCAACACCTATTACTGGATCGACCAGAAGAAGGGCGTGGGCGGCGTCTACATCACCCAGATCCTGCCCTTCGTCGACACCAAGTCGCTGCCGCTGTTCTTTGCTTTCGAGTCGGCGGTGTACGGGAAATAATTCGCTGGGGCGCGCCCCCAGCTATGACGCCAGCCCAAACAACTCCGTCTCCTCGCGCACGCCGCGCAGGCGGTGGCGGCCGAGCGAGACCAGGCGGGAACGGCACGACACTGCCGCCTCGGCGAACTGCCGCGAGATCAGGAGGCTGTGCCCCAGCGGCTCGCACAGTTTCTCGATGCGCGACGCCTCGTTCACCGCAGGCCCGATCACCGTGAAGTCGAGCCGCGCGGCCGTGCCGACATTGCCGTATTGCACGGTGCCGAGGTGCAGCGAGATATCGAGCTCGGTTGCCTGCCGTCCTTCGGACCGCCGCCGTTCGTTCAGCGCCTCGATCAAGGCCAGCGCCTCGGTCGCGGCGTCGAGCGCGGCATGGCAGGCCTCGGCCCGCGTCGCCGGACGGGCGGCGAAGGCCGCGAGCAGGCCGTCGCCCATGAATTTCAGCACCTCGCCGCCACGCTGCACGACCGGCGCCACCATGCATTCGAAGCACTCGTCGAGCAGCGTTATCAGTTCCTTGCCGGGCGTCACATCGGCCAGCGCCGTGAAGCCGCGCAGGTCGGTGAAGAAGACGATGGCGTCGACGCTCTGCACCTCGCCGCGTTGCACAGTGCCGGCGAAGACACGGCTCGCCGGATCCTCGCCGAGATAGGCGGCCAGCAGGCCATGGCCGATCGTGCGCAGGGTGACGGCCTTTGCCGCCAGAGCAAACAGCGGCAGCGTCTGTTTCAGGACCGCCAGGTCGGAGTCGAGATAGCCGCCCGGCCGGTCGGTCGTGACGGAACAGACCAGCCCCAGTCGTTCGGCATGCTCGGCCTCGCGCTGACCGCCGATCTTCGGCATCAGCTCACCCAAGGGAAAGACGCGGCCCAGCCACTCCGTCATGCCTGCTGCGCGCAGCTCCTCGAACACGGGCGCTTCCCGGGCGACCGCCGGGTCGTCGACGCGGCGGCGGCGCTCGGTGATGCCGTCCCGCAGCATCGGCACAAAGGGGCTCTCCCGCACGATGGGCGAGTCGATGTCGCCATGACCGAACTCGAAGTGCGGGCCGAGGCCCGTCGCGCGGTCCCAGATCATGCTGCGCGCCCGCACCATGGGATGGAGCGTGTTCATGCCGACGAAGGTGCGCGCGACAGGCACGCCGATGTCGTTCAGCCGCCGCGAGAAGCCGTCGACCATCTCTTCCAGCGGCAGGTTGCGCAGGCCCGATTCGGCCAGCCAGTCGGCGAGAGCAGTCAGTTTCATCACGATGCATTCACCGTGCCTTTGCTGCCCCTGCGGATCAAGGTCGCGTGATGCCACATTTCACGTCGCAGCCGCACGGTGCATAGTGGCGACGCCGACGATCAGTCGGCCCGGTCGTAGCCACCCGGTCAAAACAGGAGCAACAGATGTTTGTCGTCTTCGCCCGGGAGGGAGGCTGATGTTCAGCCTCGTCTTCACGCGGCGCTACAGCATGGCGCATCGGCTGATGGCCGACGCCCGCAGCAAATGCGCCGTTCCCCACGGTCACAATGAGCTCGTCACCGTCAAGCTTCAAGCCGTCGCGGCGCGGCGCCTCGACGGGGCCGCCAACATGGTGGAACCGTTCGAGATCGCCAAGGCGCATTGGCACCGGTGGATCGACGAGGAAGTCGATCACGCGCTGCAGCTCTCGGACCGGGACCCGCTGATCGGCTATTTCCGGGAACATGAACCCGACCGGCTGGCGCGCCTGCTGGTCACGCCGGGCGATCCCACCACCGAAATGCTGGCCGCCTGCTTCATGGCCAAGCTCAATGCCTTCCTGACAAAGGACGGCAGCGACCTGCGCTGCGTCGAGGTCGTGGTCGAGGAAACGCCGACCAACACCGTGACCTTCGCGGGCGACCCCGCCGACGTCCTGCCCGAACGTCCGGCCGCGGCCAATCGCGCCGATTGGTGGTGGCGGGCGGACAGCAGCATCAACGACCTCGACCGCGACGCTGCGGGACCATGAGCATCCTGCGCATTTCGGAGATCTTCGGGCCGACGGTGCAGGGCGAAGGCGCGCTGATCGGCAAGCCGACCGTCTTCGTGCGCACCGGCGGCTGCGATTTCCGCTGCAGCTGGTGCGACACGCTGCATGCCGTGCTGCCCACCCATCGCCACGATTGGATGCCGATGACGCCCGAGGAGATCCTGACCCGCGTCGAGGAACTGACCAGTGGCGTTCCGGTCCTCATCACGCTGTCGGGCGGCAATCCGGCGATCCAGCCGCTCGGGCGCCTGATCGCCTTGGGCAAGGAGCGCAGCCACCGCTTCGCGATGGAGACCCAGGGCAGCGTCGCCGACGCGTGTTTCGCCGGGCTCGACTGGCTGGTGCTGTCGCCGAAACCACCCTCCTCCGGCATGACGACCGACTGGGCCGCGTTCGACGCCTGCCTCGCCGCTGCCGGCGGCGCTCCGCGCACGGTGCTCAAGGTCGCCGTGTTCGACGATGCCGACTACGACTATGCCGGCCGGGCGGCGGCGCGCTATCCGTCCCTGCCGCTCTACCTGTCGGTCGGCAATCCCACGCCCGGCGATGAAGCCGGCCGCGGCGACGTCGACCTGGCGGACCTGCTCGCGCGGTTCCGCTGGCTGGTCGACAAGGTGGCGCGGGATCGCTGGTTCAAGGCGACGGTGCTGCCGCAGCTCCATGTGCTGGCCTGGGGCAACCAGCGCGGCGTCTGATCGAGCGGAGGCACTAAGCCGGCGGCGGCACCATCGTCCCTTTGGGCAAGGCGGCGCAATGATCGTAGATCGCTGACGGCCGCGTGAACCACACCTTGTCCTTCTGCGGATGGCTCGTGATGTGCTGCAGCGCCTCGCGCAGCATGCGCAGCCGATAGGGCTGGCCCACCACCATGGTGTGGAGCGCGATGCCGCAGACCAGCGGCTGCTTGGCGGACTGGCGCAAGAGCTCCTCGAACTGGCCGATGATGAAGTCGCGGAACTGCTCGGGCGTATGGTGGCGCACCAGGATCTGCGGGCTGTCGTTGATCTCGATCGGATAGGGCACGCTCATCAGCGGACCCGAACGCGTCTTCATCCATAGCGGCTGATCGTCGGCCGGCCAGTCCATCAGGAAGTCGAAGCCGGTTTCCTTCAAGAGGTCCGGTGTGTGATGGCTGGAGCTCATCCATGGCGCCATCCAGCCGCGCGGGCGCTTGCCCGAGGCCTTCTCGATGGCATCGCGCACCTCCTCGAGGAAGCGCTTTTCGTCCGCCTCCCACATCTGGCCGTGGCGCTCGGCGTTGGTGCGGCCGTGGCCGATGAACTCGTCGCCGCGTGCCTTGAGCGCCGCCACGATCTGCGGCGCGTAGTCGAACACCGTGGTGTTGATGAGGTGCGCGGCCGGCAGGTTGAGCTCGTCGAACAATTCGAGGCAGCGCCAGACGCCGACCCGGTTGCCGTAGTCGCGCCAGGCGAAGGTGCGCGGATCGGGCGGCGTGCCGGCCACGGTCAGCAGATGGCCGTCGCCGGCGCCAAAGGCGAAATGCTCGATGTTGAGGCCGAGATAGACCGCCAGCCGCTTGCCGTCCGGCCAGGCGTAGTCCTTGCGCTCGGTGATGGGCGAGTAGGCGTAGCGGTTGTGATGGGGGAGACGGAGCATTTGGATGGTCCTTGTTACGACAAAGCCTTCATGCCCCTCCCCCGTAAGACGCAGGGCTGTCCGGGGAACGATTCACTATGACGCGGGTGCATGCCCGGCCGGAGCTGGTTGGACCAGCTACTTTCTGGTTGTCGAGACACAGAAAGGACCGGGCATGCGCTACAGCGATAGCATTCTGGGTAATCTTCTCAAGCCGATCTCGCGGCGCTGGTTCGACGCCCTTGTGGATCGTCACGCCGGCAATGCCTACGACAAGAAGTTCGGCAGTTGGGACCATCTGGTGGCGCTGGTCTATGCGCAGCTTGGCGGGATCGAGAGCCTGCGCGCCTTGGAGGCGGCGTGGAACGCCAACGCCCATCACCACTACCATCTCGGGGTTGGCCCGCTGGCGCGCTCGACGCTGGCCGATGCCAACGCCCGACGGCCGCTGGCGATCTTCGCTGAGACCTTCGCCAAGCTGTCGGGACTGGCCGACCGCCTGGTGCGACGGGAAGGCGAGGAGATGCTGCGGTTGATCGATGCCACCCCGATCCCGCTCGGCAAGGTGGTCGAGTGGGCCAAGCGGAATGGCCGCATCCGGGGGCTGAAGATGCACGTCGTCTACGATCCGGTGCGCGACAATCCCACCTTCGTCGACATCACCGATGCCAACGTCAACGACATCGAAGTCGGCAGGGCGGTGCCGATCGCCGCCGGCTGCACTTACGTCTATGACAAGGGCTATTGCCGCTACGACTGGTGGGCCGGCATCGATGCCGCCGGCGCCTGCTTCGTGACCCGCATGAAGAAGAGCGCGCGCTTTCGTGCCCACAGCTGGCGGACCGTCCGCCAAGCCACAGGGGACGGCTTCACCATCCTCGATGATGCCGAGGTCAAGCTGACCAGCAAAGGCGATTCCAAGCTCGCCATCCCGATGCGCCGCGTTCGCCTCAAGCGCGACGATGGAACCAGGATCGCCCTCCTGACCAACGACCTCGAGCGATCCGCCGTCGAGATCGCCAGCCTCTACAAGAGGCGCTGGCAGATCGAGCTGCTGTTCCGATGGATCAAGCAGCATCTTAAGATCAGGACCTTCCTCGGCCGCAACCCAAACGCCATCCGACTGCAACTGCTGGCCGCCATGATCGCCTATCTGCTGCTGCGCAGCGCCGCCAGGCACTGCTTCCTCAAGATGCCCGCCATCCGCTTCGCCGAACTCGTCGGCGCCCGCCTGTTCACCCGAACTGCCATCGCCCATATCGACAAACCAAACCGATCTAACCCCTCCACCGCCGCCCCTCGATATTCTTCCAACCAGTTAGCCTTCCAATATGCTTAAACTTTCCCCGGACAGCCCTGCGTCATGCGGGGGAGGGACATTGAGAGGAGTTATTTCTTCTCCACGTTCCACAGCGCCAGCGAGGGCGTGCGCAGCAGGCCGTCGAGGTTGGTGCGGATCGCCGTCGGCGTGGTGAACTGGCCGAGCGGCGCGTGCGTGGGATAGTCCACCACACGCAGCTGGACCTGCTCGGCGATCGCCTTCTGCTTGACCGGGTCGGCTTCCGACGCGAAGACGTCGCGCAGCTTCTCGAGCTCGGGATCGCACGGCCAGCCGAACGTCGCCTTGTCGCACGAAGCGTTGAGGAAGGCAGCCGACACCGGGTTGAGCACATCGGTCGCGCCCCACGAGGTGAAGAAGGCGCTCCAGCCGCCCTTGTCCGGCGCATCCTTCTTGGCGCGACGCGTCACCAGGGTCTGCCAGTCCATCGGCTGCAGGTCGACCTTCAGCCCGATCTTCTCGAGCTGGGGCTTGGCGACGGTGGCGAGGTTGTTGTGGCCCGACGTGTCGGTCTGGTGCAGCAACACCACCGGCGTTCCGTCGTAGCCTGCCGCGGCCAAGAGCTCCTTGGCCTTGGCGACGTTGCCCGAAAGCTTGTCCTCCCAGCCCTTGGTCGATTCGAGCGGCGAGCCGCAGGGGAACAGCGACTTGCACTCCTTGTAGTACTCGGGATTGCCGACATTGGCGTCGAGGAATTCCTTCTGCGACAGGGCATAGAGCACCGCCTGGCGCACCTTGGGATTGTCGAACGGCTTGAACAGCACGTTGAAGCGCATGGCGTACTGGCGGCCCGCCGTGTTGGTCACCATGGTCTTGATGTTCTTTTCCTTGGCCAGCAGCGGCAACAAGTCGGGCGGCACGATCTCGACCAAGTCGACCTCGCCGTTGATCAGGGCGTTCACCTGGGTCGACGTGTCGGGGATCCAGATCCATTCGACCCGGTCGACCTTGGCGACCTTGCCGCCGGCCAGGCCGGAGGCCGGCTCCGGCCGCGGCTTGTATTTCGGGTTCTTGACGTAGACCGCCTTCTCGCCCGCCTTCCACTCGTCCTTCTTGAAGATGAAGGGGCCGGAGCCGGTAGCGTCGGTGATCTGCGTGTTGGGATCGGTGTTGGCGACCTCCTTTGGCATCATGAAGGCCACGTTGGAGCTCGACTTGCCGAGCGATTCCAGCACCAGCCCGTAGGGCTGCTTCAGGACCATCTTGATGGTCTTGGCGTCGGGCGCCGAAAGGTCGGTCACCACGCCTAAAAGCTTCTGGCCCATCGAATCCTTGGCGCCCCAGCGCTTGATCGAGGCGACGCAGTCCTCGGCCGTCACCGGCTTGCCGTCGTGCCATTCCAGGCCGTCGCGCAGGGTGAAGGTCCAGGTGAGCTTGTCGGGCGAGACCTCCCACTTGTCGACCATCTGCGGCTTGACCTCGAACTTGTCGTCGAGGGCGAACAGCGTGTCGTAGACCATGTTGCCGTGATGGGTGGAGATCAGCGCGGTGGTCCAGATCGGATCGACGATCTTGAGATCCGAATGCAGCGCGACCTTGAGCGTAGTTTGTGCGTAGGCGGGCGCCGCAAACGCGGCGGCGGCGACAAGCGCACAAGCAAAACGACGACCTAACTTCAGCATGACAACTCCCTGATGACCCCCCGGCCAGGCGCAACCATAGGGCCGTCAGCCGCCCTGCGCGACGTCCAACAGCGCCTGCCAGTCCGTCAATTTCACGCGAGGCCTGCCCAGCGCCGCACCCGCCGCGATCTCGTGCTTGTCGATGCGGTGCCAGCCCGCCGCGTCGACGGCGATCGGCAGCACGTCGGGCCCGCTCTTGGGATCGCGCTCCTCGAGCCAGGCCAGGACCTGCTGGGCCACGGCGTGGCTCTCCGCCCGGTTGGTCGGAATCGTGCCGGTGGGCCCGCGCTTGGCCCAGCCCACGGGAAAGACGTCCTCGCGCCTGGGGAAATCCTCGCCGCCATAGCCGATGCAGGTCACGACCAGGTCGGCGGCAAGCTTGCCGCCTATCACCGAATTGGGCGTGAGTTCGACCTCGCCCGGCCTGAACGCCACGGGCGCCGCCTGAAAGCGGAAATGCACCGTCACCGGCTTGGCGCCGGCCTTGTTGTTGGCAAAGCCCCGCAGGATGTCCAGGTTCTTGGCCTTGCGCAGTCGCTCGGGCGTCGGGTCGGAAGCAGGCGGTGTCGCGTCCAGTCCTTTTGCCTCCGTCACCGCGACCGCGCGCGACAGCCTGCCCATTTCAGCCAGCTCGTTGTTGGTGAAGGAGGCGTGCTCGGGCCCGCGCCGGCCGATCACGTAGATGTCGGTGAGCGGCGCGGCCGAAATGGCAGCACCCGCGTCGGGCACGATGTCGCTCTTGGCCATCTCGTCGGCCGATTTGGCGAGCACGCGCGCGACGTCGAGCGCCACGTTGCCGTTGCCGACCACGGCCACCGATTTCACCCGGGACAGGTCGGGGCCCTGGCGGAAATCGGGATGGCCGTTCAGCCAGCCGACGAGCCGCCACGAGCCCCAGACATGGGGCAGCTCCTCGCCCGGCACGCCGAGCTTCTTGTCGATCACCATGCCGGTGGCGACGATGATGGCGTCGTAGCCGGTAATCAGCTCGTCCCAGGAGAGGTCGCGGCCGACCTCGATATTGCCGGCAAAGCGCACGTCGGGCCGGGCCAGCAGGCGATCGAACTGGCGCGCCACGGCCTTGGTGCCCTGGTGATCGGGCGCCACCCCGGCCCGGATCAGGCCATGCGGCGTCGGCAGACGATCGATGATGTCGATATGAAGGTCCGGATTGGTGCGCATCAGCCCGTCGGCGGCATAAAAGCCGGACGGGCCCGCGCCCACGATGGCGACGCGATGAGTCATGACGGCCCGCTTAGCATATGATGGTGACATGACTAAATACCCTCATTTGCGTCAGCTGGGCCGTGCCGCTGCCCTCCCCGCCTCGCCCGACAAGGCGGTGCTGGAGACGGTGCCCAATCCACAGCCGCGGGCGTTGTATCTGGTGCGCTTCACGGCGCCTGAATTCACCACCCTCTGCCCCATGACCGGCCAGCCCGACTTCGCCCATCTCGTGATCGACTACGCGCCGCGCGCCAGGCTGGTCGAAAGCAAGTCGCTGAAGCTTTATCTCGGCAGCTTCCGCAATCACGCCGACTTCCACGAGGCTTGCACGCTGGCGATCGGCCAGCGGCTGGCCAAGGTGCTGGCGCCGCGCTGGCTCCGGATCGGCGGCTACTGGTACCCGCGCGGCGGCATGCCGATCGACGTGTTCTGGCAGACCGGCCAGCCGCCCAAGGGGCTGTGGCTGCCCGATCCGGGCGTCGCCGGTTATCGCGGCAGAGGATAGCCGAGGCGATGAGCCGCCCGCCGCCCGTTCCCAAACGCCCGCCGCGGCCGGCGACGCCGGCCGAGCTGCGCGACGCGATCCGAGACGAGGCGCTGCGGCTGGGCTTCGACGCCGTGGGCTTTGCGCCGGCGGGGCTGGCGCCCGAGGCGCGCCGCGAGCGCCTGCAGCGCCTCTCCGAATTCGTCGCGGCCGGTTGGCAAGGCGACATGGGATGGCTGGGCGAACGCACTGAGGCGCGGGCCGATCCGCAACGCCTGTGGCGGGACGCCCGGACGGTGGTGTCGCTGGCGCTGAACTACGCGCCGGCCAGCGATCCGCTCGACGTGTTGAAGGAACGCGAGCGCGCGGCGATTTCGGTCTATGCCCAGGGCCGCGACTATCACGAGGTGATGAAGACCAAGCTGAAGGCGCTGGGACGCTTCATCTGGGACACCTACCGCCACGACCTGAAAGTGTTCGTCGATACCGCGCCCTTGATGGAAAAGCCCGCGGCGCAGGCGGTGGGCCATGGCTGGCTGGGCAAGCACACCAACCTCGTGTCGCGCCAGTTCGGCTCGTGGCTGTTCCTGGGCGAGATCCTGCTCTCGGTCGAGCTGCCGGCCGATGCGCCCGAGACCGACCATTGCGGCCACTGCAATGCCTGCCTCGACATCTGCCCGACCAAGGCTTTTCCCGCGCCCTACCGGCTCGACGCGCGGCGCTGCATCTCCTACCTCACCATCGAGCATGAAGGTCCGATCGACCCCGAGTTCCGTCCGCTGCTCGGCAACCGCATCTATGGCTGCGACGATTGCCTGGCGGTCTGCCCATGGAACAAGTTCGCCAAGCAGGCGCGCGAGACGGCCCTGGCGCCGCGGCCGGCGCTCGATGCGCCGCGGCTGGCCGAGCTGGCCACCTTGGATGATGCCGAATTCCGCCGCCGCTTTGCCGGCACGGCCGTCAAGCGCATCGGCCGCGATCGATTTCTGCGCAACGTCGCCTATGCGCTGGGCAACAGCGGTGTCCGCGAGACCGCGCTGCCGGCCGTCGAAAAGCTTCTGGAAGACCCTTCACCTTTGGTGCGCGGCGCGGCAGTGTGGGCGCTGTCGCGTCTCGCGCCCAACCAGGTCGTGGAACGGCAGCGAATGACTCATGAGATCGACGCCGAGGTCTGCGCCGAATGGAGCGCAGCGCGCAACATCAGAGAGCAAAGGACAGGCCCATGAAAACCCGACGGAAAGCTTTCCTGACGGCAATCGCTGCCGGCGCAGGCTTGGTGTTCGGTGCGCTGGCGGTGTCGGCGCAGCAGAGCCCGCCGGCCCTGACGCAAGAGCAGATCAAGCAGATCGTGGCGAGCCCGGATCGCAGCGCTGCCGATCGCACCAACGATCTGCGTCGCAAGCCGGAAGAGATGCTGCTCTTCATCGGCATTCGTCCCGGCATCACGGCCCTCGATCTCAGCGCGGCCGGCGGCTACACCACCGAGCTGCTGGCCCGGGCGATCGGGCCCTCGGGCATCGTTTACGGCCAGAGCCGGCCGCGCGATCCCAGCCGGGCGCCCACGCCCCCGGCAGCCCCCGAGGGCAATAGCCATCCGACCGCCGCGTCCAGTACGGCGCCCGCCGCGGCGCCGGCGCCTCCGGCCGGCGCGCCGCGTCCCTCCCCCGACGCCCTGGCCGACCGCGACAGCGCGCTGCGAAAGGCCGAAATCAAGGCGGCGCCGATCACCGCCGTCGTCCGGCCGTTCGAGGACCCCGTTCCGCCCGAACTCGCGCCGTTCGATCTCGTGACCCTGATGTTCAACTATCACGACCTCGGCCACCTGGGCGTCGATCGCGCGGCTATGAACCGGGCCGTCTTCCAGGCGCTGAAGCCGGGCGGCTTCTATGTCATGGCCGATCATTCGGGCCGGCCCGGCACCGGCATCTCCGAAGCCGGCACGCTCCATCGGGTCGAGGAAGCGTTCCTGCGCAAGGAAGTCGAAGCGGCGGGCTTCAAGCTGGCGGCGGAAGGAACCTTCCTGCGCAATCCCAACGATCCTCGTGACAAGAACACGCCGGATCCGCCGCAGCCCAAGGACGAGTTCGTCCTGAAGTTCGTCAAACCTTAGTAGGCAGCCGCGACCGACGGTGTGAACGCGCCGGGATATCTCCGGCCGTTCAGCACCGCACCAACAAAGGTGGGCCTGACGCCGTAACGATAGAACGGCAGGAGCACCGCAATGGTCGCGACCAGAACCAGCGGAATCTTTGCCAGCGGCGGAAGCGGGACATCCTTCATGCAAAGCGCGTGCGCCGCACGAGTAACGTAGAACGGCATACCGCGATCGACGACAGAGTAGATCAGCACCAGATAGACAATTCCCATGACGGCACCAATAACGGCGTAGAGCCAGGCGCGTCTGCGCAAGGTGTCGAGCAGGTCGGTGTTGGCAAACAACAGCCAGCCGAAGGCGAAGGGAATGGCATAAGCAACGACGATATGCGTTGCCGGCACGAACGACGGCGGATCCTCCAGCCCGGCATGCTTCATAGGCAGCAAGGCAAGGAATGACAGCACGGCGAACGGAAACGGCGCCCATATCGATTGCATTATCGACCGGAAGAAACGCATCTGCAGATGTTGGACATTGACCGGAACCAGCACGCGAATCCCCACGACGACAGCGACGGCCAAGAGGTAAAGGACGATCAGGTATTCCAGGAACCACAGATGCAGCGGATGAGGGTGGGCCAGGAACCTGCCGGACAGGATAAATTCCAGCGCCCACGGCAAGCCCTTCCCGGAAAAGGCCGTTAGAAACATCATCAGCGGATAGATGATCATCCAGCCGGCGACGAAGGGAACGACGATTCGCCAAAACGATCCGTGGCGGCGCGGCGAAAGCCGTAGCGTTCCCAAAGAAGGGCCGCGAAGAATCCGGCCATGACATAGAAGACTGGCATACGGAAAACGTGGATCAACACCAGCGACCAATCGAGCGTCGTGGTGAGTTCCGGCGGCTTGAACGCCCATCCGCCAATCGGTGAATAAGCCACGACGACATGCATGTAGATGCCGAGAAACATCATCGCGGCGCGCAGACTGTCGAGCGCATGAAAACGCGAAACGTCAGCGGCTTGCGAGTTCATCTCTTTTTCCAGCTTCGTCCTCTGGACATCTTCTCTACATCATACTACCTTGTACCGCAAGGTACCGTGTTATGTGCCGTAGCGAGGAATGACGTCGTGTCCGAGTCGTTGTTGGTCCAACTGCGCAAAGGCGTGCTCGACCTGTGCGTGCTCGCGCTGCTCGAGCGTCGGGACGGCTACGCCTACGACATCGCGAGCCGGCTGGCCGAGGCCATCGGCATGGGTGAAGGCACGATCTATCCCTTGATGCGGCGCATGCAGACGGACGGTCTCGTGAAGACCTATCTCGAGGAATCGAGCAGCGGCCCGCCGCGCAAATACTACCAGCTCACCAAGGCAGGCCACGCCGCCCTCGCCGCGCAGAAGGCCGAATGGAATGTCTTCACCGCGTCCGTGGCCAAGGTGCTGTCGGACGCAAAGGTCGCGGCACCGTCCGCGAAGATCGCAGGAGGCGTCAAATGACCAGGCTCGAGTTCCTCGACACGCTGCGTCGCCGCCTGGCGGGATTGCCGGAGGCGGAGATCGACGATCTCGTCGCCGACTACGCCACGCATTTCGCCGACGGCATGGCGGCGGGCCGCAGCGAGGCGGAGATCGCCGAGGCGCTGGGCGATCCCATGCGGCTGGCGCGCGAGTTGCGGGCGGAGGCGGGCTTCAGGCGCTGGGAGACGGAGCGCACGCCGGCCAGCTTCTTCGCCGTGCTGTTCGGCTTCGTGGCGCTGGTCGCGGTGGACTTCGTGTTCCTGCTGCCGCTGCTGGGCGGCCTCATGCTGTTCACCCTGGTCGCCGCGATCGTGCTGCTGGCGCTCTGCGTCGCAGGCATCGTGTTGCTGGCGAAACTGTTCAGCTGGGACGGCCTGTTTGCCGTTCATTCCCTGGTGCGCAAGCTGAGCGGGCTCGGCCTGCTGGGCGTGGGCATCGGCGGCGGCGCGCTGCTGTTGATGATGATCGACTATGTCGTGCGCCTGCTCGGCAAATTCGCCCGGCTGCACTACGAGCTGCTGAATCGAGCGGATGCGGGAGGCGCACATGGTTAAGACCCTGGGCTGGATCGCGGTCGGCGGACTGAGTATCGGCTTCGCCTCGCTGGCTCTGGCTTATGTGATTGGCGGCCGTGATCTGGACGGCATGCTCGATCGCGGCATCTTCCTTGCCAAGTCGTGCGGCAATAGCGACGGCAAGGCCGATGCGAAACAGTCGGAACGCCGTTTGACGTGGGAAGGTGGCGACACGGTCGACATCGCCCTGCCGGGCAGCGTGCGCTACCGCGGCGGTGACGGCAGCGATGTCATCGTGCGTGGATCGCCCGACGTCATCGCCCATGTCGAGGTTCGTCACGGCAGGATAACGCTCGACTGTCATCGCTTCGGCGGCTTCCGGGACATCGAGGTCACCTTGCCCGGACGCGCCTTCCGCAGGATCGACCTCTCCGGCTCGAGCAAGCTCACCATGGAGAACGTCAATCAGCCGGATCTGGCTTTCAAGATCAGCGGCAGCGGCACGGTGCGGGCGCAAGGGACCGTCGATCATGCGACGATCAACGTCGCCGGATCGGGCGACGCGCGACTGGCCGATCTGGCGATGAAGGAGCTCACGGCCAAGATCTCCGGCAGCGGAAAGGTCGAGGCGGCGCCCAGGGACGCCGCCGATATCCATATCTCCGGCTCAGGCGATGTCCGCCTGCTCAGCCATCCCGCGCGCCTGAGCAGCCATGTCGCGGGCTCCGGACGCATCACCCAGTCCTCGGTCGACTCGGCCGAGGGAAAAGACCGGCGCTAGCTGGATCTGGGCCGCATACGGCAGAAGGAGAAACGCTTGCGCGCGCTCATTCTCGGCCTTGCGTTGGCTGTCGCTTTGATATCAACCGCGTCGGCCGATCCGCCCTCATTCCGAGCCGGTATCACGCGCATTACGGTTCAGGATTCCACGCCGTTCGATGCCCTGATCGCCTATCCCACGGATGCCGCGGAAGTCCCCGTTGAAGAAGGACCAATTAGCCTTGTGGCGAGCCGCGACGCTCCGCTCGCCGCCGGTGCCCGCTTCCCGGTCGTCCTGTTTTCACACGGCGGCGGCGGCCCGGGGACACCGCTGGTTCATGGCGATCTTCTGTTGCACCTCGCGCGGCAGGGATTCATCGTCGTCGCGCCGTTCCATCCCGGCACCGAGAAGCCCTTCGTCGATCGGCCGCGACAGATTCGCAAGGCGCTCGATTCCATGTCGGCGGATCCGCGCTTTTCTCAACACGCCGGTCGCGACCGGATTGGCATGGTGGGCTTCTCCTTCGGCGGCGCGGTGACGCTCCTCGTCGCCGGTGCGAACATCGATTTGGCGCACTTGTCGGCCTATTGCCATGATCACGCCGACGATTTCAGAGCCTGCCAGGGCATAGCCACCGATGGCTCCTGGGCCAAGGTGCCGCGCGGCCGGAAATCGGACGATGCGCTTCCTCTGAAAGCCCTCGTTCTCCTGGAACCGTACGGCACGCCAATTGAGCAGAAGAGCCTGGGATCGCTCGATCTGCCGGTCCTGATCTACACCGCGTCGCAATCCGATCTGAAGGCAGAGGGCAACATCCTGGCCGTTGCCAAAGCGCTACCGAGGCCGCCGCAACAAATAGCCGTACCCGGCAGTCATTTCGTGTTCATCGATCCGTGCTCGCCAAGCTTCGCGACCAGAGCGCCGGAGATTTGCAGCGACCCGCCCGGCACCGACCGCGCCGCCATCCATCAGCGCTTCAAGCGGGAGATTTCGGATTTCCTGCGGCCGAATCTGTGATGCGGATGTCGCCGTAAAAGAACGTCTCAGCGACGTTCTTTGAAAAAGGCGCGCAACAGCTCGCCCGCCTCGGCTTCGGCAATTCCCGGATAGAGCTCGGGCCTGTGGTGGCAGGTTGGCTGATCGAAGATGCGCGGGCCGTGCTCGACGCCGCCGCCCTTGGGATCGGGCGCGCCCCAGTACAGCCGCCGGATGCGCGCGAAGGAAATCGCCTGCGCACACATCGGGCAGGGCTCGAGGGTGACATAGAGATCGCAGTCGACCAGCCGTGGCGCGCCGAGCCTGGCCGCGGCCGTGCGGATCGCCAGCATCTCGGCATGCGCCGTGGGGTCGTTCGTCTCCTCGGTGCGGTTGCCCGCTTCGGCCAGCACCTCGCCCGACGGCCCCATGATCACCGCGCCGATCGGCACCTCGCCCCGCTCTGCGGCCGCGCGGGCCTGCGCCAGCGCGCGTTCCATGGGGGATGCTCTTGTCGTTCCGGTCATATCAGTGAAAATAGCCTCAAGAAGGTGTCGGGAGGAGTATGCCATGCGCTTCAGCTTCACGCCGGAACAAGAGGAGTTCCGCACCGGTTTGCGCCGGGCGCTCGACGCCAGGTCTCCGACCAAGGAAGTTCGCCGCCTGATGGCGACCGAGACGGGCTTCGAGCGCGAGGGCTGGCAAAAGCTCAACCAGGAACTGGGCCTCACCGCGATCCATATTCCCGAAGCCTATGGCGGCCAGGGCTTTGGCTATGCCGAGCTCGCCATCGTGCTCGAGGAGGCCGGCCGCGGGCTTTTATGCGCGCCCTTCCTCTCCACCGTGCTGGCCACCACCGCCATCCTGAACGCCGGAACGGAAGAGCAGAAGCGCGCCCTGCTGCCGGCGATCGCCGACGGCACGACGACCGCGACCCTGGCCTTCTCCGAGGACGATGGGCGCAACGATGCGGCGGGCGTCGCGACCGTGGCCAACCACTCCGGCGGCACCTATCGACTGGACGGGATCAAGAGCTTCGTCCTCGACGGGCAGACCGCCGATCTGATCGTCGTGCTGGCCCGCCGCCCCGGCTCCAGCGGCGAGGACGGCCTGTCTTTCTTCACGGTGTCCGGCGACACGCCGGGGCTAGAGCGGCGGGGCCTGAAAACGATGGACGAAACCCGCAAGCTCGCGCGGCTCGAGTTCAACGCCGTCGAGGCAAGACTCTTGGGCGAGGCGGAAGCCGCGTCCGCCCCCTTCGCCCGCACCATGCAGCAAGCGGCCGTTCTGCTCGCCAACGAGATGGTGGGCGGCGCCGATCGGCTGCGCGAGGATGCGCTCGCCTATAGCAAGATGCGCATGCAGTTCGGCCGCGCGATCGCCTCCTTCCAGACGACCAAGAACAAGGCGGCGGACATGCTGGTCGATGTCGAGCTGGCAAAGTCGGCGGCCTACTATGCCGCCGCGGCGCTCGACGAGGGCGACGACGACATGCCGGCCATCGCCTCGCTCGCCAAGGCCTGCGCCGCCGAAGCCTATCTGCAGACCGCCATTCATGCGGTCCAGATGCATGGCGGCATCGGCTTCACCTGGGACAACGACACGCATCTTTGGTTCAAGCGCGCCAAGAGTTCGGAGATCCTGTTTGGCGACGCCAACCAGCATCGCGAGCTCATGATGCAGCACTGGAAGCACTATAAGGGGACGGGCGATGGATGAACCCACGGAGAGCTCGGTCCGCGCCGAGGTGCGGGCGTGGCTGGAAGCCAACTGGAACCCCGAACTCGGGTTGGTCGAATGGCGCAACAAGCTCGCCGACTCGGGCTGGGGCGTGCCGCACTGGCCCAAGCAATGGTACGGCCGCGACCTGCCGGTGGCCTTCAACGCGGTGGTCGACGAGGAATTCCAGCGCATCGGCGCGGTCGGCGTCGCCAAAGCCGGCATCCGGACTTTGGCCGCGGCGACGATCCTCGCCCACGGCACCGACCTGCATAAGGAAAAGTTCCTGCGCCGCATCCTCACCGGTGAGGATACTTGGTGCCAGCTCTTCAGCGAGCCGGGCAGCGGCTCGGACATGGCGGGCGCGGTGACGCGGGCCGACCGGCAGGGCAACAAGTGGGTGATCAACGGCCAGAAGGTATGGACGACCAGCGCGCACAAGGCCGAGTGGGGCCTCCTGCTGGCGCGCGCCAACTGGGACGTGGCCAAGCACAAGGGCCTCGCCTACTTCATCCTCGATATGAAGCAGCCCGGCGTGCAGGTCCATCCGCTCAGGCAGATGAACGGCCATGCCTCGTTCAACCAGGTGTTCTTCACCGATGCCATCGTCGAGCCGGAGTTCCTGGTGTCCGACGTGGGCGACGGCTGGAAAGTGGCGACCACGACCCTGATGCACGAGCGGCGCGGCGCCGACGGTCTCAGGTCCTGGGCGACGGCGTCGAACAAGAAGGGCCGCATCTACGAAGAGGAGCGGGCCGAGATCGCCACGACGATGGAGCCCTACAAGTGGTATCCGCAGCGCGCTGGCCGAGTGGACCTCGTGCTCGAGCGCGCCAAGGCCACCGGCAAGCTCGCTGACCCCGTGATCCGCCAGGAGATCGCCAAGCTCCTCATCATGTCCAAGACGGCCGAATGGACCGCCCGCCGGGCGCGCGCCGCGCAGGAGCAGGGCCGGCCGCAAGGCCCGGAGGGATCGCTCGGCAAGCTGGTGTCGAGCCACGTGGCGCGCCAGGCGGCGCGGGTCCACACCTATATCACCGGCGCCGACGCGCTCCTGAGCGGCGAGGACAGCCCGATGGGCGGCGTCATCGCCGAGATCCTGGTGTCGGTGCCTGCAACATCCATCGCCGGCGGCACCGACGAGATCCAGCGCAACATCATCTCCGAGCGGGTGCTGAAGATGCCCAAGGAGCACAGCGTCGACACCGACAAGCCGTTCAAGGACGTGCCGAGGAACATCACCGCCTCGTCGTAAGTCGGCGACGGAAAGTATGATATCCTGTGGACATGCCCCGTCCCCTTATCGGAGTCACCCTGGATGCTGAAAAGCCCGGCGGTTACTCCAAGTTTCCCTGGTATGCACTCAGGCAGAACTATCTCGACGCCATCGATTCGGCCGGTGGCCTGCCGGTGGCGCTGCCGCACGAGCCCGACCGCGTGGCCGACTATCTCGAGCGCATCGATGCGCTGGTGGTGACCGGCGGCGCCTTCGACGTCGATCCGTCCTACTATGACGGCGGCGCCCGCCACGCGACGGTCATCACCAAGGACCGCCGCACCGCCTTCGAGTTCGCCGCCACCCGCGGCGCGCTCGCGCAGGACAAGCCGGTGCTGGGCATCTGCGGCGGCCAGCAGCTTCTGCACGTGGTGCTTGGCGGCAAGTTGATCCAGCACATCCCCGATTCGATCGAGGCGGCGCTGGCGCATGAGCAACCCAATCCTCGCAACGAGCCCGGCCATGTCGTCAAGGTCGCGAAGGGCACGCAACTGCACGGCATCGTGGGCGCCGATGAGCTTTCCGTGAACAGCGCCCATCACCAGGCGGCGGCCGACGCGCCGAGCGGCGTGGTGGTGAACGCCACCGCGCCCGACGGCGTGATCGAGGGCATCGAGGCACCGCGCTACCGCTTCTGCATCGGCGTGCAGTGGCATCCCGAGTTCCTGATCTCCGAGGGCGACGCGAAGCTCTTCCGCGCCTTCCTGGGAGCGGCGGCAACCAGGTGAGCGAGCCCGAGAGGATTGCCAAGCGGCTGGCGCGCGCCGGGCTCTGCTCGCGCCGCGATGCCGAGCGCTGGATCGCGGCCGGCCGCGTGAAGGTCGACGGCAAGCTGCTCGAGACGCCGGCCTTCACCGTCACCGACAAGAGCCAGATCGAAGTCGACGGCAAGCCCCTGCCCGGCGCCGATCGCGCACGGCTGTGGCGCTACCACAAGCCGACGGGCGAGATGGTCACGTCGCGCGACCCCGAGGGGCGACGCACGATCTTCGATTCGCTGCCCGCCGGCATGCCGCGCGTGGTCACGGTGGGCCGGCTCGATTTCATGTCGGAGGGCCTGCTGCTGCTCACCAATGACGGCGGCCTGGCGCGCCGGCTCGAGCTGCCGGCCAATGGCTGGATCCGGCGCTATCGCGCGCGCGTGCACGGCACCGTCGACGAGGCGCGCCTGGCCGCGCTCGCGAATGGAATTACCATCGAAGGCGTCCGCTACGGCGCCATCCAGGCCAGGCTCGATCGCCAGCAGCGTTCGAACGCCTGGCTGGAGATCGCGCTGGCCGAAGGCAAGAACCGCGAGGTGCGGCGCGTGCTGGCCCATCTCGACCTGCCGGTGATGCGCCTGATCAGGATCGCCTTCGGGCCGTTTCATCTGGGCGAGCTGACACAAGGGCTGTGCGACGAGATTCCGGCGCAGGCGCTCGACAACCTGCTGGGCGTCAAGCGGCCGCCGCGCAAGGCCGGCTGGGCCAAGCCGCAGCCGCGGCCCCCATCCAAGAAGCGGCGGCACTGATGCTCAAGATCGTGGGCGGCAAGCATCGCGGCCGGGCGCTGACGGCGCCCGAAGGCGGCGCCACGCGCCCGACCGCGAGTCGCGCGCGCGAAGCGTTGTTCAACATCCTGATGCACGCGAAGTGGCGTGAGGACGGCACCTCGCCGCTCCTCGAGGCGCGCGTGCTCGATGCCTTCGCAGGCACCGGCGCGCTCGGCTTGGAGGCGCTGTCGCGCGGCGCGGCGCACGTCACCTTCCTCGACAACGACGCCACAGCGATCCGCCTGATCGGCGAGAATTTGCGCAAGCTGGGCGAGACGGCCGCGGCCAAGGTCGTGCGCGGCGACGCCACGCGCCCGCCGCCCCGACGCGATCCTTGCGATCTCGTCTTCCTCGATCCACCCTATCGCTCGGGCCACGCGGCCCCTGCACTCGCGGCCCTCGCGCAGGCCGGATGGGTGGCGCCGGGCGCCGTCGTCACCGTCGAACTGGCGCACAACGAGGACATCGTGCCACCGGCGGGCTTCGAGGCGATCGACGAGCGGCGCTACGGCGCGGCCAAGATCGTGATCCTGCGGCACGCATCATGACGCTCACCGCCCCGCTCTACATGCTGCGCCATGGCGAGACCGCGTGGAACACCGAGCGGCGCATGCAGGGCACCAGGAATTCGCCACTGACCGAGCGCGGCCGCCTGCAGGCGCTGGCGATGGGCCGCACGCTCAAGGCCGAGCTGGCACGCACGCCGGGCCCCACGATCTTCCTCAGAAGCCCGCTCGGCCGCGTGCGCGAGACGTCGGAGATCATCGGCCGCGAGCTCGGCCTCGATCCCGCCGAGTGGCGCGACGACCCGCGCCTGGCCGAGCTCAGCTACGGCCAGTGGGAGGGCTTCAGCTGGAAGGAAATCGAAGTCACGCATCCCACGGCGCTGGCCGACTGGCGGGCCGACCCGCACGGCTATTCGCCGCCGGGCGGCGAGACTCATTTCGACTTGCGCCGGCGCTCGGAAGCGGTGCTGGCCGATATCGTGGCCTCGGCGACGCGCACCGTCGTGGTCGGCCATGGCGTGAGCGGCGCCGTGCTGCGCGGGATCAATCTCGGCCTCGATGCCAAGGCGATGTTCGTGCTGGAAAAGCCGCAGGATGCCTTCTTCCGCCTGCTCGCCGGCGTCGAGGAGCGGATCGCCTGCGAGGCGGTCGTGGCGGCACAAGACTAGCGTCGCTGCAGCCGCGCCGTGCGCCGGCAGCCGCCGGTCTCGGTGACCACCAGCCCGCCGCCGTCGCTCTGCGCCGAGAGCTTGCCCTCGCGGTGGTCGCTGCCCTTCACCGAGGCGACGCTGATCAGCGAGAAAGGCCCGCTGTTCTTGGCCACGCCGTGGATCTGCCACAGGCCGGGCGTCGGCGCCGGCGGCGGGCCGTGGTGCGTGTTGGGCTTCGGTCCCTGCGCGGTGTTGTCGTAGGCCGAGCCGTCGACGAAGCCGTTCTCGATGGTGAGCACGTAGTCGAGCGGCGCATTGCACGAGCCGCCGTCGCTGGTGCCGCGCCAGTTGCCGTCGAGGGCGGAGGTCGGCACCGGCTCGGCGTTGCCTTGCGGCGGCGCAAGCGGAGAGGCCGGCGTCCGGGTCTGCGCTTGGGCGGCGCCGGCGATCGACAGCAAGGTCAAGACAATGAGAAGCCGCGTCATCGTCTTCCGAACAGCCGCTCGATATCGGCCAGCTTGAGTTCGACATAGGTCGGACGGCCGTGATTGCACTGGCCGGAGTGCGGCGTCGCCTCCATCTGGCGCAAGAGCGCGTTCATTTCCTCGACGCTGAGCCGCCGGCCGGCGCGCACCGAAGTATGGCAGGCGAGCGTACCGCACACCTCCTCGACCTTTTCCTTGAGCAACAGGTGGTCGCCCATCTCGGCCAGCTCGTCGGCGAGGTCGCGCACCAGCCCCTGGATGTCGACTTCGCCCAGTACCGCCGGCGTCTCGCGCACCACCACGGCGCCGAGGCCAAACGGCTCCAGCACCAGGCCCATCTCGGCGAGCTCGGCCGCGCGCGCGGCCAGCCGTCGCGCGCCGTCTTCGCCAACATCCACGACCTCGGGCAGCAGCAGCGCCTGGCGCTTCACGCCGTCGGCCTCGAGCTGGTTCTTCAACCGCTCGTGCAGCAGGCGCTCGTGCGCGGCGTGCTGGTCGACGATCACCACGCCCTCGCCGGTCTGGGCCACGATATAGGTCTCGTGCAGCTGCGCACGCGCCACGCCCAGCGGATAGTGGGCGCCGTTGCCGTTGGCGCCCTCGGCCTCCACGCGCGCCGACGGTGCGCCGAGCGGCGCCATGAACTGCGCCGCGGCCTCCGCCAAGCCGCGCGGGATCGACGACACGCCGCCTCCGCCGCCCATCGGCAGCGACGATGAATAACCCGTGTGCGGCCGGAACGCGCCCAAGGCGGCATCGGACACGGTCGTGCTGGCGCGATGGCCGGCGGCAGCGAGCGCGGTGCGGAGCGCGCCCACGATCAGGCCGCGCACGATGCCGGCGTCGCGAAAGCGCACCTCGGTCTTGGCCGGATGGACGTTGACGTCGACCATCCCGGTCGGCGCTTCGAGGAACAGCGCCACCATGGGATGGCGGTCGCGCGCCAGGAAGTCCTGGTAGGCGCCGCGCACCGCGCCGGCCAGAAGCTTGTCGCGCACCGGCCGGCCGTTGACGAAGAGATACTGGTGCTGGCCGGTCGGCCGGTTGAGCGTCGGCAGGCCGGCGAAGCCCGTCAGCCGGAAGCCCTCGCGGTTGGCGTCGATGGCGACGGTATTGTCGGCGAACTCGCGGCCCATGATCGCGGCCAGTCGTTCCAGCCGCAGAGCGTCGGCGGCGTGCAGCAGCGACGGGTTGGCCGCTGTCAGGTCGATCAGGGTGCGTTCTTCGCTTTCCAGGCGAAAGGCGATGGCGGGATGGGCCATGGCGAGGCGGCGCATGGCGTCGGCGACATGGCCCGATTCGGTGCGCGGCTCCTTCAGGAACTTCAGCCGGGCGGGCGTGGCAAAGAAAAGATCGCGCACCTCGACCCGCGTGCCCGGCGGATGGGCGGCGGGCTTGGGCTCGCCCTTGGCGCCGCCGTCGATCTCCAGGCTCCACGCCTCCTCGGCAGCAGCCGGCCGCGACGTAATGACAAAGCGGCTGACCGAGGCGATCGAGGGCAGCGCCTCGCCGCGAAAGCCCAGGGTGCGGATGTCGCCCAGATCGTCGCCGGGCAGCTTGGAGGTGCAATGGCGTTCGACCGCCAGGGTGAGCTCCGCGGGCGACATGCCGACGCCGTCGTCGACCACCGAGAGGAAGCTACGGCCGCCTTCCTTCAGCGTGACGGCGATGCGGCGCGCGCCGGCGTCGATGGCATTCTCGACCAGCTCCTTCACCGCACTGGCCGGGCGCTCGACCACTTCGCCGGCAGCGATGCGGTTCACCAGGTTGGACGGCAGGCGGCGTAACGCGCTCATGAGGCGCTCATTCTACGTCCGCCGCCCAGCGGAAAGATACGGGCCGAAGATACTGACCATGCGGGACCCCTTCAGGGATCGGCGGTGATGCCCACGGGCTTGCCGACGACGACCGTGGTCACTGCCTCGTCGCGCAGCAGCCGCCGAGCGATCCGGCGGACGTCGTCGATCTTGACGGAGCTGATCAGGGCGGCGCGCCGGGTCAGGTGATCGGGCAGCAGGTTGTCGACCTGCATGGAGTGCAGCAGGTTGGCGACCGCACTCGACGAATCGAGCGACAGCGCCAGCGCGCCCGTCAGGTAGGTCTTGGCGTCGGCGAATTCCTGCTCGGTCGGCCCCTCGGTGCGCAGGCGCGCCAGCTCGGCGCGCACGACGCGTAGCGCCTCGGCGATGCGCTCGTTGGCGGAGGCCGTCGAGATCACCAGGAGGGCCGCCTTGCGGTAGACGCGGAGCGTGCTCGACGCGCCGTAGGCCAGCCCGCGCTTTTCGCGCACCTCGCTGAACAGCCGCGACGTCTGGCCGCCGCCGCCCAGGATATGATTGAGCGCCAGTGCTGCGTACCAGTCGGGATCGTCGCGCGCGATGCCGGGCAGCGCCATCAGCGCCGTGCTCTGCGGCACGGCACGCTCGACGACGACGGTGCGCGGCCGGGCGGGCGGCTGCCACTCAGGCGGCAGCGGCAGCGGCGTGCCGACCGGCAGGCTGCCAAAGGCGCGATCGAGCAGGCGGCCGAGCTCGGCTTCGTCGATATCGCCGACCGCGGCCACGATCAGGCCGCCTCGCATCAGGAGCGCGCCTGCCCGTTGCTTGAGGAGCTGGGGCGTCAGCGTCTTGAGATCGTCCGCTGTGCCGTCGGGGTCGTTGGCATAGGGATGGCCGGCGAACTCGGTGGCCATCAGGGTGCGGGCCGCGACCGATGCGGGGCGCTCCTTCGCCTGGTTCAAGGCCGCGACGACCTGGGCGCGGCGCTGCTCGACCATGTCGGCGTCGAAACGCGGCGCCGTGAGCGCCAACCGCAGCAGCTCGAAGCCCTCCTCGCGGTTGGCCGACAGCACGCGCAACGTGCCGCTCAGCCGATCGAGCGAAGCGCTGAAGCCGAGCGACGCGGCGGCATCCTCCTGACGCCGCTGGAAGGCCTGGAAGGCGAGCGGCCCCGCGCCATCGGTCAGCAGCGTGGCCATGAGGTTGGTGATGCCGGATTGACCCTTGGGGTCCGACGCCGCACCGCCGGCAAAGGAGAAGGCCAGCGACACCACGGGCGCGCTCTTGTCCTGCACCAGCCACGCCTTGAGCCCGAGCGGCGTCGTCACCGCCTTGATGTCGACCGCACCGGCGGCCGGCAGCCAGAGCATCACCGCGACCAGGGCGCCCAGCAGGCTGCGCAAGAGAGTCATCGGCTGCCCGCCTGCGGCGTCAGCATGGCGGTCACCAGGCCCTCGGGCCGCCAGACAAGGCGCGCGGCAGCCACCACGTCGGCCGGCGTGACGGCGGAGATTCGCTGCGGCCAGGCGTCGATATCGGCCATCGTGCCACCGACGGCGAGCGTGGCGCCGTAGGTGCGCGGGCCGCTCGCCAGCGAGTCCTGCGAATAGATCGCGGCGGCCAAAAGCTGGTTCTGCGCCCGTTCCACCTCCTCCGCCGTGACGCCCTCGTCGACCAGCCTGCCGAGCTGGCCGCCGACGGCGCTCTCGACTTCCGCCATCGGGCTGGTCGATGCGGGATGGACGCCGAGATCGAACGAGGTGAGGCCGAGACTGGTCGGGCTGTAGCTCGCCCAGGCCGAGAGGCCGAGCTTGCGATCGACCACCACGGCGCGCCACAGGCGGCTGGTCTCACCGCCGCCCAGCAGGTTGGCCAGCACCTGCAGCGCATAGGCGTACTGCGTCTCGCCCTTGCGATAGGACGGCGCCAGGTAATGCCGCGACCAGCGCGGCTCGGCCACGCGGGCGTCGGCGCGGATCGTGCGCTGCGGCAGATCGGCGGCGCCCGCGTCCGGACGGCGGCGCGGCTCGACCTTGCGGGCGGCGACCGGACCGTAATGCTTCTCGGCTAGCTTGCGCACCTGCTCGACCGTGGTGTCGCCGGCCACGATCAGGATCGCGTTGTTGGGCGCGTAATACTTGCCGTAGAACGCCATCAGGTCGGTGACGGTGAGCCGCTTCACGTCGTCGACATAACCGCTGACCGGCATGCCGTAGGGCTTGTGGCGGCCGAACAGCTGTTCGTTCACCGCCTCGTCGAGGAGCGCGCTGGGCGAATTCTCGGTCCGCATGCGCCGCTCCTCGAGCACGACCTGGCGCTCGGGGATCAGCTCCTTCTCGGTGATGCGCAGGCCCGCCATGCGATCGGCTTCCATGCGCATCACGAGCTCGAGCCGGTCGGGCGCCACCGTCTGGTAGTAGCCGGTGGAGTCGTAGGTCGTGTAGGCGTTGTCGCGCCCGCCGTTCTTCGACACGGTGCGCGAGAACTCGGTGGGTCCCACGAGGGCGGTGCCCTTGAACATCATATGCTCGAGGAAGTGGGCGATGCCGGTCTTGCCGTAGACCTCGTCGGCGCTGCCCACCTTGTAGATCACGAACTGGGTGACGATCGGCGCGCGGGAGGACGGCAGCACGACGACCTGCAGGCCGTTGGCGAGCGTGAAGGTCTCGGCCCGGCGCCGCTCGACGGAGAACAGCTTGGCCCACGCCGGCGCCTGCGGCGCGAACGCCAGGCCCGCACCGAGGCCGCCGAGCAAGGTACGGCGGCGCATCATCGGCCTCGGTCTCAGAAGACGCCTTCGAGGAGGCCGCGCTTGCGTCGCGTGATGGTC
>Ga0193726_1000685_pt1 | contig 32612 bp, 26 predicted proteins | sample H2c1metaG_FD_144928 | JGI IMG/M metagenome (GOLD analysis project Ga0193726, IMG submission 144928) | Soil microbial communities from a riparian zone of the East river system, Colorado, United States - H2c1 | ecosystem: Environmental > Terrestrial > Soil > Riparian zone | place: USA: East River... | reverse complement strand
CAATGAACACCAGGTCCCAGGTTTCATTAAGAACAGGAATGATATCTAACGCTGAACCAAGATGTAAAATTATCTTCGATCTGTATGGGGATTGAGAAAAAAACTCTTTTGCTTTGACCGCTTCTTCCTCTCTCAATTCAATAGTGTGAAGCTCGCCATCCTCCGTTAAACCTTTTACCAGGCTAAGCGCACTGTATCCGGTAAAAGTGCCTATCTCTAGAATCCTTCTGGGTCTTATCATGCAACTGAGCATTTCCAACACTTTCCCCTGGAGATGTCCGCTAAGCATTTGGGATTCCGGATGTGTTTGAGTAAACACATTAACTTTTTTTTGCAACTCATCTTCCGGGGAAGAAAATTGCTCAGCATAGGCTTGTGCTTTTTCGTTGATCAGTTCCAATTTGAAAGTTTTTGCAAAGATATAATCAAAGAAATAATGCGCGGATTATGGGTACACAATTGATGTACGCCATTGTGCAGATATTTAAAAATTTGGCTGTAAGGCGTGTTGAGTATAAAAATCCAAAACATGTTTTACAACTTCTTCAGCCGTATCAGCGGATTTTACAAGGTCAAAATCCTTAGGTGAGATATTTGTTTCTTTTTCCATCATTACCTGTTTCACCCATTGCATCAGGCCACTCCAAAATTCATTTCCCACCAATATCAGAGGAACCTGGAGCATTTTTCCGGTCTGAATTAAAGTAAGTACTTCAAAAAATTCATCCATAGTTCCGAACCCGCCGGGCATCATGATGAATGCCTGGGAGTATTTTACGAACATAACTTTCCGCACAAAAAAGTACTCGAAATTTAAATTATGCTGTTTGTCTACAAATGAATTTGAACCCTGCTCAAAAGGCAGTTCAATATTTAAACCCACTGATTTACCACCCCCAAGTTGGGCTCCTTTATTCGATGCTTCCATAATACCAGGGCCTCCTCCGCTAATGATCCCAAATCCTTCCTCCGCCAATCTTTTCCCTATTTCAACCGCTAGATCATAATATCGGTTGCCCGGTCTTACTCTTGCTGATCCAAAAATGCATATGCAGGGACCTATTTTAGCCAGGGCCTCAAATCCGTCCACAAATTCGGCCATGATCTTAAATATCTGCCAGCTTGAATGAGCCTTTGATTCTGTCCAGTTACGTTGATGAGATTTCCTTATGTGTTCGTTCCAGCGATCTTCCACTTTAGAATATTTATTTTGTACTAAGCTACATTCCCATGATCAGTTTCCATTGTGATTTCATGGTATTTTTCAAATTATCTCCCGGTAGAGGGTACAATAACGAATCTGGACCCTGTATTGGTATCCACAATTCCAGGATCAATGAAATTGCGGAAGATGTGCTAGGGAAAGATATTTCATTATTTCTCACCCCTTTCGGGAACGATTTATATAGGGTTTTTATCTAAATTATCCGGTTTTGCTGTAACCTGTTCAAAAATACTGCGTCAAATGAGGAATAAAACAGAACCATTTTGTAATATTTGTTACTAAATCTTCAAAACATGAGAGCAGTTTTTGTTATTGCGGTTTCATCACTCCTGTTATTTTCTTCCTGTCGTCAAATATTTGCCAAAAGAATTCGGGGCAATGGAAACATAACAACTCAAAACCACAGTGCCGGCCATTTTAGTAGCATTGAAGTAAGCGGAAGTATTGATGTCTATGCCAGGCAGGATTCCACATCATCTATAAAAGTAGAAGCGGATGAAAACCTTCAACAATATATTGAGACAGTACAGGATGGGGATGTCCTTCGTATCAGGACGCAGGAAGGATTTAATATCTCATCAAGTAAACAGATAAAGGTTTACGTTTCATCGGCCATGTTTAAGAAACTTGAAGCATCCGGTGCTTGTGATCTGTTCAGTGATGGAAAAATAACCAGCTCCTCTGACCTTGATATTGACCTGAGTGGTAGTTGTGAAGCAACACTGGAAGTTAGCGCTCCAAAAATTTCTGCTGATGTCTCAGGAGCCTGTACCGTAAAATTAAAAGGGGAAACGAAAGATTTGAACATACAAGGATCCGGTAGTACAAATGTCAGGTGCTTTGATCTTATTGCGGAAACTGTGAACCTGGATCTTTCAGGTGCAGGAGACGCTGAAGTTTATGCCAGTTCCAAACTCGGTGGAAGCATAAGCGGGGCGGCTGATGTACACTATAAAGGAGCCGGTCAAACGGACATTCACACGAGCGGAGCCAGTTCGGTTAAGAAAGTGGATTGAGAAGGATCTCGCATCATCTAAAATATTCCGGTAGGCATAACGGGTTTTTTTGCAAGCAGTCTCATTTCTTATTTGAAAAGTGAATGTTTTTAAAATTGCGTGGACTTAACAATTTTTAGCTTTTTGCAAAGACTATTTTCATCGACCTTAGCGTTAGTGACCTGAAAACCTATTGAGATGAATGCCGCCGCCCCCCGTTCCTTTTCATTTTTTGCTAATGTCCTGATTGGCATACTAAGTTTTATACTTGCATTTCCATTATTTATTTTAGTCTACTATCGATTGCCAGACCTGGAATGGCCCTATCACACGGATAAGATCATGATCTTTTTTATTATTTCCGTCCTCTTGTTATTAATGGTACGCTCATTCAAATTTGTGATCATCACCGCTGTCGCAGCGGTTGTAGGTTGGTTGTGGTATGGCACCGTTACAGGCCAATATGGTTTTGAAGAACTTTACAGGGATGGAAAAAATGTGGTGTCAGGTTTAAAAAATGAGCCCTTGCAAAAGGATCTTGTTTTTACCGGTACGCGTTCCCTTGGTACTGATAAGGAAATTGCCAATGCTATTGATTATAAAAACCCAGTGGTAAGGGATTTTGCAGTAGCGTCCACAAATGAATATTTCAAAAGTGAACAGGAAGGCACAAAGCTCAAGTACCGGATTTTAATACAGTGCTTTGCTGCTTTTAAAAAGATAAATGAAAACTGGAATTATGTGAGCGATCCGAAAGATGAAGAATATATTGCGAAAGCAAGTGAGTCTGTGAAATTACTCGCTGGAGATTGTGATGACTATGCCATTTTGGTGGCAGCCAGTGTAAAATCAATTGGAGGTACGGCGAGACTGGTGTACACCGATGGACACATATACCCTGAACTTCTGATTGGAAATAGAAAAGATCTTGAGCATGCCAGTAAATTGATCCATGAAGAGCTTTTTCCCGATGAAAGTAATGATAAGACCATTCATTATCACCAGGATGAAAAAGGCAGTGTCTGGTTAAACCTTGATTACACGGCCGGGTATCCAGGTGGAAGATTTATGGGAAAGGATGTGATAGAGTGTATTTACCCCTGAAGGTATGGGGTATAGGGTAAATCGTCAATCGTCAAATGAGTACTCGCGGCTCATCGCTCACAGCTCACTTGAGTACTGCGGCTTGAAACTACAAATTCACATACCTCACCTTTATCCAGATATCCCTGTTTCTACCTTTATCATCAGTACATGAAATTTTTACGGGTCCCTCTTCAGGTATGAAAAATTGTTTCTCTCCCGCACTGCTTGATTTATAAAATTTATTGTTGACATACCAATACACCTTGCTCACATCATTGGAAGTTTTGCAGATGAGCTGAAGCGGTTCCTTATCTTTTATATTGATCAGGTATTCAGAATTATTATTGGGCGAGGTAATAACCGGCAGTCCTTCCTTAAATATTTTTTCACATTCCGGGTTGTGAGGTGGGATTTTCTCGTAGGCAATCTTGTTCTCTTCCATCCATGCCTGCATCTCAGGGTCGATGATCTTATACCACTTCTCCTTATAACCATTTTCCGGAACGCAATTCTTACAGTATGAAATTTTTTCGTTGGGGCTCACCATAATTTCCTGCCAGTTGTCGCATGTTTTAGCGGATGAGATCATTGGAATAAAATAATCCATTACAATATTGGTGCAATGATCTGTTGGTAACAGGCCGGTTTCACTGCAAACCTTTCGCTGTTCACAATTACCCGGAATACTAAACCACTCCTGGTCACTATCGTAATCTATCGTATTGAATATTTTAAATAAAAGAGGAGTAGCCACATTAGCCCCACTCAGCTCGGCTGAACCTGTGCCTGAAAAATTTCCGATCCATACCCCAACCGTGTAATTTTTATTGTAGCCGATACTCCAGGCATCACGCCTTCCATAGCTTGTGCCCGTTTTCCAGGCAATCTTGGGCATGTGCTCAGTGGCTTGCCAGTTCAATGGAAAATCAGGACGATTTATCCTTGATAAAATATCAGTGACCATATAATTGGCAGCCGGGCTGATGAGGGTCACTTTTTTAAAATTTGTATCGCTCTGGGTATAGGCCGGTGATACATACACACCATTGTTGGCAAACGCAGAAAATAACCCGGTTAATTCTTCCAGGGTCGTTCCACAGCCTCCAAGTATCATGGATAGGCCTAATTTGGACTGGTCCTTTTTTATTTGTTTGAAATCACAGGCAGCCAATTTCTGAACCAATTTATCTTTACCCAGCATTTTCAAACTTTTTACTGCGGGAATATTTAAAGAATGTTCAAGGGCGTATTCCACCGTTACATAGCCATTAAATTTCTTATCATAATTTTCCGGGGAATAGCCCGCATAATTCACGCCTACATCAGTCACCACCATTTTAGGCGTTTCAAGTCCTTCATCAATACAAAGTCCGTACAACAATGGCTTTAATGTACTCCCCGGTTCCCGGATTGCAGAAGCGCCATTGACCTGCCCGCCGTCCGTTGTATCATGAAAATCAGAAGAGCCCACATAGGCGATCACCTTATGAGTATTATTATCAATAACCACGACAGCAGCGTTTTTTATATTTTTTAAACGCAATGTTCTTACATGATCTTCCACCAATTTCTCAATTTTCAATTGTGTGTTCATGTTGATGTTGGTCTGAATACGATCTCCACCACGCTTCTTTAATTTATATGAAAGATGTGAAAGATAATGTGGAACCGTACCCCTGGTAGCCGTTAAAGGTTCGGCCATTGCATTTTCAATCTCTTTTTTCGCAAAAATATTTTCATCCCCAAATTTTCTAAGCCATTTATTTCTTTCCTTTAAAATGAGGTCGTTATTTTTTCCAATAACGAGGGAGGACGGACGGTTGGGAATGATGGACAAAGCAGTGATCTCCGCAAGAGATAAATGATCGGGGTTTTTGTTAAAGTAAAGGATTGAAGCAGATTTTACTCCTTCTATATTGCCGCCATACGGCACGAGGTTCAGGTACATTTGAAGGATCTCGCTTTTGCTGTATTTTAATTCCAGCTGGAAAGCCCGGAACATTTCAATGACCTTGCTCCCAATGTTTCTCTTTCTGTGCTCCAGTGCTCTTGCCACTTGCATCGTTATAGTACTAGCCCCGGAAGTCGTTTTCATTCTGAAGATATTTTTAAAGAATGCCCTTGCAATGGCCGCCAGGTTGATTCCGGGATGCGAATAGAAATATTTATCTTCTTTGGCAACGATCGTTTTTCTGAGTAATGGAGAAATTTCATTTAACTCTGTTTTCATCCTCCATTTCTGATCGTGAGTAAGATAGGCGTTGATCACTTCGCCTTTGCTGTCAGTAACAATAGTGGAATATTCGATCTTATCCGGCAGCGGGAAAATCCAGTTGAGCAGAAAAAATACGATAATTAAACTTCCCAGGACGATTCCCGCCCACTTCAGAAAGCGAACCATATTTCGTTTAGTAAAGCGAATTTTCATTTTCCTGATAACCATCTTTTATGAATCATGCCTGTTCCCAGGTTAACAAATATTTATCCTCTGAAATTTGCAAATAACATTATTTCAATCCTAACTTTCGTAACAAATTTTTTCAATCCTTTTATGGACTCATCAGACCCGTCACGACCCACCCGCGACATCCCTCCTTAACTATTTTAGTAAAATACCTATTTCTGTTTTTCACGCTAAAGGTCGTGCAAGACCTTTGTGAAAAAAGAATGATAAGCGAAATTTTTTGCCTGACCGAATTTGTTTAACTTAATTTTTAATAGCTTACCATAACCATCAATCTATATGCGTATCAAAACTCTCTTTACAACCTTCCCGATCCTTGTCGGGACGGTCGCTATTTTTTTATCTGCCTGTAACCGCAACGCCATAAAACTTGATTTTACAAATGCAAAAGGCGAAGTCCCCCAATTAGGCAACCTCGTTTTCAGGTTTAGCAATGCTCTTGTAAAGGATTCCTTGTTGAATGAATGGGACTCTACAGAATATGTTTCCTTTGAACCTTCTATAAAAGGACGTTTTCGCTGGGAAAGCCCGGATGAATTGGTTTTTTCTCCGGCAAAACCTTTGTCTCCTGCTACTTCTTACAAGGCAACATTGAGCAATGAAATACTGCGATACAGTAAATATGACAAAGTAAAAAATGCTGACGAAATAAATTTCCATACACCCGATCTTACATTGGATAATACACAGGTAACATGGATGTTGGCAGATGACCAAAGCCGGATTCCCGTTCCTCAATTAAATCTTTATTTTAATTACCGCATCAACCCGGCAAGCCTGAAGGAAAAATTAAAAATTGAAATGGATGGTAAGGACATGGATTACTCCATGCAAACCCTGTCTCCCGATAACAAAATATCCATTCGGATTAACGGGTTGGGAAAAGCGGAAGACAAAAATTATGAAGCAAAACTTAGTATTGAAAAAGGCCTTAAGCCTGATGACGGAAGTAATGCCACTAATGATATAATCAATGCTTCCTTATCCATTCCATCACCCTATGTACTTGCTATACAAAATGTGGAATCCGAACATGACGGCGATGAAGGAGTTGTAACGGTGACTACCAGCCAGCAACTAACCGGGGAAAATCTTTCTTCTTTCATAAAATTTGATCCACAGGTAAAATATACAACGGAGCTAACGGATAATGGCTTCGTCATCCGCAGTTCGACATTCGATGTAGAAAAAAGTTATGCTATCACTATTGTGCAGGGCTTGCGGGGAAAGATCGGAGGTGTTTTAAAAGAAGAATATAATGGGAATGTGGCTTTCGGAGAATTGGAAGCCAACATAGGATTTACTAATAGTAAGGCTGTTTATTTATCAAAAGAAGGAGGAAAAAATATTGAAGTGAAGGTCACCAATGTGCAAAAAGTAAAGATCGTAATCTCAAAGATTTATGAAAGTAATTTGTTGATGGCACAGCATTATGGTTATGAACCTCATGAATTAAAAACATCCCAAAGTGAAAATTCTGAAAGTGACGAGGATTATTCTTACGATTATGCAAGCAGCAATGATGAAACAACCATGGGTGATGTGATCTATGAAAAAGAAATTGATACACGTTCATTGCCGAAATCGGGTGCAGGCCGCTTGCTTAATTTTTCACAATTTGAGGATCGCCTGCCGGACTTCAAGGGTATTTATCATGTCATGATCCGCTCAACCAAAGATTATTGGGTCCGGGATTCAAGGTTTGTTTCCCTTTCAGATATTGGACTGATCGCCAAACAAGGGGACGACAAGATCTATGTATTTACAAATTCCCTTAAAACAACCAATGCGATTGATGGTGTAAATATTTCATTGTATGCCAATAACAATCAATTGATCGGAACCGGGTCTACGAAAGGAGACGGTGTGGCGGAGATCACCTATGCCAGGAAAGATCTCAGTGGCTTCAAACCGGCAATGATCATTGCGAAGACAGCTGATGATTTCAATTATCTTCCGTTTAATAATACAGGAGTGAATACATCGCGGTTCGATGTAGGTGGGAAACGAAATAATTCCACGGGTCTTGATGCATTTATTTATGCGGAGAGAGACATTTACAGGCCTGGAGAAAAGATAAATTTCTCTGTCATTCTTCGGGATAGGGGTTGGAAGAGCCCCGGTGATATTCCCGTTAAATTAAAATTCCTTTTGCCAAATGGCAAAGAATTAAAATCGTTCCGGAAAAATTTGAACGATGAAGGATCTGTTGAAGGAAATATCCCTATTGATATTTCGGCCATTACAGGAAGTTATTCATTGGAAGTCTATACTTCGAATGATGTTTTGTTAGGATCAAAAAACTTCATGGTGGAAGAATTTGTGCCTGATAGAATAAAAGTGAATACAAAGCTCGATAAGACCTTTTTAAAACCTGGTGAGTCGGCAAAACTTGATATTTCTGCTGTTAACTTTTTTGGCCCCCCCGCCGCCAACAGGAATTATGAATGTGAGATACAGGTAAAACAAAAATATTTTTCATCGGAAAAATTCAGCGGATATAATTTTAACCTGGCTAATCCCAACACTACAATTGATAAGCAGGTGAAAGAAGGAAAAACCGATGCAAGTGGGGTAGCTTCCGAATCGTTCACCCTGGAAAATATGCTTGCCAATAACGGATTGTTGCAGGCAAATTTTTATACAACCGTTTTTGATGAAACGGGAAGGCCCGTTAGCCGCGCGTCCTCTATCGACCTGGTAACGCAGGACGTGTTTTTTGGATTGAAACAGGATTGGTTATACTATTACCCACTCAACCAGGCGATACAATTCCAGGTTGCGGCGGTAAATAAAGATGGCACAGGAATAAGTGCAGTGGCAAAAGTGCAGGTCATTAAGCATGAATATAAAACGGTACTGGCAAAAAGCGGAAGTTATTTTCGGTATGATTCTCAAAAGGAAGATAAATTGATGATAGAAAACCAGCTGAGTGTTAATACCACTGCAAACTATTCTTATGTACCAAGATCCCCTGGTGATTATGAAGTAAGGATATTCAGGCCTGGTGCTAATTCCTACGTCAGTCGTGATTTTTATAGTTATGGTAACTGGAGCTGGGGTATCGACAATAGTTCCTTTGAGGTAAACAATGAAGGGCATGTGGACATTGAACTGGACAAAAAATCATATTATAGCGGAGAGTCTGTAAAAGCATTATTCAAAACCCCATTCAGTGGAAAATTGCTTGTAACCACTGAAACTGATCATGTGCTGTCGTACCAATATATAAATGTCGACAAGCGCACGGCAAGCCTCGATCTTAAAATGTCGGGCGATGATGTTCCTAATGTTTATATAACAGCTACGCTGATAAAGCCCCATGATGTTTCAGATATTCCGCTTACGGTGGCGCATGGATTTATGGATGTAAAGGTGGAAGAAAAAAGCCGCAAGATTCCTGTTGAAATTTCTGCGCAAAAAGCAGTTCGCTCGCAGACGCATCAAAAAGTTAAGGTAAAGGCAGCACCAGGGAGTTATATAACACTGGCTGCAGTTGATAATGGTGTGTTACAGGTAAGTGATTTTAAAACACCAGATCCATACGATTATTTTTATCAGAAGAAGGCTTTGCAGGTGGACGGATTTGATCTTTATCCTTTATTATTTCCGGAAGTACGCGCAAGTCTTAGCAGCACAGGGGGAGATGCCGATCTTGAAATGAAAAAAAGAGTGAACCCGATGCCTGCAAAAAGAATAAAGATCCTTAGTTACTGGAGCGGCATTGCAAAGGCAAACGGAAGTGGTGAAGCGAATTTTGAATTTGATATTCCCGCGTTCAGTGGGGAAGTAAGATTGATGGCAGTTGCTTATAAAGGCGAAAGTTTTGGAGCGGGTGAGAATACCATGACCGTAGCTGACCCGATTGTGATCAGTACCGCCCTGCCAAGATTTTTAAGCCCGGGTGATACCATTACGGTTCCCGTTATATTGAGTAATACCACAACGCGCTCCACCACTGCATCTGCAAATCTCAAAGTAAGCGGACCTTTGAAAATTATTGGAAGTAATACGCAATCCGTTTCTTTAAATGCCAAAAGCGAGGGCCGTGCTACATTCCAGGTGGCCGCCGACCCGGCAATAGCAGTTGGAAAAATCACCGTTGCAGTAAATGGTCTTGGAGAAAAATTTAATGACGAGACAGAAATATCAGTACGCCCTCCATCAACATTGCAAAAAATGTCCGGAAGTGGATCCATCGCAGGCGGAAGTGCGCAATCGGTAACGATCAATATAAGCGATTTTATTTCAACCAGCGTGAATTATCGGTTGGTGATCAGTCGTTCCCCCGCTGTGGAGTTAGCGGATCAACTGCGATACCTGGTTGAATATCCATATGGCTGTACCGAACAAACAGTTTCTGCCGCATTTCCGCAATTGTATTTTGGAGATATGGCGGACCTGATGGGTCTGAATCAAAATCAAAATAAGCTGAATGCTAATTCAAATATCATCGAAGCAATCCGGAAAATAAAAATGAGGCAGTTGTATAATGGTGCGATCACTCTTTGGGATGGAGAAGATAAGGAAGACTGGTGGGCCACCATTTATGCCGCACATTTTTTACTTGAAGCAAGAAAGGCGGGATTTGATGTTGATAATAGTTTAATGGAAACCATCCTTGCATACGTTTCATCCAGGTTGAAGAACCGCGAGTTGATTTCATACTATTATAACCGGAATCAAAATAAAAAAATTGCTCCAAAAGAAGTTGCATACGGTTTGTATGTTTTAGCACTTGCGGGTCATTCCAATATTCCGGCGATGAATTATTACAGGTCGGAACCGGGTATCCTTGCCCTGGATAGTAAGTACCTGCTGGCCGCCGCTTATGCTACAGCGGGTGATAAAAAATCATTCAGCGCGATGCTGCCAGGTTCGTTTACAGGAGAGGAATCCGTTGCACAGACCGGGGGGAGTTTTTACTCAGATATTCGCGACGAGGCAATTGCACTGAATGCCCTCATCGATGTAGATCCTGGCAACGCACAAATTGGAGTGATGGCAAAACATGTGAGCGATAAATTGAAGAGTCGTTATTGGCTCAGCACACAGGAAAGAGCCTTTGCCTTTTTGGCCCTGGGAAAACTGGCAAGAACGGCAAATAAATCAAATGTAACGGCTCAAATAAAAGTAAATGGAAAAACAGTTGCAAGTGTTCCAAATGGTCAATGGAAGGGTGAGGCAGCCGTGTTGAAAGGCAATAATATTCAAATTGAAACCAGCGGAGAAGGACGCTTGTATTATTTCTGGCAATCGGAAGGGATCAGCGTCAGCGGAAAATATAAAGAAGAAGATAATTTTATCAGGGTTAGAAAACATTTTTATGATCGATATGGCAACCCGCTTACAGGAAATACATTTAAACAAAATGATCTTATCATTATTGGGATCACTTTAGAAAATGCATACACTACAGAAGTTGACAATGTGGTGATCACTGATCTGCTTCCTGCAGGGTTTGAAATTGAAAATCCAAGAACAAAAGAAATTCCGGGGATGGACTGGATAAAAAATGCCAGTGAGCCAACAGCGTTGGATGTGCGGGATGACCGCATCCATTTTTTTGTTGACCTATACAGCCGGCCGCAGACTTATTATTATGCGGTTCGTGCCGTTTCCCCGGGTAATTATAAAATGGGACCAGTAAGTGCAGATGCAATGTATAATGGAGAATATCACTCTTATAACGGTGCAGGGATAATAAGAGTAGTACAATGATCTTTGAATAGTTCCGCGTTTTATGCGCGGGACTATTTTTTTGCGGATGAATATCGTTTATGTAATATGCTGGAAAGAGGATTATTCACTGGTTGCGACAAAAGTTTCCATGGTGAGGCCGGGGCCAAAGGCCGCTCCGAAAATTTTATGGTCAGTTTCCAGGTCCTGGTGCATGATCTTTTTTAACGCAAATAAAATAGTGGCGGAAGAAATATTGCCGGTCTCTTTCAATGTTTCGTAACTATATCCAAGATCATTATTACTGAATTCAAGGCTGCGGTAGATGGCATCAAGGATCCGCTTGCCTCCGGGATGTATGCACCAATGCGATATTTCATTTTTTCTCATTCCTGCTTTTTCCAATGCTCTCGTTACCAGCGGACTGAAATCTTCTTCAAGCAATTCCGGAACATAACCACTCAGTGTCATTAAAAAACCAGAGGAGGATAATTCCCACGACATATCTTTTTTTCCTTTTGTAATCACCTCGGAATAAAAATGATCAAGGCGAATACCCTTCTTTGGATGCAGATCACCGGTTACCAGCACTGCTGCAGATCCATCACCGAATAAAAGCGATGACGTAATATTATCCAGCGTAGATTCTTTTTGAAAATGGAGCGTGCATAATTCTGTGCACACGATCATTACTTTGGCCGTCTTTTCCTGGCTGCAAATTGCATCTGCCATCTTCAATGCGTGAATCGCCGCGTAGCATCCCATAAAATTCACAGATGTGCGGTAGGTACTTTTTGGAAGATCCATCAGGTCCATCACTTGCAGGTCCAGGCCCGGCGCGCTCATGCCGGTGCAGCTTACTGTGACCAGGTGGGTGATCTCGTTGCTATTTATTATTCCATGTATGCAGGAACGAATGGCATCAACGGATAAAGGGGCCGCATGAATGTTAAATAAATTTATTCTCTGTTCTAGTGAAGGAAAGGGTTCGAGATTCTCTGTTTGGGGATAAAATTTCCAATCATTTATCTCAGAACTATAATCGGGAATCACTGAATAGCGATAATCAATGCCGCTATGATTGTATAAATATTTCAGCTTACGATTTTCGATACTACCCATCGCAAAAACCAGCTGCATGAATTTCAGAATATCGTCCTGCCTGTTTTTAAAAGCGGGCAAAGCTGTACCTATAGAAATAATCTTACTCAAAGCCTTTCAAAATTATCAATATCAAAAAACAAACTGTTGTACAAGAGGAAGCCAGGATATTCATCCAAAAACTGTTCTTAAAATCAGCTTTCGATCCATCTTTCCACACCTTAATCATCCACTGTAAAAAAAATAAAATCATGGGTAGCATGCAAGTCAAAAAAATGAAAAAGAACTTCAACTGCTTCCTTTCTTCAAACGTAAAAAACATAGCTGCCGTTGCCAAAGCAAAAACAATTCCACAAAAAACGAATGTGCCTTTCTTTCCTAATTTATAACTGATTGTTTGAACGCCATCCTTCAGATCTTCTTCATGCTGATATATTTGTGTTAAAGGATAATATCCCCCGATTAAGAAAGTTGCTGCAGCTATTGACCACCCCGAAACGGGCATATTTTTATCATGGCTACTTCCATAATAGGACAATAGAAATGTAAGAGCCCCCTGGAATAAAATAACGACCAGGTAACCTATTACCGGAAATTTTTTTAACCTGATGCCACGAAAACTGTAAGCCCTGGACGCAAGTATGTAAAGTAAAATCCCGCAGGCAAAATAAAAACCGATGAAAAAAGAAAAACAGACCGCCAGGATATCCATCGCTACTGTAACATCAAATAATTGTTTTGTTGGTTGAAGTGGTTTTAAAACTCCACCGATCGGCGTCTCATCCCTGTCCATATAGGAATTATATCCATTGCTTGCCGGGTAAACCAATACATGTAAAATAAAGAAAACAATGAAGGCGTTGGGCCAGTTAATGATACGGAGCAGGCTAAGTGCAAATAAATATACAGGAAGAAGAAATAAAGAAAAATGAAACCGTAAAAGTTGTATGGTTGAGCGGTGAAGCACACCGGAAGATAGAATTTTTTTAAGTAGCTGGAAGAAGTAATTCTATTCCATGATAAAGGCGCAGCGCCATACCCACGGCAATTTCTAAAGATTATCCGGGTTTGAAAATTCTTTTCTTTTATTTACGATAGAGAAGACTCCCAATAAAGAACCCAACAACAGGGAAGTGAAACCGATCCATTCGAATAGGGGAGGAATACCCATGTTTAATAATTTCATAAAACCTACAAAACCAAGGCAACAAAAACTGTTCGTAAGGAAAGCGAGCACCCACGGAAACCCGCTATTTTGATCCGTATCTTCCATGAACGCTAAATAAATAGTAAAATATTCTTTATTGAAATTTTTAGAGAAGAAAAAAAAGCTCATAAGCGATAACACTTATTGAATTAATTTGCTTTTCACTTTTGTAACGCCTTATCATTTATTGAAATATATTAATTTGATCTTTCGATTCCGCTATAATAAAATTTAAGTGCATGAAAAATTCGAGACAGGCGGCCATGGGATTTATATTGGTTACCGTTTTTGTTGATGTGATCGGGTGGGGGTTAATCATCCCGGTAATGCAGGACCTTATTTCAAATATGAAACATATCCCAGCAAACCAAGCCAGCCCTTATGGAAGCTGGCTTTTGGCAGTTTACGCCCTGGTTCAATTTGTGTGTGCTCCTATACTTGGAAACCTCAGTGATAAATATGGCCGACGACCCATTTTATTATTCTCATTGCTTGGGTTTGGGGTTGATTATTTATTCCTTGCATTAGCCCCTTCTTACGGTTGGTTATTTATTGGGAGAGTTGTGGCGGGTATAACCGGGGCTAGTTTCACTACCGCAACCGCTTATATTGCCGACATCAGTACCCCCGAAAACAGGGCCAAAAATTTTGGAATGATTGGAGCGGCTTTCGGGGTTGGATTTATCGTGGGACCTGCCATAGGCGGTCTTTTAAGTGGTTGGGGAATACGAGCGCCTTTTTATGCAGCTGCTATTATGTGTTTGCTTAATTTCCTCTATGGATATTTTTTCCTGCCAGAGTCACTGGCAAAAGAAGATCGCAGGGAATTTGATTGGAGGAAAATCTATCCATTCGGCTCCATTATCAAATTAAAAAAATATCCCGCAATAGGTGGATTGTTCGTTTCGCTGGGACTGCTATATCTCGCGGCTCATGCAGTGCAAAGCAATTGGAACTATTTTACAAAATTTCGTTTTGAATGGAGCGATAAATTAATCGGTATCTCACTGGCTGTTGTAGGATTACTGGTTGCATCGGTCCAGGCTGGTTTAATAAGGATCATTACTCCCAAAATTGGAAACGAAAAAAGTGTTTACCTGGGATTATTTTTTTACTCATTGGGATTGTTTTTGTTTGCCTTTGCTTCACAAAGCTGGATGATGTTTGCATTTCTTGTTCCTTATTGCCTCGGTGGCATTGCGGGTCCGGCTTTACAATCCATAATGTCCGGCAATGTTCCAAAGAATGAACAGGGAGAATTACAGGGTGCTTTAACCAGCATCATGTGCCTCACCAGTATTTTTGGACCTATTTTGATGAATAATTTATTCGCATGGTTTACCAGGCCATCCGCCCCGGTGTACTTTCCGGGTATATCATTTTTACTTGGATCGGTGCTGATCTTAGTAAGTATTTTCTTCGCTCATAAAACGCTACGAAAGGGACATCACCTGGCAGCGATGTCGGAGCAGGAAAAAGCTGCCTGAATCACACAAGCATTCTCAATGGCTCTTCCAACAAGTCTTTCAAAGTTTGTAAAAATGCGGATCCTCTTGCCCCATCAACTACGCGGTGATCGCAACTCATGGTTACCTTCATAACGTTACCAATCTTTACCTGTCCATCTTTCACAACGGGGACCTGTGAAATGCCTCCAATAGCCAATATGCAGGAATCAGGAGGATTAATGATGGCCGTAAATTCTTCAATACCAAACATGCCTAAATTGGAAATGGTAAATGTATTCCCTTCCCAATCCTTTGGCTGTAATTTTTTATCCTTAGCTTTTTGAGCGAGTTCTTTTACTTCAGTTGCTATTTGCGAAAGTGATTTTGTATCCGCAAATCTTATGACCGGAACCAGCAGACCTTCCTCCACAGCGACTGCCACTCCAATATGAATATGATGATTTCGGCGAATGATATCACCCCGCCAACTGCTGTTTACCGCAGGGTGTTGCTTCAGCGCTACGGAACATGCTTTTAAAACAATATCATTGAAAGAAATCTTAACCGGGCTCTTTTCATTCAGTTTTGCGCGACTCTCAACAGCTTTGTCCATATCGATCGACATCGTGAGATAAAAATGAGGTGCGGTAAACTTGCTTTCAACTAATCGCTTTGCAATGGTCTTACGCATTTGCGAAACAGGAACTTCATCAAAACTTTCTTCGCCTACCGGGCCTGAAGGGACGTATTTAGCAGCTTCTTGTTTCCCCTCAGATTCTTTACTACCGGGTTCTGATTTAAAATTGTCAATGTCCTCTTTTGTAATTCTTCCGCCATCACCGCTTCCATGAACCTTTCGAAGGTCCACTCCTTTTTCTGCGGCTAATTTTTTCGCAAGGGGGGAAGCTTTAATTCTTCCATCTCCGTTTTCCGAGGAATCAAACCTTTCTTCATTTTCGGCTGTTGCCGGTTTGTTCTCCGTCTTCGGTGTTTCAACGGTTTCTTTCTGCGGCTCAGCCTTTCCACCACCTTTCGCTGCGGCTACAATTGCGTCAATATCCACTTTTCCTTTTTCGCCGATAATGCAAAGCAGTTCATTTACCGCAATTTTTTCGCCTTGCTTTGCGCCAATATATAACAGGGTACCATTTTTATAACTTTCGAGCTCCATGGTAGCCTTGTCTGTTTCAATTTCTGCAAGGATATCCCCCTTCTTGACCGCATCCCCTACATTTTTCTGCCAGCTTGCTATTACTCCTTCAGTCATTGTATCACTTAAGCGCGGCATCAATACTACTTCATCCATTTTTGAAATATCAGCGGATTTAACTGCGGGAGCCTCAGTAGAAGTTTGGCCATTTGATTTGGATGGTTGAGCGGCAGTTTGTTGTTTTTCTTCTTTCACTTGCGATTTCTCCGGTTTTTGTTCTTTGGTTTTTGTTCCTTTTTCAGCATTAGGTTTCTTCTCTTTCAATATGGCGGAGATGTCTTCTCCTGGCTTGCCAATAATTGCAAGCAGATCATTTACCTGGAGCTTGCCGCCCTTGTCCGTACCAATATGAAGAAGGGTGCCGTCTTTATAGCTTTCCAGTTCCATGGTTGCTTTGTCCGTTTCAATTTCTGCCAGCAACTCACCTTTCTTCACAGGGTCGCCTACTTTTTTATGCCATTCAGCGATCACACCTTCAGTCATTGTATCGCTCAGCCGGGGCATCAGTATTGCTTCAGCCATAAGAGGAGAAAATTTCGTCGAAATTAAGGCAATTTAGTGAATGGGAAACCCATAAGAATCGTGAAACAATCTGTAAACCAACTTTCCATTCAACAAATCCGTCCGCATAGAATGTACTATTAATAATCCAATTCGAGCCGCAACTTTTCCTTTAATTCTTTTATCAAAGGATATTTTTCTATAAGTTTTTGATATTGCTCGCGGGAAGTGAGGGGAGTGCCTGTTGCCTTTTGCTCTTTGTTTTCCTGCATTACGATCAGGAATTGCAATTGAGTATTTTGTAACTTTTTCCTGAGAAATTCAGATACTCTTAATCCTTCCTGCTCTATAAAACGGAGATCAATGTTACTGGAAACTACCGCAATAAAATTGCTGGTATTCTGAACCTGGAGATCAGCCATTTCAAACCCCTGCCAAGCGGAATTTTTGCTTGCCTTTAATTGATCTGTGTATTCTTTCCATGCTTCAAGCAATTCTTCCAGCTGGATAGGTTTAGCCAAAGAACTGGTTCCTGTATCCAGGTTGCTGTTTACGCGGACCTCGTTGCGAATTTTATCAAGAGCGCCAATTTTAAGGTTTGTTCGTGGTTGGATGTTTACTACAATGGTTTCGGAAGCCACGGTTTCCTCATGGACTAGAGATTCAGATTCATGGGTCAAAACATTCTTTTCTTCGGGTTTTGTTTCTATGACCAACCTGGCTTTTGAAGATCGACTGCCGTGGTTGGCTTCTCTACCTGTTATTTCAAAGGGTTGAATGTTTCGAAATGCAATGGGTTTCGATGCTTCAACTACTTTTTTTTTATTGACTCCCTGCGCATCATTAGTCAGTTCAATTGCCTGCTGCAGGTAACAAAGTTTTATGATGGCCAACTCAACATGTAATCGCTTATTCCGCGCGCCTTTATAGTGAAATTCAGATTCATTTAAAATATTCAAAGCACTGACAAGGTATGCCGCTGAAATCTTTTTCGCTGTACTGATATATTTTTCTCTGAAGCCTTCAACTACCTCCAGCAACGCGGCGGATTTTTCATCCATACAAACAAGAAGATTGCGGATAAATTCTGCAAATCCATTTAATAACATATCACCTTCAAACCCTTTCTGGTTAATGTCATCATAAAGAAGCATGGCTCCCGATAAATCCTGTTGCTGCATGGAGTCCATCAACTTAAAATAATAATCCGCGTCCAGGATATTAAGATGCTCAAGCGTATTTTGATAGGTTACTTCGCTGTTTGTAAAGCTTACAATTTTATCCAGGATACTTAAGGCATCGCGCAGGCATCCTTCACTTTTCTGGGCGATCAATTGCAGCGAGGTTTTATCTGCACTGATGTCTTCCTTCTTACAAATTTCCTGCAGGTGTAACACGGTATCGTGCAGTGTAATGCGTTTAAAATCGAAGATCTGGCAGCGACTTAAAATTGTAGGGAGAATTTTATGTTTTTCAGTAGTTGCCAAAATAAAAATGGCGTAAGGTGGTGGCTCTTCAAGAGTTTTCAAAAAGGCATTAAAAGCCGAAGAGCTCAGCATGTGTACTTCATCAATGATATAAACCTTGTATTTGCCTGCCTGGGGAGCAAAACGGACCTGGTCCACAAGGCTCCTGATGTCGTCCACAGAATTATTACTTGCAGCATCCAGTTCATGTATATTCAAAGAAGTGCCTTCATTGAAGGAAACACAGGAATTGCAAACGTTGCAGGCTTCGCCTTCAGCCGTTCTATTTTCGCAATTAATTGTCTTGGCTAATATCCTTGCACAGGTTGTTTTTCCAACACCTCTCGGACCACAAAATAAAAAAGCATGAGCCAGCTGATTATTTTTGATCGCATTTTTTAAGGTTGTGGTGATATGCGATTGGCCGATAACGGTATCAAAAGTTTGAGGCCTGTATTTTCTTGCTGAAACAATGAATTTATCCATACTCACATTCCTGGGAAAGCGTTTGAAATTGTATACCAGTACTGGCAAATCTAGAATCCCCCGCCTGAACCAAAAAAATAATTTTCCAACATCCCGTAATGCCGGCGGAATGCCTCAACCGGGGATCAATGGAGGATAGGATGCCGTTTAAATTCCTTTGTTCTGTCAAAGAGGTAGCGGTAAGTTGACAATAAGCGGCTACGGTAGGTACCAAGGCTCTCAGCAACATTTGTCATTTTTGGGTTGAATTCCCCGATCCATTGCATTTCATATTCGTCGTACAGCTTTTGCCCCTGTATAACTTTTGCCCCTTCTACTATTATGTAAGCGTCGACTCCCTTCCCTTGAAATTCGGGCACCACGCCAAAGACAAGGCCGGTGAATTTCTTGCACTTCTTTGTCTTTTTGATCCAGAGAAATTTTAATTTATGAAAAAGATCAAATTTACCATGCAGGTATTTGAACCATTGATTCAGGTCGGGCAGGTTGATCCAGATAGCAATCGGTTCATTTTTATAATATACAAACCAACAAACCTGTTCATCCAGGATAGGTTTCATGGTTTGAAATAATTTTATGACCACCTTCACGCTTAATTCTTTCAGGCCGCCGTGCGTTGACCAGGCTTTATTATAGACTGTCGTAAAATCTTTTGCAAACGCTACCAGCTGTGATTTTTTTATATGCTTTGCTGAAAAATCAGGATCCGCAGCAATGAGTGCATGCCGGGTGTAAAATTTTTCCCCCAATGGAACCTGCACGTTCATAGCATAACAATGCTGGTTGAAAAAATTCTGAAACCCATAATTCTCAAACAGAGCTTTATAATAGGGAGCATTATAATTTAAACAATAAACCGGTGGTGCAAAACCTTCAACAAGCAATCCCCACCAACGGTCCCGTTCCCCAAAATTGATTGGGCCATCCATAGCTTGCATCCCTTTTTGGATCAGCCAGTGTTTTGCAACGTCAAATAGCGTGTCGGCTGCATCCTGGTTGTTGACGCAATCAAAAAAACCAATCCCTCCAACCGGCACATCATCCCCCTTATTTTTATATTTTTTATTGGTGAATGCCGCGATACGCCCTATAAAATTTCCTTCTTCATCCTTCAATAACCATCTTATGGCCTCCCCATGACGGTAGGTTTTATTTTTTTTCCGATCAAAAACCTCATAAATATCCTTGTCGAGGGGGCGAATGTAATTGGGGTCGCCTTTATTGATCCACTCATTTATTTCGATAAATTCCTTTGCTGATTTTTTATCGGTGACCTCGATCAGTTGCATTCAAAAAGTTTAAGCCTGCAAATTTAGGAAAGATGTTATGAGTTTCGAGTTTCGAGTTGCGAGTTCAGAGTTTCGAGTTTCGGGTTTACCTCGTTGCTCACGGCCCACAGCTCGCAGCTCAAGGCTCATACCTCCTCCTTTGTATTGACTCTGAACTCACGGCTCGCAGCTAACAGCTCGTAGCTTACCCCTCACAGCTATCTATCTTGATCTTTAATAGTTGTTGCTCCTGTTTTGATGTGGTAAGGCGCAAAGCAGTCTCATAAAATTTTTTTGCCATTTTTTTATTTTGCAGCTCAAAATAAATCTCGCCTACCGAGGTATGGTAGAGATAATAGTTTTCAAGTCCTTTTATCTGCAATAATTGTTCAAGTGCATTTTCCCTGGTGGTGGCATAGGCAGATGCGATGGCTTTATTAAGGGCAACAATCGGAACGGGCTGCAATTTGTAAAGGGCCTCGTATAGATCGTAAATGGATTTCCAATCCGTTTGTTCAAAATTAGCAGCGGCTGCATGGAGGGAAGCAATCGCCGCTTCGATATGATAGGGGGAAGGCTCAAAACTATCTGTCGCGGCTTCAAGGTAACCGAACCCGGTATCGATCAACGGCCTGTACCATTTGCTGCGATCCTGGTATTTTAATAAAACGATATTTCCTTTATCATCGATCCTTGCCTGCAGCCTTGAAGCCTGGAAACACATTAATGATAATAGCGCGTTTGTCCTGGGAAGATTTGTAACGTTGTGCACTGTCAGCAGGTAAACCAGCCTGATTGCTTCATGGCAAAGGTCCTCACGTATCAATTTATCGGGATATGAGGAATTGTAGCCTTCATTAAATAAAAGGTACAATGATTTCAGGACCACATCCAGCCGTTCCGGCAACTCATTCCCCTGCGGCACATTCAATTCAATTTTTTCCAGTTTTATTTTTTCTTTTGCCCGGTAAATTCTTTTGGTGATCGTTTCTTCATTGGTCAGAAAAGCCCTCGCGATCTCATTAATGTTTAATCCGCATAGTGTTTTTAAAGTCAATGCGATTTGAGATTCTTCGGCAATGGATGGATGGCTGCAGGCAAACATCATCCTGAGCTGGCTGTCTTGTATTTCATTTTCTAAAAACAAACTATTTACGGTTGATGCAAGAGTGTATTCTGATTGTAGCAGGTAAGCATATTGTGGAGTTATCTCTTTGAATTTCTTTTGCCGGCGTAAAAAATCAATAGCCTTATTTTTTGCTACACGGTACAACCAGGCGGAAGGGTTTTCGGGTGTGCCATTAAATCCCCAGGTGTTCATCGCCTGCAATAAGGTGTCCTGCACGATATCCTGTGCTGTTTCCAGGTTTTGCAATCCCAATAGTCTTGACAAAACGGAAACCATCTTTCCCGATTCATGCCGGAAAAGATGGTCAACTAATTGATTGATGCTATCGGGTGAACGCTTCATTTATTCGAAGCTACTTACTTACCTGAATTTCTACATGTCCATTTTCATCACCTGTCTTACCTGGATACTTCCTCCATTTTCAAAATCAGGATAGTCATCACAGATTTTTACTGCTTCGTCAAGAGAGGCTGCTTTTATAACAAAAAATCCACCTACTACCTCTTTTCCTTCTGTATAAGGACCATCAGTTACGGTCTTATTTTTTCCTGCGATTAATTTACCCCCGGGTGTGAGTGGCTCCCCGGAAACATACTGGCCGGACTTGCTCAACTTTTCGATCCAGGCCATCCATTTTCCCATTTGTTGCTGCATAAACTCCGGAGACGCGTTCTCATTGTGCATGCCTCCCTGAAAAATTAACATGAATTTTTCCATAATTGTAGATTTAAAATTTAAGATTGATTTTTATAATGACGAAAAGCAGGTTTGATGGAGGCTCTATATTATTTCTTTACTTTGGCAGCCGCAAAATATTTTTTCCATGGCTTCCAATAAAAATCGTCCCATCCTTTTTTAATTTCTTCATACTCCTTGTCGGGAACATTCGCATGGATCATATGAATCACTCCACCGGACCCCTGCTTTTCAAAATAAAGTATAAATGTTGAATCAATATCTGATGCTTCCCAGTCGCTTGCCCGCCAACTCTGAACAATTAACCTGTCCCGGATCAGTTGAAGATTTTTCCCAACGATATAATCGCCATGTGCACTGAATTTTGATCCTTCCTTTTTTTGAACTTTTACAGCTGCCCCAATGGAGGCACTATGCTCTTTGGAGTCCATATAAGTATTGTATAAGGTCGCAACTGGTATTTCTTTAAATGAAATTTTTTGAAGGATCGTTTTTGGCATAAAAGAATATTTAATATGAAACCTTTTTAGAATAACGATCCGGCTTCATTATTCCGGACAGGAAGCATGAGTTTCTTTCAAAAAAACTGGCTGGGGTAAAGGAAATTTAGAAGATGCCCGATGGACAGGAACCCGAACGGAGCGTCGCAAGCGGTGCTGCACAATGATCTAAAGCCGGCAAATAAATTGATTTGTGCTGTTTTTAATTCTGAATATTTTCAATTTGCGCATTCCTTTCCGACCCTTACCTTTGCGGCTCAAAATAAACCCTCCTTTTTACATGGCAAATGTTGGTAAAATAAAACAAATTATCGGGGCTGTAATAGACGTGCAATTTGCAGGTAAACTTCCTGAAATTTATAATGCGCTCGAATTGAAACGTGACAATGGAGAAACGTTGGTGCTTGAAGTGCAACAACACCTCGGCGAAGATAGTGTACGATGTATTGCTATGGATGGAACCGAAGGGCTAGTGCGTGGTACAGAGGTAGTTGACACAGGAATCGCGATTGCGATGCCGGTTGGTGAAGGCATCAAAGGACGTTTGTTTAATGTTACAGGAGATCCGATTGATGGCTTGCCCGCGGTATCCAAAAAAGGAGGTCGTCCTATTCATGGAATGCCGCCTATATTTGAAAATCTCTCTACCAGTACAGAAATTTTATATACAGGAATTAAGGTGATTGACCTCATTGAACCCTATGCAAAAGGCGGAAAGATTGGCCTTTTTGGCGGTGCGGGGGTGGGCAAAACAGTAATCATCCAGGAACTCATCAATAATATTGCAAAAAGTTATGGAGGTCTTTCGGTATTTGCAGGCGTAGGAGAGAGAACCCGCGAAGGGAATGATCTGCTGCGTGAAATGATTGAGGCAGGTATCATGAAATACGGTGAAGCGTTCAAGCACAGCATGGAAGAAGGAGGATGGGATCTTAGCAAAGTGGATATGAAAGAATTGTCTGAATCTAAAGCCACTTTCATTTTTGGTCAAATGAATGAGCCTCCGGGAGCACGTGCCAGGGTTGCCCTGAGTGGGTTGACGATCGCTGAATATTATCGTGATGGTGATGGACAGGGAAAAGGCCGTGATATCCTGTTTTTCGTGGATAATATCTTTCGGTTTACACAAGCTGGTTCCGAAGTATCTGCATTGCTAGGCCGTATGCCTTCTGCGGTAGGGTACCAGCCTACGCTGGCAACTGAAATGGGAATCATGCAGGAGAGAATCACCTCTACAAAAGATGGGTCTATTACTTCTGTCCAGGCAGTGTATGTTCCTGCGGATGACCTTACCGATCCTGCACCTGCAACAACTTTTGCCCATCTTGATGCAACAACTGTATTAAGCAGAAAAATTGCTGATCTTGGTATTTATCCAGCCGTGGATCCATTGGATTCAACATCAAGGATCTTAATGCCGCAGGTTGTGGGTGATGCACATTATGATTGCGCCAACAGGGTGAAATTAACGCTTCAACGTTATAAAGAATTGCAGGACATCATTGCCATTCTTGGTATGGATGAATTAAGTGATGAGGACAAGCTGACCGTTTCCCGTGCAAGAAGAGTACAACGTTTCTTATCACAACCCTTCCATGTGGCTGAAGCCTTTACAGGGTTAAAAGGAGTACTTGTTCCGATAGAAGAAACCATTCGTGGATTCAATATGATCATGGATGGGGAGGTGGATGAATACCCGGAAGCGGCCTTCAATCTTGTAGGATCTATTGATGATGCGATTGATAAAGGGAAAAAGATCCTGGCCCAGGCGCAGGGATAAGTTCTGTATTGAAACGTGGTCCAAATCATTATGGTCGCAGCGTGGGATTATGGGTTATTTTGTGATTGTGCGATTTCGGGATTTTAAAATCTAAACAATGAACCTTGAAATATTGACTCCGGAAAAAAAACTCTTCAGTGGTGAAGTGTATGGCGTGCAGATGCCGGGCATAAGCGGGAGTTTTGAGGTACTTGAAAAACATGCGCCTCTTGTAAGTGCATTAAAAGCGGGCCGGGTAAAAGTTTTAAAAGATAAACAAAATCATTTTTCATTCTTCGATATTCAGGGAGGTTTTGTTGAAGTGCTCAACAACAGGGTGACTGTATTGGTAGAAGGAGCAGTGAGCGTAGAGGAATGAATCTTCAAACTTCCTCATAAAATGAAAATCTTCAATCTTATTTTTTGTTTCATTTTTATTTTTTTCGCTGCATTGCAATACAATGATCCCGATCCATATGTTTGGATGCCGATTTACTTATATGCTGCGGTGCTTTGCTGGCTGGTATTCCGAAATAAATTTTTCCCAAAAGCGTACCTCTTAGGAATTGCGGTTTATTCTGTATATGCTATCTATAAATTTTTTGATGAAAACGGCGTATGGGACTGGATGACCAAACATCATGCGGCAAACATTGCGGATACCATGAAAGCGGAGCAACCGTGGATCGAAGAAACAAGAGAATTCTTTGGACTGGTAATATTGATCGTTGTTTTCCTGATCGATTATTTTTATTCAAAACAAATTAAGAAGCGATCTTCCACTCCCTGATACCGGGACAAGCCTGGCTCGTTTTTTTACACCACTACTTATTGTAATCAATTCTCGACAGACCTGCATCCTTATTTTTATGAAACCAGCCAGTGCCATATTCGAGTATGTACAATTTTCCATCGGGTCCTAATTCCATATCAATAGGGGCGGCAAATTTTGTTCCCGGCATGAATGGTTCCATCTTATAAAAATCTCCGTTGGGTTGCAGGGTAACAGCCATGATCCAATCCCTCATCCAATCGTAAATAAAAAATTTCTTATTATAATAGTCAGGGAACCTCGTTGCTGCCGGAAACATGTCGCTATAAAATATGGGCCCCGCCATCGCAGTTCTTCCACCCGTATTTACTTCAGGAAAATCATGGGACGCGAGATAAGGATACCAGATAAATGCAGGTTGTGGTTTTGGCAATTCAGTGATGCCTGTATTGTTTCTTGAATTATTGACCGGGTGCAGAGAGTCAAATTGAATCCCTGGCTTACCTGTAGCATAATCGTATTGATGATAAGCATAATTATTGCCAACGAAAAGCGGCCATCCAAAATATCCTGCCTTCCGGGCCTGGTTAATTTCATCATATCCCCGTGGGCCTCTTGTATCAGTACTATCTGCATTGGCATCGGGTCCCACTTCTCCCCAATACAAATAATTATTTTTTGGATCTACAGAAATGCGATAAGGGTTCCGGTTTCCCATTACATAAATTTCCGGTTTTGTCTTCGCGGCTCCTTTTGCAAAGAGATTTCCTTCAGGAATTTCATAGCTCCCATCTTCTTTTATTCGAATGCGGATAATCTTTCCACGCAGATCATTCGAATTTGAAGCAGTTCTTCTCGCATCATATTTTTCATGGCCCGGCCGATCGTCGAGCGGGGCGAAACCATGACTTGCATATTCCTGTTTTGGTTCATCAAATGGGGTGGAGTTATCACCTGTAGATAAATACAATAATCCATCCGATCCAAATGCAATAGACCCCCCTGTATGACAACAGATCTCCCGCTGGGAAAAGAATTGAAGAACTATTTTCTCTGAATGCATATCGATGGTGTCGTTCTTTAATTCAAATCTTGACAAACGATTTACAGAAGTATCTGCGGGAGAGTAAAATATATAAACCCAATGATTTTTTTCAAAATTCGGATCCTTGCAAATCCCCAGGAGACCCTCTTCCGCGTTTACCGTAGAATCTTTTTTGGTGTGCCAGTAGACATTCAAAAAGCCAGCAGGTTTTATTTTTTGTGCATCGTTCTTATATAAAAGAATTTCTCCCCGGCGCTGTACAATCAAAACATCAAGGTTTGGCAAAATGGTCATTTCCGTAGGCTCAAAAAATTCTCCCTCGCTTAAAATTGTTTTAGTGAACTGATGTTCATCGGGAGGGTATTGTGAGGTTGCTTTGGAATAATCCAGGTGATCATTTCCAATGGCGTATTTAATGCCGCCAAGAATATGTTTCAAATAAAAAGAATCGGAATAAGAGTTTTCTACGTGACCCAATTCGGTATAAAATGCACGGCCACCGTCATATTCATGATACCAGGCCAAAGGATGATCATCGCCCATTGTTCCACCTTTATACGATTGCTCATCGAGCCTCAATAATACTTTTACGTCCTTATTTAACCTTTTAAAATTATACCACTCGTCTGTTCTGTTCCATGTGCCAGGAAGATGTTTTGTAGAAAGATCTGTTTTATCGACAACCTGTATGGTTGCAGGTTGAATCTCGGGGTGACTTTCAAATTGTGCACCTACCAGGTTCGCGTACCAACCCCAGTCATATTCCGTGTCCGTGGCTGAATGAATTCCGGCAAATCCACCACCTGCCTGTATAAATCGCTCCATTGCAATTTCCTGCTGATTATTCAAAACATCGCCTGTTGTATTCAGAAAGATTATGGCTGCGTATCTTTTTAAATTTTCTTCTGTAAATGCACTGGCGTCTTCCGTGGTATCGACTACAAAATTATTTTCAAAACCTAATTTTTGAATGGCGGCTTTACCATTTGCAATGGAAGAATGCCGAAACCCTGTTGTTTTTGAAAATACCAAAACCCTCGTTTTTTTTTGAGTGCAGGATAAAAAAAGAAACAAACATAAAACTGGCGGTAACAATAAAGTTTTCATGCAAATGAGATTGTAGATAAAATTGGAAATAAATTTAGTGAGAGAAAGAACAGGGTTAATTAAGTTGAGGATCAATAGGAAAATTTTTCATGATCTCGTAGTCTCCACCAAGAAGCTTCAATGAATCTTTCCATATTTCTTTATAATCGTTGTGAAATACCAATTTGCGTGTAGCCTTTGCAGTGAGCCATGACTTTTCATCAAGCTCGTTATTCAATTGGCCGTCGCTCCAGCCGGAATATCCAATAAAAAAACGGATCTTGTTTTCATCAATTTCATTGGATTTTATCATTTCCACTACTTTATCAAAATCCCCACCCCAGTACACTCCCTTCATCACTTCCTGGCCATTTGGTATTTCTTCGGGATATTGATGCAAAAAATGGATCGTATCCATTTGGACAGGGCCTCCATAAAACAAAGAGATCCTGTGGCCTTCTAATTCAGGGATCAATTCATCAATGGTGTTTTCATATTTCCGGTTAAGAACAAATCCAAAACTTCCCTGCTCCTGGTGCTCACATAAGAAAACAACGGTCCTCATGAAATTGGGATCTTTCAAAAAGGGATCAGAAATCAGCAATATGCCCGAACCAGGGTCAATCATAAATACAATTTAGCGCTAAAATTTATTTTGCCAAAGTTGTGCCCTTTTTATAAGAATAAACCATAATCCCGAAAGCGGGGGTTATTCACAAATCTTTTAAATTGCTATAAACCTGTTAAAATGGAGGTTTTATGCTTATAAGGACGCTGTCCCGGATTCTGAATAGTAAATTTGCAACGTTTTATATCCTTGTAAAAACACATTACCTTTCAAGCAATAAATAACCAGGTGAAGAAAATTTTTCCCACAATTATTGGATTGATCAGTTTGTCACTCGTTGGGATCATTATTATCCAGCTTTTGTGGTTAAAAAACATGGTTTTGCTAAGGCAGGAACAAGTAAGGCACCGGATACAGGATGGCGTTACACTGGCAGGGAATAATCTTGTAGTGCATAAGGCAAATTATACTATTGACAATAAATCCTTTCCCAGTCTTCTTCCCGGTGATTTTTCACTTGAATACCTGAGACCAAATACCATCGGCCAACGCTTAAGTACCTCACAAATAACAGAGATCATTGTCAAGGCTTTTCATTCCTATGATCTGAATAAGGTAAAATTTGAATTTGGCGTGGCCATCTTGCCTACAAGCTCCATGGAAAAACAGTCTAAAAACTTTGTAACGGTCTATAATGAAAATAATCCGCGGAACTATCAATATTCTGTCGCTTTAAACTCTCCCAGCGGTAGTGAAACAGAAAATCTTTCTCCGAATGAAGTGCTGATCGTGATTGCAATAAATTATGAAAGCATGGTTTTTGAATCTTTATGGTTGCCGATCATTTCTGCTGTTGTATTCACCTTTCTTATCATGGCTGCATTTTACCTGACGGTGCGGACAATGCTCAGGCAAAAGAAGCTAAGTGAGATAAAGAATGATTTTATCAATAATATGACGCACGAGTTTAAGACGCCTCTCGCCACCATTTCGCTTGCGGTGGATGCGTTGCGCAATGAAAAAGTAATAAGTGATAGGGAAAAGATGGGTTATTTCAGTACAATCATTAAGGAAGAAAATAAACGCATGAACCGCCAGGTGGAAACGATCCTGAAAGCGGCTCTTATGGATAAACAAGAAGTGCAATTGTTGCTGCGCCCCATGCACGCACACCAGGTTATAAAAGAAGTCGTGGAAAATTTTGGATTGCAATTGGAAGAAAAAAACGGGAAGGCTGAGCTTCTACTAAATGCAGAAAATGATTTTATTGACGCTGATGAAGTGCATTTTTCAAATCTTATCATTAACCTGATGGACAATGCCATAAAATATTCAAAGGAAGATCAACCCCCCCTGATCAGCATCACAACAACATCAACGGTAAAAAGCCTTGTGATTGTTATTGAGGACAACGGCATTGGCATGAATAAAGAAACGGTAAAGAGAGTATTTGAAAAGTTTTACCGCGCCCATACCGGTAACATACATAATGTAAAAGGTTTTGGTCTTGGCCTGAGCTATGTAAAAACGATGGTGGAAGCGCATGGCGGGCAAATCAAGGCGGATAGTGTATTAGGGAAAGGGAGCATTTTTACCATTGAAATTCCGTTGAAAAAGTTACAACGCCAGGTGGTCATTCCCTCCGCGGTACCTGCTTAGAGTGGATTCGTGTTCTTTGTATTTTCTCAATGCCTCCGTGGTCATGTATTCTCTTAGGTCACAGCTCGTAGCTTACGCTTTGGCCACAACAAACACCCATCGCCATAGCTGAGGAACCGAAAATCATTTTCCAGCGCATATTGATACACGTTCCTCCAATCATTTCCTATAAAAGCAGCAATCAATAAAAGTAACGTTGACCTGGGTTGATGAAAATTAGTTATCAGCGCGTCCGCCATTTTTATTTTGTAAGAAGGGGCAATGAGTATTTGAGATTTTGTTGTGATGTGATCTTTATTATGTTTATTCATAAAATCAAGGAGCGTTTGTAAAGATTCTTCGACAGGTAAATTATTTTTTTCCAACTCATATGGGTCCCATTGCGAGAGCAATAAATGATCACTTTCCCCCGACCTTATTTTTACTCCCAGCCAGTACATGCTTTCAATGGTGCGAAAAGAAGTGGTACCTACCGGAATGATATTTCGCGATAGATTTTCAAGGATATTTTCAATGGTTTTTTTTGAAATGGTGATAAATTCTGAGTGCATTTCGTGGTCTCCGATGGTTTCTGTTTTAACCGGTTTAAAAGTTCCGGCGCCCACATGAAGCGTTACAAAATCTGTAAAAATGTTTTTTGCTTTTAATTTTTTCAGCAGGGTGTCTGTAAAATGCAGGCCCGCTGTGGGAGCGGCTACGGAACCTTCGTAATGGGCATAAATTGTTTGGTATCTTTCAACGTCTGATTTTTCCGCCTCTCTTTTTATATAGGGTGGTAAAGGAATGGCACCGGCCAGGTGTAAAATTTCTGCAAAACTTAAGGAGTCATCATTCCAGGAAAATTCTATTACAAAACAATCCTTTCTTTTTTCAACATACCTGGCTTCAAAAAGAATTTCTTTTTCTCCTGATTTTATTTTCTTCTCCAGGATTTGTTCATGCTTCCATTTTGAAGCGCCCCCGATAAGGCAAAGCCACACCACTTTCTTCTTTTGCATCATCCCAATAGTAGTATCAAGGTACCGCTCGTGGGGATCGAGACAGAAAATTTCAATGATGCCACCTGTTGGTTTTTGAAAAAAAATTCTTGCTTCAATTACCCTGGTATCATTGAATATGAGCAAAGAATCTGGAGGTATGTGCTGGTCAAGATTTTTGAAGATGTCTTCTGTTATTCTTTCACCATCATAGACCAGTAGTTTTGAAGCGTCACGTTCCGGTAAAGGATATTTTGCTATACGGTTTTCCGGAAGATCATAATTGTAAGCCGAGATTGATAAGTTGCGGGGATCCATAAAACAACCAACTGTTGTATTTGGTGAATGCAAATATCCGCAATTGTATTGGCTATGATCCCCTGAGTTTTAAGGGAACTACGAGCTTCAATCCACTCCATTCATCACTTACTGCACAAACCTTCACATCCACCAATCCATTTTTCAATGCAAAATTCCTGATAATGTCTTCATTCATATCACTGGCCCTGCCTGCGGATTTTTTGTACCAGGATACCCAAATTATAATGTTTGTGTTTTTCTTTTTGAATACGTTTAATTTTTTCATTTCCGATTCAAATTCCTTTTGGCTTGTAGCAAATAGGTGAACAAAATCTGGTGTTTGACCTTTCTTGCATAACTGCTTACGAAGATCTGCCTGGAGTATTTCAAAATAATCTCCTGGCGGGTTTATCAACAACATTAAGTATGCTGTTTTGATCCCTAGTTTTATTAATAATGGGGTTCCTGAATATCCGGCTATGGGCATGATATAAAAATAGAAACATTTGAACACTGTAAACACGGATGAAATTAGATAACCACGGAGGCACAGAGGCCATGAAGCAACACAGAGAATTTTAGTTTTTCTTTATCATCTCCGTGATTCTCCGTCTTATCAGTTTATCCGTGTTCTATGCATTTTGAATTCTTTAGTATTGACATGGTATAAAAATAGAAACATCCAGCCCTTCCCGATTCCCGGCAGGGTTATTTTTTGGCAAAAAAGACATTATCCACACGTTTTCCACAGCAATTCACAGTTAATTCAGACCGAAATTCCACTAATTATTTGCAAAATCAACAAGACCTAATGTAGTGGCTGGTTTCAGGTCCTTTTTTTTTGTGGAAAAAATAATAAACAAAAAATTTGTATTTCAAGTGGGAAAAAGTGTTATTTTGTGTCAATTATTAAGAAATTGATCCAAACATCTGATAATGATAGGTTTTCTAGGCGAATTCGAAGCCACATTGGACGCAAAAGGCCGCTTTCTTCTGCCAGCAGGAATCAAGAAACAACTGCCGGAAAAGGAAAACAACTTGTTTGTTATTAACAGGGGCTTTGAAAGATGTTTGACCCTTTACCCTATGAAAAGTTGGCAACCGCTCTTTGCAGATATCAGCAAGCTGAATGATTTTGACCCAAAGGTTCGGGAGTTCCGCCGTTATTTTTTGAACGGGGCTACAACAGTTGAACCCGATAGTGCTGGCCGCTTATTGATACCCCCAAACTTAAAAGAGCAGGCGGGCTTGCAAAAGGATATCGTGCTGGTGTCAGCCGTAAATAAAATTGAAATCTGGGATAGTATTAAGTACCACCAGCTCTTTGACTCTTTTTCTGCTGAAGACTTTAGTGGCCTTGCAAAAGACGTGATGGCAAAAGGTTCAACTAATAATGAGTAATACATTATTAATTGGGGCAAGCGTATCACATACCGGTTTTGCTAAAAGAAGCGATTGAAGCACTGATAATCCGGCCCCGGGGGACGTATGTGGACTGCACATTTGGAGGGGGCGGACATTCAATGGCAATTCTTGAAAAACTGGCTGAAGATGGGAAGCTTGTATCCTTTGACCAGGATGAAGAAGCAAAAAAAAATTTACCTGCAGACAGCCGGGTAATTTTTGTGCCACAAAATTTTCGACATCTTAACCGGTTTCTTCGTTTGCACGGAATTTCTGCGGTGGATGGCATCCTGGCTGACCTCGGTGTGAGCAGCCACCAGTTTGATGACGCTGACCGTGGTTTTTCGACACGTTTCAATGCTGAACTGGACATGAGGATGGACGTGCGACAGGACAAAACGGCTCTTGATGTAGTGAACACTTACAGTGAACAGCAACTTCACAAATTGTTTGAACAGTACGGTGAGGTAACGAATGCCAAAACACTTGCAAGAACTATCGTTGAAGTTCGCCAGGGCACATCCTTAAAAACGGTTGATGATTTTAAGAATGCTGTTCGCGGTGTGGTGAAGGGAAATCCT
>Ga0193726_1000684_pt1 | contig 32642 bp, 26 predicted proteins | sample H2c1metaG_FD_144928 | JGI IMG/M metagenome (GOLD analysis project Ga0193726, IMG submission 144928) | Soil microbial communities from a riparian zone of the East river system, Colorado, United States - H2c1 | ecosystem: Environmental > Terrestrial > Soil > Riparian zone | place: USA: East River... | reverse complement strand
GCTGTTTGCCGGCGAAGTAAGTGCAACTGTCGGCGCCGTTTTGTCCGGTGTCGTGTTGCTCACTTTGATGATCAACGCCGCGCTCGTGGTCATGTTGTTCGCCGCGTCATGCGCAACTGCCGTCAAGGTGTGATTGCCATTGGCAATGGTGGCCGTGTTTAACGCAACGCTGTAGGGCGACGCGGTGTCCTCTGCGCCAAAATTGCTGCCGTCCAGCTTGAACTGCACGCCGGCCACTCCCACATTGTCGGACGCGTTGGCGCTAATGGTAATCGTTGCAGAAACCGTCGCATTGTTGGCTGGCGCGCTGATAGCAACCGTCGGCGCCGTCTTGTCGGATGTCGTGTTGTCGACCTTGAATGATACCGTTCCGCTGGTGGTGCTGTTTCCGGCGGCGTCTTTGGCCACTGCGGCTGCAACGTGATTGCCGTTCGATAGTCCGCTGGTGTTCAGAGAATACGAGAACGGTGCGGCGGTTACGGCTGAGCCAACGTTGGCGCCGTCTATCTTAAATTGAACGCTCGCCACTGCGACGTTGTCGGAAGCATTTGCGGAAATTGTTGCCATGCCAGAAAGTGTCGCCCCGGCTGCCGGCGATGCAATGGAGACGGTCGGCGAAACGGTGTCTCCCGTTGTCGCAAACGTCATGTCAGCACTGACGGCGGAGATTCCCTGCGCGTCTGTTGAATGAACCCGAAAGTGGTAAAGCGTCCCGGTCTTCAAATTCGAAATCATCACCTGGTGCGCGGTGACCATCGTAGAATCCGCGGCGGTCGAAGCGCCGTAAGCTGCGGTTGTGCCATATTCCGCCTGCGTTGATGCCGGCACATTGGTGTTCCATGCGACGTGAAAGCTGGAGTTTGTCGCAACACTGGCTTGCGCTCCGGTGATGGCTACCTCTGTCCCTGGCGTATTCGCTGGCGAATTTCCGCCGGCGAGTCCGACGCAGCCCGCGAGTCCAACGCTTGAGACCAGCATCAGCAAGAGAACAGGCAAAAACTGGTTGCGGTTCTTGTTCTTCACCGCTTCAAATTGAGCTAACTTCCGCATTATTTCCCCCAGTGCCCCGATCCCAATGGATCGGATGGCCGGTTCCCCGACGCACAGTTAGGCTATCGGGGTACTGGGACTTGTGAAACTGGACAGAGGAACCAAAAGAGGGCAGGAGCACTGGTCGGGGGTAGTTACTGTCCTCTTGTACAGTGGGTTTTAAGAATTGCGGGTGTTTCCGGCGGGAGTGATTCTAACTGATTGAATATAAGCAGGTTAATTGAATTTTGAAAGGTGTTCGAGTGGGCCTGGAATCACTTTCCGAGAAGCCCATTTGCAGACCCTGTACCAGCGCTGGAATCGGTCTCAGAAATACTTTCGCGGGATTTTCGTTGCGCGAGTCCGGAATCACGAATTTTATAAATCAAGGCGCGATAACTTATTTTCAAGGACTGCGCGGTTTTTCGTCGATTCCACTGGTTTGCTCGCAACGCTTCCAGAATGACATCGTGTTCCATTTCGCGAATCGCTGCTTTCGCTATGTTCTTTAGCGGCACGCCACGGCCAAGGGAAACGCGGTCGGGCTGCAGTGCTCGTTTAGGTTCCTCGGCTTGCGAAAAAATTCCTTCCGCGCCAATGAGAACGTAACGCGCGATCCCATTCGATAGTTCCCTTAGGTTTCCGGGCCATTCTCGGCTCTTCAAGTAGGTCAGGAATTCCTTGCTCAATGCTTCGGCTGACTTGCCAAACTGGTTTTCGTATTCCTTCAACAGATAGTCTGCCAGTACCGGAATGTCATCCCGTCTTTCCTTTAATTTGGGCAGATGCAGCGTCACAACACTGATACGATAATAAAGGTCCGCGCGGAACCTTCCTCCGTCAATTTCTTCCTGTAAATTCTTGTTCGTCGTGCAAATGAGCCGCGCATCTATTTTTCGTTCGGTCGTATCACCCAATCTCGAAAACGTTCCGTTCTGCAGAAAATGGAGTAATTTGCTCTGTAACCCGGGATCCAGATCCGAAATTTCATCCAGGAAAAGAGTTCCTCCACGGGCAAGTTCGACACGGCCAGGTTTTGCAGTCTGCGCTCCGGTAAAAGCTCCTCGTTCGTAACCGAAAAGTTCGCTTTCGAGCAAGGCGCCCGGAATCGCCGCGCAGTTTACTTTCACAAACTGCCCTTGGAGAGCAGGCGAATGCGTATGAATCCATCGCGCCATGGATTCTTTGCCCGTTCCTCCGTCTCCGCTGATCAGCAAAGAAACGTTGGTTTGGCATATCTTTTCGGCCTTTTGGCGCACTTCGGCCATGGCCCTACACTGCCCAAACAGGACAGCGTCAGGCGGCAAGGAGACTGCCGACCTGGTCCGGCCATTCGTCGTGGAATTCTCTGATGGCATGAGTCCGCCGAAGCGTATGAACTCATGGATGCACATCAAAGGCCAATGAAGAGGTTGCCGTCAAAACCGGCTAACTTACAGTTACCCCTTTAGCTGCAATTACTTACAGTGGTTTTTGGTAAGACGGGAAGGCCCCTGACGGTTAACACTCGGTTTCCCACAGGGGAGTAAGAAGAAAGAAAATGCCGTAACTTTAGGAACTATTTCTCCACAACTGCTTGGGGCCATTCTGACAAAAACAGTCACTCCAGGGCCCAGCCGGCAAAAGCAGGCCTCAGGCCTTGGCCGCTTCACCCCGGATAATGTCATACCGTTCAATGACCGCTGCTACTCCCATCTGCGGGACGCCATCTTCGGCCCGTCTCTCCACCCGAACCACTTTGCCAAGCGCTCGCACAAACACTTCCGTTCCATGGGTAATTTCGGCTGGCAAGGTCAAGGTGATATCCAGTTCTGATCCTGCCTCCAAATCCTGGTCGAGGACAAAGTACAGACCGCGAGTCGAAATATCGCGTGTTTTTCCTTTCTGTGTATCTGCAACGCGTTCGGCGGGAACTCTGATAATAATCGGTAGCGATAAATCGTAGCGTCGAGCCGTACGACGTTCAGTCATTGCCCCCATCGTTCGCCACCCTCCGTAATCCGCACCAACTGGCCCGCCGGAAAAATCTGCAGATGGCGCGTGCCACCTTGCGGTATTCCCCTTGGAAAGATACAGCAACCTCTACTGTAACAATATACAAAATACCTGGAACCGTCTCCTTAGAGAAAGGCTGTCTTGGCCCGTGTGCCCTTGAGAACAAAACCTTGTCGAACTATGTGCCTATTCCTTCAGGCTCCCTGCCAGCAGTTCCGGGGGGGGCCGCTTTGGGGGTTGCCGTGCTCTTTGTCCGTGGCGTGTCCAGGTTAAACTGCCTCATCTTATATAGAAGGGCTTTATAGCTGATGCCGAGCATTTTCGCCGCATCCTTCCGGCACCAACGCGTCTTCTCGAGTGCGTCAGCAATCGCTTCCATTTCCGCTTCATCCTTCAGCCCGCGAACCAAGGCCTTCAAACCTTGTTCCCGAGGAGCAGGCGCTTCGGTGCGCGGCGAAGTTCTCTGGCGGGACGATCCCATCTCCACCAGTTCGCGCAGGCTGCCTTCATCGTCTTCTAGAATCACGTACCGCTTTACAAAGTTCTCCAGCTCTCGCAAATTTCCGGGCCAGGGATAGTTGATTGCTGCGTCCAGCATATACTTCGACGGCGCGGGTGGTGTCTTCCCGAATTTCTCGCTGTATTTTTCCAGGAAGTGCTTGAACAAGAGCGGAATCTCCGCCGTGCGCTCACGCAGAGGTGGAACCAGAATAGACAGAACGTTCAACCGATAGTAAAGATCTTCGCGAAAACGTCCGGTCTTCATCGCTTCGTGGACGTCAACGTTCGTTGCTGCCAGCACGCGAACATCGGTCTCCACAAGGTGCCGCCCACCCAATCGCGAATATTGATGATCCTGCAGCACATGCAGGAGCTTCGCTTGCAGGTGCGGGCTCATTTCCGCGATTTCATCCAGGAAAATTGTGCCTTTGTTGGCCATCTCAAACTTGCCCGGCTTGCTGCGCAAGGCTCCTGTAAACGCTCCCTGCTCAAACCCGAAAAGCTCAGACTCCAGCAGTTCACCCGGCAAAGCGGCGCAGTTCACTTTCACAAACGGCTGATTTCGCCGTTTCGAACGCAAGTGAATCATCCGCGATACAACTTCTTTGCCTACACCGCTCTCTCCGCAAATAAATACCGGCACATCCACCGGCGCAATCTGCAAAATCTGTTGGCGGATGCGTACCATCTGGGGACTCGCCGCCAAAAAGCTCAGATCTTCGGTCACCTGATCGCAGTAATCGCGCAGCGCCTGGTTTTCCGTAACCAGTTGCTTCTTTTGCCGCGACTTCAGCATTGCGGCATCCAGTTCGGTCTTCTCAAACGGTTTGGTCAAGTAATCGTGTGCGCCAATCCGAATCGCTTCCACCACGGTTCCTACTTCGTTCGAGCACGAAAGCATGATTACGTTTAGCGTTCGGTCGATCTGCATCAACTCTTTCAACGTATCGATACCGCTCAACTCCGGCATCAACACGTCCAGAATGATGAAGTCCGGGCGATCGCCGGTATTCACCTTGGCAATGGCCTCACGTCCGGAGCTCACCGCCTCCACATCGAAGCCCTCGACTTCCAGTAACGTCTGTAAATATTTCCGTATGCTCGGTTCGTCGTCTACCACCAGGATTTTTTCTTTTGTTGCCATTGATCTGTCTCCCAAAACTTTCTTGCCGGTGGGACTACTTCTGATCCATCGGCAACAAAAATGTGAAGGTGCTGCCCTTCCGCAATTCGCTTTCCACCCAGATTTTGCCGCGATGCGCTTGAATCAAACGTTTCGCAATTGCCAATCCCAATCCCATTCCCGAAGTGTTGCGGTCCACACGCACAAAATCTTCAAATATTTCCTGATGATGCTCGGCCGCGATTCCCGGCCCCGAGTCCGACACCACGACTTCCACGCTATTCGGCCTGGGCAAACGGAATCTTCGCCGCTCTTCGATCGGCGTCTCCTGGGCCACCCGGCGATCCCAAAAATGCGGCATCGCGCGCAACGTCACTCCGCCCCCTGACGGCGTATGCTTCAAGGAGTTGTCCAGCAGATTGGCAGCTGCTTGTTGCACTTTCTGGTAGTCAAACCGAAATGTGGGAATCGAAGGATCGAAGTGCGTTTCCAGCCTCACGCCCTTTCGTTGAAACGCTTCCGACCACCGCTTGGCCACTTCATCCAGGCAGTCGCGCAAATCGTTTTCGCGTAACTGCAAGACCAGTTTGCCGCTCTCCAGCGCGGAATAGTTGAGAAACATCGAAACCAAGCGCACCAGTCTTTCGCAGCTTTCTTTCGACTCTTCCAGAATGTCCCGCTGCTTGTCGGTTAGCCTTCCAAGGGAACCCGTCAGCAGCAAATCGTAATAGCCTTTAATCACCGCTAGCGGCGTTTTTAGCTCGTGCGCAGCCGAGGCCAGAAATACTGTTTTTTGGCGATTCACTTCTTGTAGTTTCAAATAGGCGGCCAGCAAATTTCGGTACGTAATCTCGCGCTCTTGCAGTAATTCCTGCACCGTTAGCTGCGCGGAAGCTTCTCGCTCCGATATCAGCGTCGGTGCGACAAAGTGCACCACCAGCCAATCGGAATCCGGCATCCATTGAATCCGCACGTGGCATTGCTCACTGCCGAACGCGAATTGCTGTTCCACTTCGCTTTTTCCGCCTTCGATTTGCCGGAAAATCTCTCCGGGATCGGCCCGTAAAATATCGCGGAAAAAATTTACCCCTTGCGGTTCGCTCCCATCACTGGGCTCTAAGTATTTCTTTCCCCGCTGGTTAACCAACAACACTCGGCCATCGCGCTCGAGCACCACCAGGGGCCCATCCATGTGGTCCAGAAGTCCATTCACGTAGGCCAACGGCAACCCATCTGCGGTTCCATTGGTCGATGTCGGTTGAGATACACTACGAGTCATCTAATTCCCCGCCACATTTTCAGAGTGGCAAATTTTTTCCCATCACAAACTTCAATCCTCGCAAAGCCGATCTCTGAGTGTCAATGGTAAATGCGCTCCATTTGCACATTTCAGGAAACAAACTTGACAAGCTTGTCAACTTTCCGGGCCCAGGGAGGGTTGCCAGTGAAACCTTATCTATAAAGCCTTTGTATGCAGTCGGTTAAACATTTAATATCCTTGCCTAATATGGCATTCAATCTGCTTAAATCGTACTAGTTCTCCGGTACTAAGAGCCCTTATGGAAACCCAGCTGCTTAAGGATGGTCGGCACATGGAAATCGTTCAGCGCCGACGATCACCTCGCATTCGCCTCCAAGTCCCGGTGTTTCTGCGGGCAATAGACGCATCTGGTTCCGAATTTATTGAGCTCACTCGTACTGTAAACATTAGTGCCAGCGGAGCCTGTATCGCTTCAACCCGGATTCTTCGGCCTGACCAGATCATTCATTTAACGATCCCAGCCCCAGCCCCTGCCTCATCATCGAGCCTCGTTCCGAGCGAAACTCCTCCCATTACCGCCAAAGTCCTTCGCCAGGACGCCGTGGGGGAGCTCCGCCTCTTTGGCCTGGAATTTCTTCGCTCGCTTGAGTAAAACGCGGCACTTTTTTAGACTTTGACTGCAAGTCATGGGTATTTTTGTTACATCTTCCTGACGCAACCTTCCAAGCCCCCCGTCTCCATTGACTCTATGCTCTTTTTTTGTAATAAGATAACGCTCAATTCGGCTCTGGTCCCATTTTGTTGACAGGAGGGTTCTGCCTGAAGTCGATTGGACTTCAGCTTGCTCCCATAGCGTGTGAGAAAGCTCCCAGTGCTTTCCCCAAACCCCGCGGGGATAGGCGAGACAGGTATATTTCGTTTATGCCCAACCCCGGCGCTTCTGCGCCTGCGCGCTTGCCAATGGAAGATTCATATCTTGAGCTTCTGGCGGACACGCTGGAATCTCTAGATCTTCCCGCTCGAGGTCAATTCCTCCAGCGCTATTTTCGAACGATCACTCATCTTGATTTGCGCGAAAGTCAGTGCAATCAACTTTGGGACGAGATGCTGACCCGGCGTCGCGAGCTCGGTGAACATCTGGGGCGCCAGGTTTCTCTAAAAACTGCCCTCATGGATGTGCTGTCCACGGCCGGACTGTTCCGCGTTCCTGTCATCATCGAATATGACGAACTCAAAAAACTTCAGGTCAACGCCGTCACCGATCCGCTGACAGGTCTATACAACCGCCGCATTTTTGCGGAATCCTTTGAAAAAGAATTAAATCGCGCGCGCCGCTACAACCTTCCGCTCGGTCTCGTTATTCTCGACATGCATCGCTTTAAGGAAGTAAATGACAAGCATGGCCATCCCCGCGGGGATGATGTATTGCGCGCCGTAGCCGTTACCCTGAAAAAAGCGCTGCGTACTTCAGACTCGGCTTTTCGCATTGGCGGCGATGAATTCGCTTTGCTGTTGCCGCAAACAGACGCGGCGCAGGCCCTGGCTCTAAGTCGCCGCATTGAAACCGTTTTCGAAGAGCAACTCCGTCCCATGCAACTAAGCGTCTCGGTCACCATGGACCATGGCGTCGCTAACTTTCCACTGGACGGCGAACAAGCTGACCAATTGATCCGTGTCGCGGACGAGCGTCTCTATCGGCTGAAACACGCCAATCACAACAAGACGGCAGCCGGTACGTTCCGCGCAGAGCCCTCGCGCCCGGCCGATTCCCCGCCTCCTGCGACCGCTGGAATTTCTCCGGAACGCGCCGTTCCTCCAGCAAAAGCCATTTCCATTGAAACCAAGCGTACTCCGGAAAAAGCGGAAACCACCACAGCCGCGGACGTCACCGCCACCGCAGCAGGCCCTTCGGCAGATCCCCAAATTCCCGTCGCGCGCGCCTTCCCGGTACAACGCCAAGCCGAACGCGTGTCCATGACAGGAACTCACGCGTATGCCGTCCTTGGCGATCAGGGCGCAAAGCGGGCTCGCGTTCTCGATCTAGGTTTTGGTGGAGTAGCGCTTGAATTGGATGCCGTCGAACAATTCCCGGAAAGTCTCCTCGCTATTCTTCACGTTCCGATTCTTCCGCCGGTTCGCGTGTACTTGAAACCTGTCTGGACGCAATCCATGCCTCAAGGTGCCTACCGGATTGGTTGTGCCTTTGTTTCCTGACGGCGGGATTTCGGCAATCGCTCTGGCCGTACCCGAAACCGATGGAAAAGACCAAACCAGAATCAATCATTTCTAGGATTGCGTTGCTTATCTTTGGAATGACGCCAAGCAATTCTCTTCTGAGCGCTCAGCAGCCACTGCTCGAGCTTGGGGATCCAGGACGGTTCCTCTGCAAGGAAGCTCTGAAAGTGACTGAAATTCGTTAACCGGCTGAGGTGCAACAGATTGTCTTCCGCATATTCCCTATCCTCCAGCAGTCTAGCTATAAACTTCCGAAATCCAGCAGTTCTCCCCGCCTTAGAGAGCGCTTTTCTATTGAAGCTACTCGCCCGGAATTCTCTTTTAAGTTCGATTTTTTCTCGAAGATTTCCAACGCCAACCTTGCGGAGTTTTTTCCGGCTGATCCCCTTTCGAAACAGCTCAGCTGTGAGCGATTCTTCTTCGGGTCCAAGCTTTTCGTACGAGGACCTCTTAACCTGATGAAGCAGATTCTTGGACTTTCTCCGCACCACGCGATTGACGTGGCTTTTCTTCTTTTTCCAACCCTTGCGAAAGCCGCGCGGTGATTTCCACGCAAACGTGTAGTGGTCTTTCTCGTAGGCAGCTTCCTTCTTTTCTTGTGGCGTTTTTTTCTTGGACATTGGGTCGTTCTCAAGTAGAAATCTAACATTTCTCCACATAGGCGGGAACCGCACTTGCGGCCCTGGGTAGCGAAACAGGATACAAAGACCAGACCACGTGCCCGCACACCCAGTCGGAAACCCACCTAGCAACGCCTTGGCTGTCAACGCCTTGGCTTGGCAGATGCCAACTCTTCCCGTATAATTACCAATTGCCTCGCGACCTAGCGACGCGGCTGTATTACCGTGACCTTGTCCGGTAAGCCGTGCAGACCGGACGCGACAGACTGGAGCCTCACCAATGAAACCCGGAATTCATCCTGACTATCACCAAGTAAACGTCCACTGCGCCTGCGGCAACAACTTCCCCACGCGCTCAACCATCAAAGGGGACACTCTTAAAGTCGAAATCTGCTCCAACTGCCATCCTTTCTTCACCGGCAAACAAAAGCTGATCGACACCGCCGGCCGCGTCGAACGCTTCACCAAGAAGTACGCCGACGCCGCTGCGAAAAAAGAAGCCGCCGCCAAAAAGTAACTTGCATCTCCATGAAATTCTCCACTCGGGACGGGCCCCAAGGCCCGTCCCTTTTTCTTGCCCGCCAGGGTTTATGTTGCCTCTGCCGCCTCTGTGCAAAAGTGTTTGCTTCCAACTGTCGACTGTCAACTTCCCCTCTTCCGTGTAAAATACAAATCCAACGTGGCTACTCAATCCCGCATGTTCGAAGGCGCACCCTCCGGCTCACTGGTTGAAACCGCCGCGCCGCGCGTCACCCTTCGTAACCACTTCAACCACCCTTTTGACTCCGCCATCGCCGCCGCCCGCACCTGCTACGCGCAGCAGCTCATCACACCCGAAGAAATCACCGACAAGCAACGCCTCAACATCGGCGCGGCCACCTTCTACAGCGGCCATCACACCGTATTTCAACACGCCACTTTCGAATTCGGACTGGAAAATATCAGCCGTCAGTTTGTCTGGTCCTTCCTGCACGCGCACCCCTTTTACAATTCCGAGCAACAAAGCCAGCGATACGTTCGCATGGATCGGGTGCAGGCTTACGTTCCCCCCGTCGATCTCTATTTCAATGCAAAATGCAAAGAAATCTACGAACAAGCCATCGCGCGGGCCTGGAACTCCTATCGCGAACTCTCCACGCTTCTGGTCGGCGACACCCGCGCCATCCTAGGCGACATCTGGCACCTCGGACCAATGTCCAATCCCAAGCGCGTGCAAAAAATCGAACGTTCCGCCGAAAAACGCGCCATCGAAATCGCGCGTTACGTTCTCCCCGTCGCGGCCTTTACCACCATGGTTCACACCATCTCCGGAATCGTCCTCCACCGCCTCTGGCGCATGAGCGCCGCATCCGACACGCCGTGCGAAACGCGCGCCGTCATCGGCGCCATGGTCGCTCACGTACGGGAGATCGATGCCCAGTTCTTCGACCGTTTCGGCATCGAACCGCTCGACGAAATTCCCGAATTCAAAGATGTCCCGCCGGTAGCATCGGCAGGGGAAGACTTCGCTCGAGAGTTCGATGCGAAGCTGGCGGGCAAAACTTCCAAGCTCGTCGACTATTCTCCGAGCGCCGCAAGAGTGATGGCCGAATCCTATCGCGCGGTGGTTGGCTTAACCGAAGCTCAGTGCAGCAATGCCGAGGCCATCGACCGCCTCCTGAATCCTGCGAGGAATCTCTACCGCCTGGAAACACTAAACGTCGGCGTTCACGCTCCTCAAATGCGCGCCCTGCAGCACGCGAGCTACACGTTTGCCAAGAAAATCAGCCACACCGCCGACAGCCAAGACCAGCGCCACCGCATGGTTCCCGGCTCCCGACCACTGCTCACGCTAGCCGACACCCGCGCCCCCGACTACATTACCCCGCAGCTCCTGCGGGAAAATCCCCGCGCCCTGGAAGTCTATGATCGCGCCATGCAGGATGCCTGGACCGCCAAAAACGAGCTCCTCGATCGCGGCGTCTCCCCGGAAATCGCGCTCTATCTGCTGCCCAACGCCAAATCCATCCGCCTCGTCGAAACCGGTTCCCTCCTCCACCTCCTCCACAAATGGACCATGCGCACCTGCTTCAACGCGCAGGAAGAAATCTACGCGGCTTCCATGGACGAAGTCAGCCAACTCCGCGAAGTCCAGCCCGAACTCTCTCGCTATATCGGCCCGCCGTGCCACCTGCGCGCCAATATCACCACGCCCATCTGCACGGAAGGCTCCCACTTCTGCGGCGTCAAAGTCTGGCTCGACTTCCCCAATGTCATCCGCCGCATTTGATTCGCAATCCGCGACAAACGGAGCGACTCTAAACTGACGGGTCTAAGAGCGGGCGGCTGGATTCAACTCGATTCGAATTCCCGACCGGCAAGGAGAAAAACCGCCATGGACAAGCTAAAAGGAAAAACCGCAGTCATCACCGGCGCAACCTCCGGAATGGCCCTCGCCACCGCCAAGCTCTTTGTCGAAGAAGGCGCGTATGTCTTCATCACCGGTCGTCGTCAGGAACAACTCGACGCTGCTGTAAAAGCCATCGGCAAAAACGTCAGCGGCGTCCAGGGCGACTCCGGCAATCTCGCCGATCTCGATCGCCTCTTTGCAACCGTTAAGACCGAGAAGGGCACTCTCGATATTTTGTTTGCCAGCGCTGGCGTCGGCGACTTCAACATCCCCATCGGCTTGGTCACCGAGCAAACCTTTGACAAAACCTTCGATGTCAATGTCCGCGGAACGCTCTTTACTGTGCAGAAAGCTCTTCCCCTTCTGCGTGACGGCGGCGCCATTATCCTCAACGGCTCCATCGCCAGCATGAAAGGTTTCGCCGGCATGGGCGTCTACAATGCCAGCAAGGCCGCCGTACGCTCCTTCGCCCGCACCTGGACGAACGACCTCAAAGATCGCAAAATCCGCGTAAACGTCATTAGCCCCGGCACCATCGACACCGGCATTTTCCTCGGCGTTCCGCAGGCGGTCAAAGACCAATTCATCGCGCAAATCCCGATGGGCCGCATCGGCGCATCAGAAGAGATCGCCAGCGCCGCTCTGTTTCTTGCCTCTCCGGACTCCAGTTTCGTAACCGGGATCGAACTGTTCGTCGACGGTGGCACAGCCCAAATCTAATTCACGGATGTCATTCGCAGCTTGCGTGAAAGACAAAACCGGTGCAGCGCTCTATGCCCCGCACCGGCAAAGGCTGAAACGTTCAGTCCCGGCCGCTCGTCTAAGGTGCTAGGTGGTTTCCCATGCCCGCTTTGCTGCGCTCGTGCTTTGCGGTTCTCGCCGCGACCCTGCTCACCGTATCCCCAAGCCCCGCCTTCGATCATCCACTTTCTGAGGAAGCCGTCCGCGAGGCTTACTTCCTCGGCCAGCGCCGTGACGAAACGACTGCCAACTTCCTCAACAAATATACGCAGCGTCTTGCGCCACCGGAATCCGGTCCGTACATCTCCTACGTCTCGTTCTTCACCCCTTACGCCAATGCCGTAGAACTCTCCCGCCAAAACCAGCTGGGCGGCAGCGCCCAGGACGCCCTCCAGGAGTACAGAAAGCATGGCAGCATTGTCCGCGTAGTCATCACGATCGAATTCACGGCCAACTATAACTTTCTGATCGAGAAGCCAACCAATTCCCGCTCCGGCTCCCCAAAAGGCTATCAACTACGCTCGCCCGATTTCTGGCGCGATTTCAGTTATCGCGTCTTCCAGAAGGACCAGGCCATCCCTGCGGCAAACATGGAAGGCCAGGCAAGCTATGGTACGTCCGATGGCGGCAACAGCAATCTCACAGGAGCCATCGTCACCCTGTACTTCGACGCCGAATCGATCGCCCCTGCTGACGACGCCGACGTGATCATCGACACCATCAACAACCAGCAAGTCATAGCTACTTTCAACCTCACCAGTCTTCGCTAATCCAGCCCCGGGGAGGGCTGCAGGTGATTCGGACCTGGCATCGACTTCAGGATCTCCAGTGCAGGGTAACCGGTCCCGGCAGGGGATGGGCTGGCTCGACGCCGGTTCGCCGTGCCTCGAGCAGATTCGCTTTCAACGCGAAATACCACTTTGCCGGACGATCCGCATCATCAATCAACATCAATTTCGGATCATGCTTCAACCCTTCGGCCTGCTGGATCATCGTTTCCTGATCCTGCCGCAGAAACTTACTCGCAAACGTGCGAAACAAAAAAATCGGCAGAAGAATATTCCACGCCGCCACAAAATCAATCCGGCACAAGTCGCGCCGCACCGGAGTCACAGTCGTCCGGCTGGAAAACCACAACCGTCCGCTGCGAATCTCTTCAAATCGCATGTTGGGCAAGACAAAATCAATCATCGTCGTGGTGTCCGACCCGGAAAAATAACGCAAAATCTTGTAAGGCGCGCTGTTTGAGGAAGGCTCGTGCTTGCTCATCCGAAACCCATGGGGAATCGGTTCAAACTTTTTTTCTTTCTCGTGAATGCTGTGCCGGCTCCGCCAGTACCACGATTGATGCACAAACGGCCCGTGCGCCGGATCCATCAATCCGATTATCCCGTGATCCACGTGGCAGGGCAGGTCGCAGGCCAGATGCGTAATTTTATATTTGTCGCTGAAAACCGGCAGCCGCGGCGCCTCCGGAATGGTGTCCGGCAAGCGCGTGCCGGGAGCGTTCATATAAACCCAAACATAGCCGTCCCGCTCTGCGCACGGGAAATGCCCCGCGAAGATTCGTTCCACTTTCAGCTTGTCTTGATCCGTCAGCGAAGGAATTTCCGTGCAACGCCCGCTGCACGCATCGAATTTCCAACCGTGATAGCTGCACTCGACGGCCCGTCCGTCAAACCGCCCATAGGAAAGCGGAATCCCGCGATGGGGACACGAATCGCGCATCGCAAACGCCGTTCCGTCAGAAGTCCTGCCCAGCACCAGCGGCACTTCCAGCAGCATCGCCGTAACCAGCTTCTGCCCGGTAATCTGCGAGCTCCGCAGTGCCGGATACCAGAAGTCCCACAAGAATCCCAACTCCGCAGCGCGCCAAGCGTCCCGCGCAGGCTCAGAATTTGCTCCAAGAATCGTTTCGACCGTATCGCTCATCAAACTCCGTCGCGGGCGCAAAAAACCAGGCCCGGCAGCATCGTAGTATATCGCCCAATCCCGGAGCAACTTGCGAACTCGCCGCATTTGCGCGAATGCAAATTTGACGCTATTCTTGAATACGCACAACGCCTATGTACGCTTCTTTCTATTAGCGATCCCTCCCGTCGCTCTGGCCCCAGAGCCGTACCCATCATTCCGCAAATTCAGTGGTCAATTTCGAGTTTCGTATTTTCGAATTCTCTGTCCAGAAAAGGATTGCCATGGCTACATTCACACTCTCGGAAAAACTCGACCAGCTCGGAACCCGCTATGACGAACTGACCCAGGAACTCTCTACCGCGGAACTAGTTACCGACTCGGCTAAATTTCAAAAAGTCGCAAAGCAGCACGCTGAATTGCAGGAAATCGTCGAAAAGCATCGCCAGTTCAAGCAAATCGAAAAGGAATTGGCGGGCGCGCACCAAATGACCCTGGAAGCCGATGATGCCGAAATGAAGCAAATGGCCTATGAAGAAGAAAGAGAGCTTCTCGGCAAAAAAGAAGTCATCGAACGCGAACTGAAAGTATTGCTGTTACCGAAGGATCCCAACGATGAAAAGAGCGTAATCGTCGAAATTCGCGCCGGCACCGGCGGCGATGAAGCCGCCCTTTTCGCCGGGGAACTTTTCCGTATGTATTCGCGTTATGCGGAAACACTCGGCTGGAAAGTCGAGGTCATGGAAAGCTCCGCTTCTTCGCTCGGCGGAATCAAAGACATGGTTATCGCCATCAACGGCGACAAGGTCTATTCCAAACTCAAATACGAAAGCGGCGTGCACCGCGTACAGCGCGTCCCGACGACCGAAACGCAGGGCCGCGTGCATACTTCGGCCGCCACCGTTGCCGTGCTTCCGGAAGCCGATGAAATCGATATCAAAATCGAAGCAAAGGATTTACGCATCGACACGTTCTGCTCTTCAGGGCCTGGCGGGCAGTCCGTGAATACCACCTATTCCGCCGTCCGCATCACCCACTTGCCCAGTGGCCTCGTCGTGTCGCAGCAGGACGAGAAATCGCAAATCAAGAATCGCGCAAAAGCCATGCGCGTGTTGCGGGCACGCCTCTATGAACAAGAGGAGGAAAAACGCCGGGCCGCACTTTCCATTGAACGCCGTGGCCAAATCAAAACCGGCGACCGCTCGGAAAAGATCCGCACCTACAACTTTCCGCAAAACCGCGTCACCGATCACCGCATCGGCCTGACCCTCCATCAACTCACCGACGTGATGGACGGCAAGCTGGCACCGCTCGTCGATGGTCTGGTTTCGCACTACGAAGCTGAACGTCTGCAAGCCGAATTAGGCGAAGCCGGCAAATAACCCGAACGAGCGGCTCACTCGAGCCGAACTAAAAGAAAATGGACATCCGCGAAGCACTGCAACTTGGCATCCACAGATTGCGCGACACCCACGTCGATTCCTACACGCTGGCTGCAGAGCTTCTGCTTCTTCACGCCATAGAGCGCGATCGCACTTGGCTCTACTCCCACGCAAAGGAGCCAGTCAGCCCGCAACAAGAACAGAAATATCTCGAATTCATTGACCGCCGCATCGCCGGAGAGCCAGTTCAGCATCTGACCGGCAAACAGGAATTCTGGAGCCTCGACTTTGAAGTCTCCCCGGACGTCCTCATTCCTCGCCCCGAAACAGAACACCTCATCGAAGTGGCACTCGATCGCCTGGGAGTGAGAGAAATTCGAGCCGGGCGCCCGCCCAAAAACAGTGGCGAAGGGCTGCTAGCCGCCGACATCGGCACCGGCTCGGGCTGCATCGCCATCGCGCTGGCCACGGCACTCCCCGCTGCCAATTTCATCGCTACCGACATCTCCCGCGCAGCACTGGCCGTAGCCCAACGCAACGCGACGCGCCACCTCGTAAGCGATCGCATCCACTTCATCGAGTGTAATTTGCTTGAAGGTGTTCCGGCCGGTGCTGCTTCGCCTCGGCCGGCCCGCTCCATCGCGCCCACGGCAGATACCCCGACGAGCCTCCCGGATCAGGCGAACGTACGTGCGGACGGCGCTCCCCGGCAATTCGACCTGATCGTCAGCAACCCGCCCTACATTGGCCTGAATGAAATGGATTCTCTCGCTCGCGAAGTCCGCGACCATGAACCCGTTGCGGCCCTCTACGGCGGCGAAGAAGGTTACGAACTCTACGCCGACCTGATCACCCAAGCCGCCTGCTGGCTGGCACCCGGCGGCCTTTTGGTCCTCGAGCTCGGCCACAAAAGCCTCCCGGCCGTCCAACCTCTGCTCGATGCCCCCACCTGGGCCCGCGCCGCCGTCACCAACGACCTAGCCGGCATCCCTCGCGTCATCGCCGCCGAACGCTTATGATGCAAGCGAGTTCTAACGGAGCCAAGCAATGGGCCGGGCCAGCACCGGCCAGAATTCAGCTGAGGATCTGGAATGGCAACGTTACTGCCGAAATGCTTTGTGTTTTCTGCGCTGATTGTACTCGCATGCGCTCCCCCGCCTGCCACCTGCCAGTCCAGCGAGCCCAAGAAATTGCTCCGCGACACACAGTCCATGGATGCCCGTTCAGCAGGGGGCAAAACATTCCAAATATCCGCTCTATTTCTGGCGAAAAACGCCGGAGCACCGGATGAAGAAGGAATCTACACCTTGGTATGGAAGTCTCCAACCGAGTGGAAAGAAGAAGTTCGCACTGCAGGTTTTACCCAGGTACGCCTAGCGGGAGCTGGAGGAATTTGGGAAGCGCGCGAGCCTTACTACCAATCGCTGCGAGTCTGGCAATTGATGCAGGCATTGGCTTTTTCCAGCAGGCTCAGCCTTTGGAAAGAGGAAAAAACCAGTAAGGTTCGACGGACGGAGAGAAATGGTCTCCCGCTGCGCTGTGTCACCACAAAATTCGGGGGCCCGCTCAGAGAACTCTGCTTTGCCAAGGATGCGCATCGCCTGGTCACCGAGTATTACCTACCTGCTGGTCGGAGGTATGAGTTTTCCGAATACAGTGCGATCGGTGACCGGACCTTCCCCCGCCACATCCAGGTGTATGACGGCAGCGAGCTGGCCGTAGATTTTTCAGTTACTGCGCTTCAGGAAAATCCATCCACAGAGGGCCAGCCGCTAACGAAGCCTGAAAAAGCCGTCTGGCGCGCGTGGTGCGGCAATCCCGAGCCTGCCATTCCACTTCCTCTTTCTGTCAAAGACGCGAGGGTTCGGCAATCTTCTGCCACTTTTTTTGGGATTATCGGAACGGATGGGCGTTGGGCCAGACTCCGCATTCTTGAATCGAGCGATCCCGCAGCAGATGAATCCAATCTAAAAGCCGAGAGCAGGCGGCAGTTTTCACCAGCTACCTGTGGTGGAAGTCCAGTTGTGGTTGATACTGCATTTCGCAGGTAAGGGTGGCCATGCCGGATCTGGCACGATTTCGGGCAATCCATGGACGGCCGGAGAAACGGGCCGAGGTGGCCGTGTCGTCCATTTTGCATGTGGATATGGACGCCTTTTTTGTTTCCGTGGAACTTCTGGAACGGCCGGAGCTGCAAGGGAAGCCGGTTGTGGTGGGCGGGCGGCCGGATCAGCGTGGCGTGGTTTCTGCCGCCAGCTATGAAGCACGAAAATTTGGAATACAGTCGGCCATTCCGTTGCGCACAGCCTACAAACTTTGTCCGCATGCGATTTTTCTCGACGGACATCACGCCAAATATTCGGAGTGGAGCGACAAGGTCGCGACGATTCTGGCGAAGTTTACGCCAGTTGTAGAAATGGTCTCGATCGACGAAGCGTATCTCGATCTCTCCGGGACGAATCGCTTGCATGGGCCTCCGCTGGCCGCGGCTGACAAGCTTTTGCGGATGATTACAAGATCAACCGGGCTCCCCTGCTCTGGCGGGCTGGCTTCAACGCGGTTGGTTGCCAAGGTCGCTTCCGAGCAGGCCAAGCCGCGCGGGCTGGTGTGGGTCGCTCCCGGCAGCGAGCAGCTGTTTCTGGGGCCGCTCCCGGTCCGCAAAATTCCCGGCATTGGCGAAGTAACCGAACGCGCTTTGCGGGCCCTGGGCATCGAGTCGGTAGAACAAATCGCGGCTCAGCCTCTGGAGCGGCTTGAAAAAATATTTGGGCAGTGGGGCACAGCGCTTTACCGCAAATCGCGGGGCGGCGATTCCTATGAGTTTGTTATCGATGCCGAGCCAAAATCGATTTCGCAGAATAATACATTCGGCGAAGATACCAGCGATGTTGAAGAAATGCTGGCCATGATCAGCCATCTTTCACAGAAAGCGTGCAAACGGTTGCGCGAGGCGGGGCTTGGCGCACGCACGCTAACTTTGACTATCCGTTACGCGGGGTTCGACACCTACACGCGCTCCAGGACTTTGCCGGAGCCGGGCCGGCTCGACGCCGACATCTTTGAAGTGTTTCAAAGTCTGTTTCACGAGCATCGCGACAAGAAACGCAAAATTCGCTTGCTCGGCGTAGGTCTCAGCGGTCTGACCCATGGTGGTGAGCAACTCGATCTGCTGGACGCCGAGCGCCGCGAGAAATTGGAAAAACTCACTCACGTAACGGACAAACTTCGCGACCGTTTCGGCTTTGGGAAAGTACAATTCGGCGGCTCGCTCCGCCGCGAAGACGACTAACGGTGGCGTTCCACCAGCAATTCAACTCCTGCAATGCGTAGCACTTTGATCGCGCGATTTCACCTATAATCCAGTGGATGAGCTCGTCGGTTCCTCCCGTCATTCCGCAGCCCCCAGCGAAGCCGAAATCCGCGCGATTTGGCGGAGCGCTGTACGATTTCTGGCAGCGCATCAGCGAAGGCCGCCAGATTGACGATCTCTGGTCGCAGTTCGCTGCCGATGCGCGGGCGAGCTACGGTTTTTATGGCCGCGACGTAGATTGGGAACAGATCCAAAAGCTTCCACGATGGCGAAGACCGTTCCACGTGGCGCGACAATTTTTCTGGGCGCTGCTACTAAAAATGTCGCCGGCGCGACGGGTCCTAGTGCTGATTGCCTTAGTTTTTCTGGTGTTCTCCGGAATCAAATTCCAAGTGGGAGACAAGGCATCCCTGGACTTTCGGTTCGAAATGGCGGCCGCCGTTCTTTTTCTTTTACTTCTTTCCCTGGAGCTGGCCGATAAAGTTACGATGAAACGCGATTTGGAAATCGCGCGCGAAATTCAGACCTGGCTGGTTCCTGCTCACCCCCCGGCGGTTCCCAACGCGGATATTGCCTTCGCAACACGCCCGCAAAACTCGGTTGCTGGAGACTATTACGACGCTTTCTACCCCAACGCTGATGGCCCTGACGGCAAACTGCTTGTCGTGATCGCGGATGTTGCCGGGAAAAGTGTTCCGGCGGCACTGCTTATGGCGACGCTGCAGGCGAGTCTGCGAACCATTGCGGGCGAAGGAGTTTCACTCGACATTCTGGTCACTCGGCTGAATCGCTACGCTTGTGCCCACAGTTTGGGCGGTTTGCGATTTACTACCGCGGTGATTGCTGAGTTTGAACCAGCGACGCGGCGTTTTACCTACGTAAACGCCGGACACAACGCCCCGATCCTACATCGAGCGAACGACACAATAGAACAGCTGGATGTCGGTGGTTTGCCGCTGGGCATCGAGCCGACCGTGGTCTATGACAAAGCAACGCTGTATTTGAGTTCCGGCGATTCGCTGATTTTCTTCACAGACGGTGTCGTGGAAGCTTTTAACTCCGCAGGAGAAGAATTTGGGAATGGACGCTGGCTTGCCGCGATTCGCACTCTTCCTAATATTTCCGCGCAGCAAACTCTGGAATTTCTCATGAAGCGCGTTGACGATTTCGTGGGCACTACGCGACAGTCCGACGACATCACCTGCCTCGTTTTCCGCAGCATCTAGGGTTTTCCGGCCAGCGTTAACAGCCCATTCGACACTCCTCTCCCGTTCACTGGCGCAGTGGCGCATACTTAGCGTGTGACGCCCCGAGAGCTTGCCAATTCGATTTGCGAAACATTACGGCGCAATGGGCATCAAGCGCTGCTGGTGGGCGGATGTGTACGCGACCTACTGCTGGGGCGCGAACCAGCGGACTACGACGTCGCGACTGACGCCAAGCCCGAACGGGTCATGGAGCTTTTTCCCGAGAGTGTGCCGGTGGGCGCGCAATTCGGCGTAATTTTGATTCCGCGCGACGGCTTGAAAGTGGAAGTGGCGACGTTTCGTTCCGACGTTGGTTATTCGGACGGGCGCCATCCGGACACTGTCGAGTTTTCTTCCACCCCGGAAGAAGACGTATTGCGCAGAGATTTTACGATCAATGGTCTGTTGATGCGTCCGGATACCGAAGAGATTTTGGATTTTGTGGATGGACGAGCGGATTTAAAGGCCGGAGTGATTCGCGCAATCGGCGAGGCGGAGCGGCGTTTTACCGAAGACAAATTGCGGATGATGCGCGCGGTGCGGTTTACGGCGCGGTTTGGGTTTGCGTTGGAAAAGAAAACCGCGGAAGCGGCATACAAACTGGCTCCGCAGATTCGCCAAGTCTCTGCCGAGCGCTTGCGGCAAGAACTAACGAAGATCCTGACGGAAGGCGCCGCCCGTCGGGGTTTTGAATTTCTCGACGCTACCGGCCTGTTGCCGGAAGTGCTTCCGGAAATTGCGGCGATGAAAGGTGTGCAGCAACCGCCGCAATATCACCCGGAAGGCGATGTGTGGATTCATACGCTGCTGATGCTGGAAGGTTTGCCGGCCGATTCCTCGGCGACCCTGGCATGGGGGGTTCTCCTGCATGACGTTGGTAAACCTCCCACGTTTCGTTCGGCGGCAGAGACCGGAGATCGTATTCGCTTCGACAATCACGTTGCGGTTGGCGTGAAAATGGCGGAAGCCATTTGCCGCCGTATGCGCTTTTCAAATGAAGAAACCGAACAAATTCTGGCGCTGGTCGATAATCATATGAAGTTCAAGGATGTCGGCAGGATGCGGGCCTCCACTTTGAAACGATTTGTACGGATGCCGCACTTTGACGAGCACCTGGTACTGCACCAGCTTGATTGTCTATCGAGCCATCGGCGCCTGGATGCCTATGAATTTGTGAGCAGGGTGCTGGCCGAGACGCCACCCGAGCAGATTCGCCCCCTGCGGCTGCTGACGGGCAATGACTTGCTCGAGATGGGGTATGAGGCTGGTCCCGAGTTCAGCAGGGCTCTGACGGCCTTGGAGGATGCCCAGCTTGAAGGAACGGTGAAATCACGGAGCGAGGCCCGGGATTTCATTCAGGGGTATTTCAGCAAAAAGGCGCAGAGCGCCTAAACTGATAGGTCCGAGGCCGATAGGCAGCACAATAAAGGATACGGGCCCGCTAGTAAGTGATTGAAAACAAGCAGTATCCATAAGAGATTGCCAAGTAGAGTGGCCCGGTGCTAGGATGTGAGTGTTAAATACTAAGATTTTATTACTGTGAATAGTTCACTTGTGCACCTTTTTTCTGTAGGGGGCATCTAAATTTCTACAGCGCGGCAATAATGTTGGCTGCGCTTTAGACTAGGGGAAATCATGGCTGACAAAAAATACTCTGTGCCGGACGTTCTTCCCATTCTTCCTGTTCGGGATACCGTCCTGTTTCCGGGCGCAGTTCTGCCCCTGACAGTGGGCCGCGAGAGTTCTTTGTCTCTCGTAAATGCACTGCAGGGTGAGGAAAAAATGTTGGGTGTGGTCGCGCAGCTCGATCCGCGCGTCGAAGACCCGTCTGCCGCCGATCTGCACAAGGTGGGGACGTTGGCCAAAGTCCACAAGACGGTAAAGATGCCCAACGGTAATGTGGTGATTTTTCTTGAAGGGCTGCAGCGCATCAATGTCGTGGAGTTGATTGGCCTGCGCCCGTTCCTGCGGGCACGCATTGAATCTCAACCAGATACCGGCGGCGAGATGGATGCGGAGCTGGAAGCCTTGCAGCGCAACGCGCAGGACTTGTTTCGCGACGTGGTAAGCCATTCACCGCAGCTTTCCGACGATTTGCAATCGGTTGCACTGAATATCGATGATGCAGGACGACTCGCGGACTTTATCGCCGGCACCCTGCCTTCCCTTTCCACTCTGCTGCGGCAGGAGTTGATTGAAACCCCCAGTGTGCGCAAGCGCCTGGAAACGTTGATTCGTGAACTGTCCAAAGAACTGGAGGTTCTCGAACTGCGCTCCAAGATTCATGATCAGGTTCAGGAACAGGTAAGCCAGAACCAGCGCGAATACCTGCTGCGCGAGCAGATGAAAGCGATTCAGAAAGAACTCGGCGAATCCGAAGACTCCACGCAAGAGATCGACGAACTGCGCAAGAAGGTTGAAGAAGCAGGACTTTCTCCTGAGGCGAAAAAGGAGTGCGATCGAGAAATCAAGCGGTTGTCGAAGATGACTCCGGCTTCGGCCGAATACATGGTGTCTCGCACATATCTGGAATGGATGACTTCGCTGCCGTGGGCAAAATCCTCCGGTGCAGAAGACATCGACATTGCGAAGGGTAAAGTGATTCTGGATGAAGATCACTATGACCTGGAGAAAGTAAAAGAGCGCATCCTGGACTATCTTGCGGTGAAAAAACTGCAACCGGGAATGAAGGGACCGATTCTGTGCTTTGTCGGGCCTCCGGGCGTTGGCAAGACTTCGCTCGGCAAATCGATTGCGCGTGCTCTCGGGCGAAAGTTCGTGCGCATCGCACTCGGCGGCATGCACGATGAAGCGGAAATTCGCGGCCATCGCCGGACTTACATCGGAGCGCTGCCAGGACAAATTATCCAGGGCTTGAAGCGCGCTGAGAACAACGACCCGGTCATGATGCTGGACGAGGTCGATAAACTCGGGCGCGACTTCCGCGGCGACCCATCGTCGGCGCTGATGGAAGTACTTGATCCGGAACAAAACAACGCGTTCCGCGATCACTACCTTGACGTGCCGTTCGATTTGTCCAAGGTGCTTTTCATCGCGACCGCCAACTGGCTCGATCCGATTCCGGAGCCTCTGCGCGACCGCATGGAAATCATCGAACTGCCCGGCTATACGGGTGAGGAAAAGCTGCACATTGCTCACAAATATCTCATCCCCAAGCAGGCCGCCGAGCATGGTTTGAAAGTCGGCGAGCAATTGGAGTTCACGGATGAATCTTTGCGCGAGATCATTCACAGCTTCACTCGCGAAGCGGGCGTCCGCAACCTGGAACGCGAAATCGGTACGGTTACGCGCAAGCAGGCTCGCCGAATCGCGGAAGGCAAACTGGACAAAATGACGGTTACGCCGGAAATCGTGCGCGAGTATCTAGGCGTGCCGAAATTCCGCACCGAAAAGGAAGTCGAAGAGCGCGTCAAGCGGCCTGGAGTGGCCGTGGGGCTGGTGTGGACGCCGGTGGGCGGCGACATCATCTTCATCGAAGCGACCAAAATGCGCGGCGGCAAGCAGTTCACAATGACCGGGCACTTGGGCGAAGTGATGCAGGAGTCCATGACCGCGGCGTTGACGTGGGTTCGCGCCAACGGCGAACGCTATGGCATCGATCCGGACTTCTTCCGCAAGCAGGACGTGCATATTCATGTGCCTTCGGGCGCGGTGCCAAAAGATGGACCTTCGGCCGGCGCAGCGATGGTGACGGCACTGGTTAGCTTGCTCAGCGGGCGACCGGTGAAGGACAGACTGGCAATGACCGGTGAAATGACCCTGTCAGGCGTGGTGTTGCCGATTGGTGGCGTCAAAGAGAAGGTGCTCGGAGCCAAGCGCGCGGGCATCACGCATGTTCTCTTGCCGGCGGACAATGAGCCGAACGCGGTAGCGGATCTGACGCCGGATATCCTCGGCGATATGAAGATCACCTATGTGCGCACGCTCGACGAAGTTCTTGAGCATGCGCTACAGAAGGACGCCGTGGTGGTTCCGATTGTTCCACCTCCTGCACCGGGAGCGAAGGAAGTCAATCCCGATGGGACGAGTGCAATTCACTAAGAATAGTCAAAACTCAGAAGGGCCCGGCGGGATTCTCGCCGGGCCTTTTTTTTTGGGGTAAAGCGAACCGTCAAAGTTGGACGCCAGGAGCAGAATGGACTAAGGACCTGCACCGGGCGGCTGAGCACGCCGGGTCCGGTAATGAATGCGACGGGCGGGCCTGCATGATTTCGCACAAAACCAGAGTGCCAGAATGCAGGGGAACGAAGTCCTGTTAACATGACCTTAGGTATGGTGCAGGAAAAAACAATTTTGCCGGACTTGCCGGGCTCGCTGGCTCAGCGTTTGCCGGAAACACTGCTGCGCGAACGGATTGTGCCACGCTTCGTCGACAACTACGTGCTGGACAACGGGCGGCATGCGCTGCAAGTGCATGCCGCGCTGTACCGCGATCTGCTGAATCTCTTGCAACGGGAGGGACTACTGGCAATTTGCGCCCGGAGCCTGGATGTGGTTTGCAACGAACCGCCGCCGATCGGCAAAGCCAAGCCGAGGCCAATGTTGCGGAAGGATGCGGCGGTTTTTCGGCGAAAGTTTTTGACCGCGCTAACCCGTCAAATGAAGTGGACCGCCGGCGACGCTCTCGACTTTCAGTCGGACTTGCAGATGTATGAAGAACTAATCGCCCGGGCGAATTCAACACGGCGGACCCGAAAACCATTTGAGGCCGCCAACCACCCTTTCGTCGATCGTTGCGCTTTCGTACTGGATTCGTCGTTTATGGAAAAAGCGCGGCTGGCGAGCAGCAAGGCGTTGACCGATATTGAGAATTTGGGCGCGACGATCGTAGCCGAGGAATTGAAGAAACACGGCACAAAGTAAATTTCACATCGGGAGCACAAGCAGCAGATTCGCTGGATCGACTAGTGCTTTGAATTTTACAAGCAATGACGAGATTTGCGGTCAGTCGAGTGCGCCAGGGAAAATTTCCTGCCCTGCCAGGGCTATATAGAAACCGTACAAGGCGAGCGCGACGATGACCGCCATGCCGACAATGGCATTTGCCGCGTACCAGCGAGACCAGTGTGTGGTGACCGGAGAAACAACCAGAATATTCTGAACGACCAGACCGGTGACCAGCGCAACCAGTCCAAATCTTCGCAGTACGAGATAGATCGACAGCCAGATAACCGCCGATGCGGTGAACGTGACCCACGCGTAGTCGCCACCGGAATTGGTGATCGCTCCGATGAAAACAATGACGGTACCGGCAAGCCAGTCCTTCTTGACGACCAAACGAAGCAGAAAGAACAAAAAGAAAATCAGCAGGGTGTAGAGGACGAAAATCCATGTGTAGTGCATGGCCAGGCCCAGGGAATTGCGGAGGCTCACCAGTGTTTCGCCCGCCACAAATCCCGGTTCAGGTGGCAGCTTGCCCAGCGCAGGAAGCAGGAAATTGTCCAAGCTTTCGAAAATGGTAAGCAGCACACCGTAGACCACACCAATCAGGATGTCGCGGCCGACAAGGGGATCGCGAAGATTTCCGCCGATCAGACGCGACCAGGAAATGATGGTATGGGGATCGCGTTTGCGGACAAAGGGTTCCAGAGCGAAATACAAGAGTCGCGCGAGGGAAGAAACGAGGAAGCCCCAGGCCAGCGCAAAAATCACAAGATCAAATTCGTCGATGGAAGGCAGGTGGTGAGCGCGCAGCAGCCACATAGCGACAAACGTGAGCAAAATGAAATTGGACAATCGCAGCGAACCCCGCGCATCGCCGCGATTCAAGCGGTGATGTCGACGCACCACAAACATGCTGGCAACAATGATGGCCGAGAACAAGGTAACCAGCAGGATGACCGCCAGCTGTTGATGCGTGGAGCGACTGCGCACGACATCGCGTGGCGGATGATCCCAATCCCAAGGGTGGAGGGAATCGAAATAGACAGGTTTGCCGTGAAAAGAGGCGGCTTCGATGCGCAAGGAAATGTCGGGCTGCTCGGGTACGGCACCGGTCCAGGCGCTTCGATTATCGGTGGGCAGAAGAGCGGCCCAGGCAGGTGGCGTCGGGTGGAATGCGTTCAGATCCAGCCCTGCCGAGGCGAACAAGGGGCTCCAATCGACGACGGGAGTAACAGCCGGCGCTTCTTCTTTCTGGGGGGCAATGGCCTCGAAATAGACAAGGCGACCTTCCATATCCAGCATGAGTGTCGTCATGCCGGAAAGTTCCATGGGGGGATCCGCTGTGGTGACCACGCCAGAACCATCGGAAGAGAAAAAACGCATCGGCTCCATCAAGCGCGGGCTGGTGCGATACCAGAAAAGGATTGGGGCAGGCCGCGTGTTGCGCAAGCGCAGCCAGCGTGTCTGCGACTTGTCCTTTTCTGAAATGTAATTTGTGTAGTTGTTGTCCCCGAAAATTCCATACGCCGTATCTGCGGGCGGATTGCTGTAGCCGAATTGGCGAAGAATTTCTTGCGCCCGAGCGGCAAGAACTTCGGGAGGCTTTTCAAGCGGCGTGAGATTGCTGATCTTGAAGCGATCGGCAATGAACATGTAGGCGATCAGTCCGAGCACGACTGTCGAGAACAGGGCCAGCGCGAGTTTGGGGCGCATGCCTTCGGTTTTTCCCGCTGCGGCGACCATTGCCGGCGAAGGGGTTTCGCCTGCGGCGAGTGCGGCTGCCAGAGGATCGCCGCCAGGAAGGGCGGCGGCGACTTGCAACGCGGAATTTGGACGATTGGCAGGCTCTTTTTCAAGGCAGCGGAGGACGACGCGCTCGATGAGCGGGTCCAGATCGCGCACGAATGTAGTGGGATTGCTGATTGCTTCTTCCTCACGCAGCTTCATGAGTTCGGGAAGAGTTTTGGCGTCAAAGGCGCGTTGGCCGGTGAGAATCTCGTAAAGAATCAGACCGAGCGAGTAGATGTCGCTCTTGACGGTGACTTCTTTTCCGGCGAGCTGTTCCGGCGCCATGTAGGCGGGAGTGCCGGCGCGAACTTCCGCTCCTTGAATGGTGGCGGCGAGCCCGGCAAGGCCGAAATCGGTGATACGAATTTTTCCTGCGCCATCGAGCATGACGTTGGCAGGCTTCATGTCGCGATGGATCACACCGCGCTCGTGCGCCGCAGCCATCCCTGCGCAGATTTGACGGGCGATTTCGGTGGCCTTGTCCGGAGAGAGACGACCGATGCGACGGACAACGGAAGCAAGGTCTTCACCGTCGATATATTCCATGGTCAGGAAGGGGGTGCCGTCGGCATCGCCGATATCGAACACGCGGCAAACATTGGGATGTGAAACCTGGCGGGCAATGCGCACTTCGGAATGAAAGCGGGCGAGACTGGCGGCGTCTTCTGAAAGGCTGGACGGTAAAAATTTTATGGCGACCAATTGGCTAAGGCGCAGATCTTCGGCGCGGTAGACTTCGCCCATGCCGCCGCGCCCAGCGAGCGCGACGATGCGATAGCGTTCGGCCACAATCTGGCCGGGAGCGAAACGGCCACCGCTGATGCTGCCGGAAGAACTGGAAAGCGTACGATTTGTGGCGGCATGGCGCGGTGTGGAGTGAATGGATGGAGTGGAAGGCGGACGAATGGGAGTTCTGGCAATCGGAGGCGGTGTACCGGAGGCGAGAGTTTCGCCGCCGTAATCTTCCTCGTGGCCAAGAGCGGTGGGCAAGAAGTCTGGCGGCGCACTGGTCGACGGCCCAGCGGGAGCTCCGCAGGAGGAGCAGAAACGCCCCTTAGGCGGGAGCTGTGCGCCACAAGTCGAGCAAAACATAGGAATGGGAGTCTACCACCGCACCGCTCGTGGATGCGATGGGCGGCGTCCGCGATCCTCAGTTAGGCGATTCGTTCGACTTGGACGGCAGTGCCATAGGCCAGCACTTCGGTAACGCCTTGCATGACTTCGGTGGCGTCATAGCGCATGCCAATTACCGCGTTCGCGCCGTGCTCGGCGGCGTGCTGCAACATAAGTTCAAACGCATCTTCACGCGTCTTTTCGCAAAGATTTGTGAGAATAGTGATATTTCCGCCGATAATTGTCTGCAGGGCCGCGCCCAGATTGCCAATTACGCTGCGCGAACGCACGATAATTCCGCGCACGACTCCGCAATTTCTGACGATTCGATAGCCGGGAACGTCCAAACCCGATGTGACCATTGCTGCATCCACTCGTGGCATTTTCCTTTTCTCCTGGTTGACGGTGTTTACCGCTGCGATTCTACCTTCTTAAACAGCCCTTGGGCAGTCTTGCCGCTCTGCTATCCTCGAAAGACGTGGAAAACCTATTCTATTTCCTAGCTTCACTCCAGATTCTGGTCGGTCTTTACCTCATCTGGCAAGCGGTGCAATGGCTGGGATATGTCCGGCGGCGTTTGCTGACGGACCCAGGATTCTATGCGCCGCGCATTGCCTTGTTCTGTCCGTGTAGAGGAATTGAGCCGGGCCTGGAGAGGAATCTGGTTTCGCTCACTGAATTTGATCATCAAAACTATGAAATTTTCTTTATCTTGGCGTCGGAATCGGATCCTGCGCACAGTATCGTCAAACGCGTGGCCGCCGGCTCAAAACCTAAAGCGCATGTCATTATTGCCGGCCCTCCGGAAGGCTGCGCCGAAAAAGTGCACAATTTAGTCGTGGCAATTGAGCAATTGCCGCTGGAATTCGACATCTTCGTGTTTGCGGATTCAGATGGACGCCCGGGTAAAACCTGGCTGCACCACCTTTCCGCTCCTCTAAACGATTCACGCCTCGGTGCGACAACAACCATGCGCTGGCTGATTCCCAACCGCAACAATCTGCCCACTGCGCTGTTAGCTGCGTGGAATGCGCCGCTTGTAACGATGCTCACAGAAAAAGGGAAAAATTTCTGCTGGGGAGGCGGCACGGCGATCCGCCGCAGCGTATTTGAACAACTGGAAATTCTCGATGAATGGAAGAATTCTGTCAGTGATGACTACTCGATGACTCGTGTGTTGGAACGTGCCGGACGTTCGATTGTATTTGTGCCGGAGTGTTTGACGCTTTCCTTCGTCGAAACCGATTTTGCCGGGCTTATGGAATTCACAAATCGGCAGGTTCTGATCACCCGCGTTTATTCCGACAAAATCTGGGGAATGGCCGGAGCCACCCATTTGCTGTATTGCATCACGTTACTGCTGGGAGTGATAGTTACGCTCGGCAATGTATTTCAGCAACTTCCCGCTTTTCACCTGGCTACCCTGACATTCCTTCCGATACTGCTCTCGGCCATTCGCGGGGCCCTGCGCATGATAGGAGTAACCGAAGCCCTGCCGGGATGGCGACGCCAGATTTCAAGTCTGGGCTGGATCTATGTTTTGCTTACCCTAGCCATCCCGGCCCTCTATGTGGTCAATTTCCTGTCATCGCTAATTTCGCGCAAGATGCGCTGGCGCGGCATTCAGTATGAATTAATTAGCCCGTATCACACCCGGATCGTGGAGCCCTAGTTTTATTGGGGGTAGCCGGTCTTAATTCTTCCTCAACGGATGCTGTCGCTTGCATAAATATTCACGTCCCAGCTACAAGACCCGCAAATAGAAATCGAAAGTCAACGAGAATCGCCGTGTGATGGAAAATTTTCACCTGTGGTGCAATTCCTACCTGTAAATCGATTCAATATCGGAATTAGTGGACCGCAAGTCCTTCATTCAACAACGGTTGTATTTTCTGCCGTTCGGCGGAAAAAATGCACTGGTCAGAGAGTTCGGTGAACAATCGCAGACGGTTCGACTTGGAATTATTTTTCCCATGCCGCAATCGATGTGAGGGGTGCGAAGACCCGAGTCAATAGCCCTCTTTCTTGGCTTCGTATCTGGTGCTGGACTAAACATCGGGCCCTTTTGGGGGTTCAAAAAACTAAAAAATCCACTGGTCTCAGGAATTCACGAGGCTGCATTCGGAGGGGTGCACGTGAAGGTAATCCGCAGGAGTGAACAGTCCCATCTTTCTCATCCCCGCACCGCTCTTCCCAGAGAGCACTATTTTTTCTACGAAAAGAACACAGGAGTTTCCCACTTTCACGTTGAAGCTGGTCCGGACGGCCGCTTTCCCGTGGATCAAGCTGCTGGCCTTCTTGCCATGCACTGCATGGTTCGTGGTCAGAGCCCGAATGACTATGTTGTGATGGTGCAAGCAGAGCATGACCTCTTGGAAGGACTAACGGAAAAAGCAGAAAAGCTGCTGCAAGCCGGCCATTCAGTCGGTACTTCCGTCAAGTTGACTCGCCGCGAGGAAGAAGTTCTAGGGGGGATTCTGCGCAGTCAGGCCAATAAGGAGATTGCTTCGAGCCTCAACCTTTCCGAGCGGACAGTGAAATTCCACGTGTCTTCCCTGCTTGCAAAGTTTAGAGTTCGCGGACGTATGGAATTGGTTCGCGAAGCTTCTCGTCACACCTCTGGCGGGCCGCCAATGCCGATTCTTGCCGCCAGCAGCCGAGAAGTGCGTCCCACGTATGGCTCGGTTCCAGAGCCCTACATGGCCGTCGCTCGCACGGCAACGGTGCTGCCATTGAACGCCAAACGACAGTTGATGGCATAGCCGGAATCATTCGACCGGAAATGGAAAAGGGCTGTTCCTTGGGGAACAGCCCTTTTCTTTATGGCGGCACGCGTTTTGCCGCTTATTTCTTTGCAGCGCCGTAGAGTTCGGCTGCCTTGTCCCAATTTACAACGTTCCACCAGGCCTTAATGTAGTCCGGGCGAAGGTTCTGATACTTCAGATAGTAGGCGTGCTCCCAAACGTCGAGACCCAGCACGGCTTTGCCACCCAGGAAATACGGCGTGTCCTGGTTGGGCGTCGAATCCACCACAAGCTTTCCGTCCTTGACGATCAGCCAAGCCCAGCCGGAGCCGAAGCGGCCCGTCCCTGCGGCTGCGAATTTAGTCTGGAAATCGGCAAAGGACCCGAACGTGGACTTGATGTCATCGGCCAAGGGGCCCTTGGGCTCGCCCCCCCCGCCCTTCTTCATCAGCGTCCAGAACAGTGAGTGATTCCAGTGTCCTCCACCGTTGTTACGGACGGCCGCGCGAATGGTCTCAGGGATCGCATCGAGGCCCGTTAAAAGTTCGTCAATCGTCTTGGATTGCAGATCGGCGTGACCATCCAGCGCCTTGTTGAGATTGGTGACGTAAGCTCCATGATGCTTGTCGTGATGGATCTCCATGGTCTTGGCGTCAATGTACGGCTCTAGAGCGTCGAACGAGTACGGCAATGCGGGCACGGTAAATGCCACAGGTTTGTCCTCCGGTATGAGATTTAAATCTGCTTCAGTTGCTGAGCCGGCGCGCAATAGTCTTGGGGCGGCGTTGCCTGCCCCAATGATTCCGGCGCCGACGATACCTGTATTCACAAGAAACTTCCGGCGGTTCATGGGATCTCCAACGGCGCGGTGGGCTAGTCGACCTGCGGGTGGCTTATACCGCTATCCATCGCATGCTGAAAACGCAGCCAACTGAAATGCCTTGGGTGACTTGCCGGGCCGCGCCAGCAATTTGGCTCAGAGCGTCTGACCTTGTTTACCCAGTTCTTGGATGCTCGACAGCGCCCAAAGGGCAGATTCTTTGATGACCGAATCGTCGTGGCGGGCAAGTTTTTGCAGGGTGGCGGTAAGACGGCGAAGGGCTTCCTCGTCGAGAGACACTGCCGAGTTTCCCGCCGCAATACACGCGTTTCTTACCAAGCCTTGCCTCTTTGCTCTTTTGACCGGACTGCCACGGAAAACCTCGCGGAATTCGTCTTCGCTCATGTTCAACAACCACTGCAAACGCGGTGAAAACAGAGAATTCTCTTCTCGTCGACCGCCGGAAAATGTGCGCGGCCGAAATTCTTCCAGCCCGGAGATGGGGGCCTTGCTGTTCCAGGGGCAGACGTCCTGGCAGATATCGCAGCCATACACATGTGTGCCCATGGGACGGCGGAGTTCTTCAGGGATACTGCCACGCAATTCAATTGTTAAGTACGAGATGCACTTCCGCGCATCCATGACGTACGGCTCAAATAACGCGTCGGTGGGGCATGCCTCTATGCAGCGTTGGCATGTACCGCAGCGATCCGGAGCGAGAGAAGCCGCGTCTGCTGAGGAAGGTTGCAAATCCAGAGTCGTAAGGATAACTCCGAGAAAGAAGAGCGAACCAATCTCCTGATTCAGAAGAAGCGTGTTTTTTCCGATCCATCCGAGTCCCGCGTGCTTGGCAAAAACGCGTTCCTGGATGGGGCCGGTGTCGGCATAGACGCGGGCCTGAAAAGATTCCGTGAAGCGTTCGCGCAATCGCTGACTGAGCGCTTCAAGCTTTGTCCAAAGAACGTCATGATAGTCACTGCCCCATGCATAGCGGGAAAGCCAGCCGTGCGGATCCTGCGAATCGGAGCGTTTCATGGCTTCGGTGGAAAGCGGCCGGTCCGAGTTGTAGTTCAGCACACACACAATGACGGAGCGTATGTCCGGCATGACGCTTTGTGGATCGCTACGCCGCGAGTCCGCCAGGTACTTCATCTGCCCGGCGTAGCCATTCGCCAGCCAATCTTCATGTGCCAGTTCTGGAAATTTCTCCGCCCGGGCCACACCGCACAGCGTAAAACCCTCCGCTTTGGCTTGTTCGACAATCCAGGTTGTGTCAGAGGCGGTCTTCATGGCCATCCAAGTCGATTGTTCCATTGTGCCGAAGAAGAGTCCTGGTTGCGCGCGACGGAGGCAAGGACAGGCAATGGCTATGCCAGAATTGGCAGGCGTGGAGAACTGCGAAAAATCCTAGCGAAAGCTGAGAAGCGCAGAATTTTCATCGGAATGCACTTCAAACACCGTATAGAGCTTGGTAATTTGCAAAAGATCATGGACTTTTTTTGTCAGGTGCAACAACTTCAATTCTCCT
>Ga0193726_1000683_pt1 | contig 32674 bp, 28 predicted proteins | sample H2c1metaG_FD_144928 | JGI IMG/M metagenome (GOLD analysis project Ga0193726, IMG submission 144928) | Soil microbial communities from a riparian zone of the East river system, Colorado, United States - H2c1 | ecosystem: Environmental > Terrestrial > Soil > Riparian zone | place: USA: East River... | reverse complement strand
CACCCCCTTGGGCGAGGATCAAGGACTCTCGTACCGTCTTGAGCAGATAGTAGCCGCCAAGGAGCACGGTGAGATCGGCAGTCAGCAACACCGCGCCAAGTCCTTCGCCGGCACGGACATCTGTAATGATGGAAAGAATGCGCTCAAGCAGGCTCTTGCGAACCGGTTCAAGCGGCGGGCTGGAACTGCCGCCTGCAAAGTCTTGCGATGACACTAAGGCCCGATCGGTCCCCATCCTATTTGTCTAGCAAAACTCATGCCAGAGAAGGTGCTTATTGAAAATACGTGTAGAAAAAACAATTGCTGGGTGTCAATTTAGTGTCGTAACTTTGACAGTGTCAGGCTTGCGTCAGTACGGCCGTCTTGGTCCCGCGCGCCTCAGTCTGTGGCAGCTGCTTCAGGCGATGAATGCGTTCGATTACGCAAGGCTCAACGCCTATGCTTGCGTTACTCGCCTCACTTATGCCGCGCCCCAGTCACTCCCGGCAACATCGCTCACCTGCGGTTAACCGATTCTCTTTGCCATGAACTCCTCGGCTGCTGGCTATTACTTGCGTCGAACGATATTACCGGCTATAGCACAGGACATATACAGGAGGTCGATCATGAGCGATACGTCCCAGAATCGTGCGATAAAAAACTACCGGTCCCGCCTTCGCAAAAAGGGTGTCGCTCGGTTTGAGGTATTGGGCCTCGATGCCGACCGTGAACTGATCCGCTCCCTCGCGAAGCGGCTTGCCCAAGATGATCCAGAGGCAAGCCGCTTTCGCTCCGAGGTCACCCGAACAGTCTCCCATGTCCTCCCCAAGAAAGGGCCGTTTGAGGAGAGCGTTGCCTAATAGGGTTCAGTCGTAAATACGCGGGACGAGGTGCGGCTAAGCATTCGCAGAACTACAGGAATCGGGTTTTCCTGATAAGAATCAGCACTGTTGAGGGTGCACAAGCTGGAAGCGCCCGACGACTGATCGAACGAAGGCGGCGCAGATGGTCTGGCTGTCGCCCGCATCGTTAGCGAAATATAATGGACTGCAAACGCGAGGCAACGAAAGTGGCACAGCCTAAAAAGGCGGCTTGAGTGAAGTGTATGAACCTTAAGATCAGATCATCGCCGCATGGCGCTGCGGGTCGCAATTGCTGCTTTGGTGCCGAACAGCAAACTGGCGTTCCATGACGGAACGGCCCGGAAGCGAAGACTGCATAGGTCGGCCCCAGCCACGGATCGACTTTTATGGAGAAAATCGGCATGAACTTTTGCAAAAAATCGCTTACGAGCACTGGGAAAAAAGAGGCGCTCCGCTGGGTTCACCCGAAACTGATTGGTATGCGGCTGAAAAAAAGGTGCGGGCGTACCTATCGGCTTCAGGAATTAAGCTCGGGCCAGACGAGGATCTGTACTCTTGACTGGCGGGGCTTTGAATGATTGAAACTAACGGTTCCACAGGTAAAAAAAGGACCATCTTATGAGCGCCAACAACGTGGTGCGTCCGAGCTCCGCAAAAGTAGTTCCGATGACGACGAGCGAGGCCAGTGTTTCAGACCTTCTGCAATGGTACGGGTTCGGCTCGACCCCGTTTATCGGGACGGAAAACGCAACTTACGAACGGCGGCTCGTTTTTGACCGAGCGATTGACCCGAAAGCAGCGAGTGCGCGGGAGCGCTTTGAGGCCTTCTCCAGTTCGGTGAGAGACATTCTCGCACGCCGTTGGGTGCTGACCAAGAGCACATATGAACGAGAGAATGCCAAGCGCATCTATTACCTTTCGATGGAGTTTCTCCTGGGCCGTTCGCTGGCCAACAACGTCACCAACCTTTTGCTCGATCCCCTGGTACGACAGGCGGCTCCAGCCTTAGGTATCGACTGGCTTGAACTCGTCGAGCAGGAACCAGATGCGGGCCTGGGTAACGGAGGGCTGGGCCGGCTGGCGGCGTGCTACCTCGATTCAATGGCCACCATGCAGCTTCCAGCTACGGGCTATGGTTTGCGCTATGAGTACGGCATGTTCAAGCAATCGATTGCGGACGGCTGGCAAAAGGAGAACCCCGACAATTGGCTCCGCGACCGTGATCCCTGGGAGATTGCCCGGCCGCACGAGCAGGTGGAAATCAAACTGACCTGCTCGTTCCAGATGCGAGAGGGTAATCTTCACGTCATCCCCGGCCGACCGTCGAGCCTGATAGGCATTCCGTTTGATCGTCCCGTGGTGGGCTATCGCGGAAAAACGATCAATACTCTCCGGCTCTGGGCCGCCGCTGCGCCCGATTTCTTCGATTTTCACAAGTTTGGCACCGGCGACTTCGTGGGGGCGCTGAGCGAGACCCTCGAAGCGGAGTCGCTTACGCGGGTACTGTATCCGGATGACTCCACGACGGCGGGGCAAGGACTGCGCTTTCTGCAGGAATATTTCCTGGTCGCGTGTTCGATGGCCGACTTGGTGCGCCGCTTCCAGCGCCACAACACGGATTGGAGCAAGCTGCCGGAGAAAGCCGCCATCCAACTGAATGATACACATCCCTCGATGTCAGTCGCCGAACTGATGCGCATCTTGGTGGATGATGCGCACTTGGGATGGGACCAGGCCTGGGACCTGACAAGGAGAACACTCGCCTACACCAATCACACCTTGCTTCCAGAAGCTCTGGAGAAGTGGCCCGTGGCATGGTTTGAGATGCTGTTTCCCCGTCACCTGGAGATTATCTTCGAGATAAACCGGCGCCTGCTCGATGAAGTCCGGGTTCGATTTCCGGGAGACGAAGGACGCGTGGAGCGCGTGAGCCTGGTGGAGGAAGGCAGCCAGCGAAGGGTCCGCATGGCTAACCTAGCGATCGTCGGCACGCACAGCACAAACGGAGTGGCCGCGGTCCATTCGAAGCTGTTGCGAACGACGACCGTAAAGGACCTGGCCGAAATGTTTCCCGAGCGCTTTAACAACAAAACCAATGGAGTGACACCCCGACGCTGGTTGCTCGAAGCCAATCCAGCGCTGGCCCGTGCAATCACGCAGGTCATCGGCGACCGATGGACGACCGACATGAGCCAACTCAGCCAACTCAAGTCATTTGCCGAGGACCGTGGCTGTCGGGACGTGTTCCTCAAGGCAAAGCGACAGGCCAAAGAGCAGCTTGTCAATTGGCTCAAGTCCACCTCAGGGCAGATCGTGGACCCCGAGACCATCTTCGACTGCCAGATCAAGCGCATCCACGAGTACAAGAGACAGCTGATGAATGCGCTGCGGATCATCGTGGTTTACAACCGGTTGAAGGAAAATCCCGGCCTTCAGATGGCGCCACGCACATTCTTCTTCGCCGGGAAAGCAGCACCGGCTTACAAGTTGGCCAAACTCATCATAAAATTCATCAACAATCTGGCGGATACGATTGACGGCGACCCAGTCATGCGCCGCCGACTCAAGGTAGTTTTTCTGCCCGAATACAACGTTTCCCTGGCAGAGCGGCTGATTCCAGCGAGCGATGCCTCCAATCAGATCTCGACCGCCGGCTATGAGGCCAGCGGAACGAGCAACATGAAATTCATGATGAATGGAGCCTTGACGGTTGGAACACGCGACGGAGCCACCATCGAAATGGCGGAAGAAGCAGGGGAAGATAATCTTTTCCTGTTTGGCCTGAGCGTTGAGCAAGTCGAGGCGAGCCGAGCCTGGTATGACCCGCACTGGCACTATGAACATGAACCGGAGACTCGAGCCGCTCTGGACCTCATTTTCTCCGACTACTTCAGCCCGAATGAGCGCGGAATCTTCGCTCCCTTGCGCGATACGCTGCTGACCCAAGGCGATCACTACATGCATTTGGCCGACCTAACCTCCTACTGCCAGGCGCACGAACGGCTCGACGCGCTCTATGCTGACCCTGGGGCGTGGGCGCACAAAGCGATCCTGAACGTGGCTAGTTCCGGTAAGTTCTCGAGTGATCGGGCCATCGCCGAATACGCAGCTGATATCTGGAAGGTGCAACCATGCCCAGTACCGTAGAAACCCAGTCGACCGCAGGTGAGGCTAGAGGAATGGCGATTTCGCCGCTCGCAGGTAAACCCGCCCCCAAGGAGATTCTGGTGGACCTGGCGCGGCTGGAGAAGGAGTATTTCGAGCGCCGTCCCGATGTGCATGATCCCAATCAGCTGGTTAGCTTCGGCACCAGCGGACACCGCGGATCGCCTCTGCGCGGCACCTTCACCGAAGCACACATCCTCGCGATCACCCAAGCCATCTGCGACTACCGGCGCGAGCAGCGAACAGACGGCCCGCTCTATATGGGGAAAGACACGCACGCGGTCTCAGGTCCCGCGCAGCGCACCGCACTCGAGGTACTGGCAGCGAACAACGTGGAGACGATCATTCAGAAAGCTGACGGTGTGACTCCGACGCCGGTTATCTCGCGAGCGATTCTGGTTTACAACCGCGGTCGCAGTCAGAAAGACCATCTCGCTGACGGCATCGTGATCACGCCATCGCACAATCCGCCCGAGGATGGAGGTTTCAAGTACAACCCACCCAACGGTGGCCCGGCTGATACCGACGTCACGCGGTGGGTGCAGGACCGGGCGAACGATCTGTTGCGAGCAGGAAATGTTGGGGTAAAGCGTATGGCGTTTGCCAAAGCGATTCAGGCGGCGACGACGCACCCGGAAGACTTCGTCCTACCGTACGTTCGTGATCTGAAAAACATCGTTGATATTGATGCAATCCGCGACGCCGGCCTCAAGCTTGGCGTTGACCCGTTGGGCGGCGCTTCGCTGCCCTACTGGGAGCCCATCAATTCCGTTTACGGCTTAGAGGTCGCCGTCACAAATCCATTAATTGACCCGACGTTTTCGTTCATGACCGTTGACCACGACGGCAAAATTCGAATGGACTGTTCGAGTCCGTATGCGATGGCCCGGCTGATCGGGCTGAAAGATCAATACCAGGTTGCTTTCGCCAACGACACGGACGCCGACCGGCACGGGATTGTCACGCCGGTTGCGGGGTTGATGAACCCGAACCATTACCTTGCCGTGGCCATCCAATACTTGCTCACGCACCGCTCACAATGGCGCCAGGAGATAGCAGTTGGAAAGACACTTGTGAGCAGCGGCATGATAGACAAGGTCGTCAGCAAGCACGGCCGCGCACTACTCGAAGTGCCGGTAGGTTTCAAATGGTTCGTGCCCGGCCTGGTCGACGGTTCGTGCTGTTTCGGAGGGGAAGAGAGCGCGGGAGCGAGTTTTCTGCGGCTCGACGGCACGGTGTGGACGACCGACAAGGATGGCCTGATCATGGCCCTGCTGGCGGCGGAAATTACCGCACGCACGGGCAAGGATCCCGGAGAGCACTACCGCGACCTGACGGCGGAGTTCGGCACACCGTACTACACGCGGATTGATGCGGCTGCCACACCCGAGCAGAAAGCGAAGTTGCAAGAACTCTCACCGGACGCGGTCCGAGAATCGGATCTGGCGGGCGAACCAATCATCGCCAAGCTGACCAAAGCTCCGGGCAATCATGCTCCCATCGGCGGCCTGAAAGTGGTTGCAGAGAGCGGCTGGTTCGCGGCCCGACCCTCGGGCACCGAGAACATCTACAAGATCTACGCTGAAAGCTTCAAGAGCCAGACACACCTGGCTGCGATTGTGAGCGAAGCCCAGGAGATGGTGAACCATGCGCTCGATTCGGGAGCGCGATAATGACCGACCACGACGGGCGCAGGAGTGTCCCGCCGTTCCCGTCCGAATATCGAGCTTCGGGGTTGTTGCTGCACGTGACGTCTCTGCCGTCAGCCTATGGCATCGGCGATCTGGGAGCATCGGCGTTCTCATGGATTGATCGTCTCCACGATGCCGGCCAAGGATGGTGGCAGGCGCTGCCGCTCGGTCCAACCGGTTACGGAAACTCGCCCTATCAATCGCTATCGTCATTTGCCGGGAATGCGCTGCTGATTAGTCCCGATTCGCTAATTTCGGATGGGCTGCTGCAGGCCAGTGATGGCCGGTCCGATTTTTCTGTGGATACGGTCGACTACGACGCCCTGATTCCGTTCAAGCGGCGGCTGCTTGAAAAGGCGTGGGCCAATTTCAAGGCTGAGGAACACCGCGAGCGCATGCAGAAAGACCTGGGGCCAGCCTACGAGGAGTTCCGCGCCACGCAGGCAAGCTGGCTGGAAGACTACGCTCTATTCCGGGCGCTGAAGGCCAGGTATAACGGCGCCTACTACCTTGCCTGGCCAGCCGAGCTGATTCAACGCGATCCTGGGGCGCTCGCCGAGGCGCGGCGCGAATTGGCGGATCCTATGGATCAGGTTCGCTTTGCGCAATTCCTGATCTTTCGCCAAGCGGATCAACTCAAGGAACACGCGCATGCCAACGGCATCGGCTTGATCGGCGACCTGCCCTTTTTTGTTTCCCCGGATTCCAGTGACGTCTGGGCTAACCCGGAATTCTTTTTGTTAGACGAGCAGCGTCGGCCACGCTTTGTCGCCGGGGTTCCTCCCGACTATTTCAGCGCACAGGGACAATTGTGGGGCAATCCTGTTTACAACTGGGATGCACTCCGTGCGACCGGCTATCGATGGTGCATAGGCCGTGTGCGTGCCTTGCTGAATCACGTCGATTTAATCCGGCTTGATCACTTTCGCGGATTCGCGGCCGCGTGGCATGTTCCGGCGGGTGCATCGACGGCTCAATCGGGGCAATGGGTGCCGGGACCGGGTGCCAGCTTCTTTCAAGCGGTGCAGGCGGAGCTTGGTCATCTCCCGTTCATCGCCGAGGATTTGGGAGTGATTACACCTGACGTGCGGGCGCTGCGCGACCAATTTCAAGTGCCGGGAACCCGGGTCCTGCAATTTGCCTTCGATGGCCACGGGGACAATCCATATCTTCCGCACAACTTCGTCTCCAACACTGTCGTTTATACCGGGACCCACGACAACGCCACGACTCGCCAATGGTACGAAGAATTACCTGATTCCGAGCGTCACAATCTGTGGAATTATCTAAAGCGCGCGCCCGGCCGCAGTGATGAGGCGGCTGCGGAGCTGATGCGCCTGGCATGGTCATCATCCGCGGCGCTCGCAATCGCTCCATTGCAGGACTTGCTCAATCTGGGGAGTGAGGCTCGCATGAATGTGCCGGGACGGGCGGATGGGAACTGGCGTTGGCGGGTCCGGGAAGACATGTTGTCGGCTCACGCTTTTCAATGGCTGCAGCAGTTGACGGATAACTCAAACCGCTCGGCTGGCTCTGCGATATCCTTCCGTATGCAAACGGCCGTGAACGAGCGATAAAATCCTGATTTAGAAGTAGCGTGGAAGGTCAGGCATGACGATTCAAGCTGCCAAGAGCATCCTGCTGGTCGTGAGCGCATTGTTTCCGATTGTGGATCCGATCGGGGGGAGCCCGGTATTCCTGTTACTGACGAGAGATTACCCGGCGGCGACGCGCAGAGTGCTGGCTCGCCGCATCATGGTCGACAGTTTTGTATTGTTGATCGCGTCCTACACCATCGGATCGCATGTGCTCTCATTTTTTGGGATTTCGATTCCGGTTGTACAGGTAGGTGGTGGACTGATTGTGATTTCGACGGGTTGGGTGATGTTGAATCAGAAGGATGGGGGTGACCGAGACACGGTCAGCAGGCGGACGGTGAGTTGCGCCGACGCTCTGAACCAGGCGTTCTACCCGCTAACCCTGCCCTTGACCGTTGGTCCCGGCTCCATCTCGGTCGCAATTACTCTAGGGGCGAATGAAACGACGCATCATTTGGGAGCGAGCCTGCTGGCGTTTTTGGCGGCGGCGATTGGTTGCGCTTTGGTGGCGGCAACCGTTTATCCCTGCTACGCCTTCGCCGATCGCCTTGCGAGCGCAATGGGTCCGACTGGAATGAACGTAATTCTGAGGCTGTCCTCATTCCTGCTGGTATGCATCGGTGTGCAGATCTTTTGGAACGGGGCGAGCAAGCTGCTTAGTTCATTGCCGCAGGTCACCGGTCTTGTGGGATTGCATTGAGAGGAAGCGAGCGGCGTGAAAAATTCAAACCTTGACGGGCTGACCAATGCGAAGCTCTCAGCCGATACCGCCGATCCCGTGATCGCGAGACGCCCGAGGTGGGAGCAGGCTGAAGGCAACCCGTTGCCGCTCGGTGTGAGATGGATCGAACAGGAGCCGGCGTTCAATTTTGCCGTCCACTCGGAACATGCGGAGAGCGTCACTCTATTGCTCTATTCTCCAGCCGATCTGGTGAATCCTCTTCTGACGTTTCGCTTGGATTTTCTGCACAACAAGTCGGGGAGGATTTGGCACTGCCGAATCCCGGCCACAAGCATTGGTGAGGCTCGCTACTACGCATACTCCGTGTCGGGAGAGACCATGCCTCACCTCCATAGCTTCGACCCGCAGAAGGTTCTCCTCGATCCGTACGCGAAGTGCATTTTCTTCCCGCCCGGATTTGATCGGACCTTGGCCATGCGAGAAGGATCCAATGCAGGCAGCGCGCCTTTGGGAACGCTGAATGATCACCGTTCGACATTTGACTGGTCGGGGACTCGGCCGCCGCATCATGATTCGGATGCGATCATCTACGAACTGCACGTGAAAGGTTTCACGAAGAACCCAAACTCCGGCATCGATGCATCGCGTGCCGGCACCTACGCCGGTCTGGTGGACAAGATTCCATACCTAAAGGAGCTTGGAGTGACGGTTGTCGAACTGATGCCGGTATTCCAGCGGGATCCACAGGAGCGCGACTACTGGGGCTACATGCCTTTGAATTTCTTTGCACCCCATGCCCAGTACGCGAGCACACACCGTGCGGATGAGCAGCATCTTGAATTCAAGAACATGGTGAAGGCTTTTCATCAGGCGGATATCAGTGTGGTGCTAGACGTCGTGTACAACCACACTTGCGAGGGTGACCAAAAAGGGCCGATCTACAGCTACAAGGGACTCGACAGCGCTGGCTATTACATGGTGTCTTCCGATCCCGCCAACCCCTATGCCAACTACTCGGGCACAGGTAATACCTTGAATTTCGGCCAAGCTCACGTGCGTAAGATGGTGATCGACAGCCTGCGCTATTGGAAGCGAGGAATGCACATCGACGGCTTCCGCTTTGATTTGGCGTCGGTGTTCAGCCGCAACGCAGATGGGTCGCTGAACTGGAGAGAAGCGCCCATTTTTAGTGAAATCGCCGCGGATCCGGAATTAGGACCCGTGCGTTTGATCGCGGAACCTTGGGACACCGCCGCTTATCAGCTCGGGCGCGGATTCCCCGGCTTGACCTGGCTGCAGTGGAATGGCCGGTTTCGTGATGACGTTCGTCGTTTTGTGAAGGGCGACACGGGGATGGTTCCTGAGGTGATGCGACGTCTCTATGGCAGCGATGATTTGTTCCCAGACAACCGCGCTGAGGCCTATCACGCATATCAGAGTGTGAATTATGTAACCTCTCACGACGGCTTCACGCTCTACGATCTTGTCTCTTATGACCGCAAGCACAACTGGCAAAATGGAAATAATAATCAGGACGGCACGGACGCGAACTACAGTTGGAATTGCGGGCAGGAAGGGGATGAGGCCGTCTCCCCGGCTGTCTGCGCGTTGCGCCGGAAGCAAGTGAAGAATTTCTGCTGTCTGCTCTTCCTGTCGAATGGGACGCCGATGTTTCGGGCCGGGGACGAGTTCCTCAATACCCAATTCGGCAACAACAATCCCTATAACCAGGACAACGAAATTGGATGGTTAGACTGGAGTCAACTTCGATCCAACCAGGACATTTTCCGGTTCTTCAAGCGAATGATTGCCTTCCGCAAAAACCATCCGTCGCTGAGCCGGAGCAGATTCTGGCGGGAGGACATCGCGTGGTACGGCGTGGGACCGACGGTCGATTTGTCCAACGACTCTCACAGCCTGGCATTCTGCCTGCACGGTGCTTCTCAAGGTGACGGCGACATCTACGTGATGATCAATGCTTATTGGGAAGACTTGGAGTTCCAGGTGCAGGAGGGAAGGGCACAGCAGTGGAGGAAAATCGTGGACACCGGTTTGCCAAGTCCAGAGGATTTCTCGGACGATGGAATCCCTCTCGAGCAGACGAAATGCCTACTCGCGCAGAGATCGATTGTTGTCTTGTTTCGGAAGGTTCTATGAACACGCGATTAAAGGATGATCATCGTCTGTGATTCAGCAAACCGAGGCTGCTCAAAAGACTGACTGTCGCTTTCAGTTAAGACTTCAGATGATCAGACGCTCGGCGGTACCTTAGCGCCCGGTGCATGGGCAAGGCGGGATGAATGCCATCGGCCCAAAGGTTGACCTCCACCCCGGATCAGTCAGCGTGGCGGAGGATTGTTTTATTCGAGAAAGGGTTCGTCACTCGTTTCGAGAGCCCTCGCGACCGCCGTTGCCGGAAGTTCGCCTAAAACGAATTCCGCCTAGCATTTTCATCCCCTACAAACCATCCGCCCCGAGCCCCAACCGTTTCTCCTGGGCGTTGCACGAAGGAGACAGTGACGCATATCCCCAGTTCTCGCCGCGTCTAACCCATTGATGACAAACGACTCTCGACTGCTTCCCGCCTGACGCAAAAGCTTGTGATAGGCTTTTCGGGCTGTATGGCCACCGCCCCGCAAATCCCGCAGGTGCTGCGCTTTGACGTTTTCGAACTCGACGTCCGCACCGGCGAATTGCGCAAACGGGGGACAAAAGTTCGCCTGCAGGGGCAGCCGTTTCAAGTGCTGGCCACACTGCTGAAGCGAGCCGGAGAACTGGTGACCCGCGAGGAACTTCGGGCAGAACTCTGGCCGGCCGACACTTTCGTCGATTTCAACCACAGCTTACACAATGCGATTGCACGGATTCGCGAAACTCTGGGCGATTCAGCAAACACTCCTCGTTATATCGAGACCCTGCCGCGGCGTGGATATCGATTCATCGAACGTGTCGATGAGGTTAGGCCGGAGGCACCGACGTCCCCGCTTCGCCACAAGGGCGACCCCGATTCGCAAGGAATTCAGGCCCTTGCCGTGCTGCCGCTGGAGGATCTTTCGGGCGAACCAGGGCACGAGTATTTCGCCGATGGGATGACCGAGGCTTTGATTACCTGCCTGGCCAAAATCAAGGCGTTGCGGGTTATCTCGCGCACATCCGCGATGCACTATAAGGGGGTGCGAAAATCGCTGCCCCAAATCGCGCGCGAATTGAACGTGGACGCCGTGATTGAAGGCTCTGTTTTGCGCTCTGGGGAGCGAGTCCGCATCACTGCCCAACTGATTCACAGCAGCGACCAACATCTATGGGCCGAAAGTTATGAGCGTGATTTTCGGGACATTTTATCGCTGCAGAGCGAAATTGCCCGGCAAGTCGCCGAGGAGGTCAGGATTGTTCTCACGCCCGAGGAACGGCATCGGTTGGGAATCGCCCGGCAGGTGAACCCGGAAGCTCACGAACTATATCTGAAGGCTCGCCACTTCTGGAATAAGAGGACCGAACAGAGCGTAAGAAAGGCACTCTCCTACTTTCACCAGGCCATCGACCACGATCCAACGTATGCTCAGGGGTATGCCGGCTTGGCCGATTCCTACAACATCCTCGGATACTACAACGCGCTTCCACCGAGCGAAGCTTACCCAAAGGGCAAAGCGGCAGCCTTGAAGGCGATGGAACTCGACGATTCTCTCGCTGAACCTCACGCTACCCTGGGGGTGGTCAAGCGGGATTTCGAGTGGGACTGGCCCGGAGCAGAAGCGGAGTTCCAGCGGGCAATGGAACTGAATCCCGGCTGCGTTGAAGCGTATCACTGGCACAGTACCCTGCTCAGCATGCTGGGGTGGCATGCCGAGGCTCTCCGCGAAAAAAAGAAGGCCTTGGCGATGGATCCTCTTTCGGTGGTGATCCGAACCGATCTGGCGCGCGTGTATTACTTCTCGCGGGACTATGACCGGTCGCTCGAACAATATCGGGCGGCGCTTGACATGGACCCGAATTTCGGGTCAGCTCACCTGTGGCTTGCGCAGGTATACGAGCAGAAAGGCCTGTATGAAGAGGCGATCTCTTCGTTGAAGACCGGAGTGCAACTTTTGAGTAACAGTACGTACGCGTTGGCCAAGTTGGGACACGGCTATGGGTTCGCGGGGCGATGCGATGAAGCGCGGGCTGTGCTCACCCAGCTGAATGCATTGTCGAGCAAAAGATACGTTTCCCCGTACGACATAGCATTGGTTCACCTTGGCTTGCAGGAAAATGAAGAAGCCTTCACGTGGTTGCAGCGAGCTGTTGAACAACGATCCCTTTGGCTGGGCTATCTCGGCGTGGAACCGCAGTTGGACCCGCTGCGCTCCGACCCGCGCTTTCAGGGATTGCGTCGCTGTGTCGATCTGCTCAACTAGGTTCCCCGCTCGGCGTAGTTAGAGCCGACCGCAGATTTGAAATCACAAGGGCCGTCTCCGTTCCCCTCTTACCGGTTATCAAGGCCTCCAATGGTTAGGACGCTGCTCGACGCGTCCACGCTCTAACGCCTTCAACAGAATGCTGGTCATCATCGCATTGAGATTGATCCGGTACTTTTTCGATCTGCCTCATATCGCGGTTTCCCATTATTCTGACTGCATCCTCGTCGTCGCAGGCACCGTTCCGTTTATTAGGCTGCTGCTGATACTATTTCTGGTTTGCAATACCGAGGCCACGCATCGGGGTCCCGTGCGGCCAATTTGAGATGATGGTGATAAGGACGGCTGAATTGAAAAGAACACTCTCGCGTCGAACATTCCTCGATACCACTGTGAAGGCGACGGCCATTACAGCGGCTTGTGCGCTCACCGGTACTCCTAAAGCCAGTGCTTTGACTGCGCCCGAGGCAAAGGATGCTGTTCCTAATGCGGGCAGCCGCATTGTCGATATCCACACGCATTTTGCGGCTAATGATCCCGGGTATATCGATGAGTTCCTCAGAATGTCGGATCAACTGAATCTTACGGGATGTATGTTGACCCCGTTTGAGAATCGCAAATTGGTCGCAGAGGCGGCGAAACAGCATCCTGCACAAATCGTCCCCTTTGGCTACGTTGATATGGACGCGCCGGACGTCGCCAAACAAGTTGAGGAATTTCACGGCCTTGGCTATCGCGGTCTTGGTGAATTGGAGTTTGTGAAAAAGCCATACTCGGACCCATCGTATTTTCCGGTGTACGAACTGGCCAACCGCTACAACTGGGTTGTTCTATTCCATACCGGTATTGTCCTGCGAAAAAAGTTTCAAGAGCCTGAGGATGTCGCGTCTTATCGAATGCGTGCCATCTATTTAGAGGAAATAGCAAGAAGGTTCCCGAAGATCACCGTCATCGGCGCGCACTGCGGCAATCCGGAATATGAATGGGCATCGGAAATCGCGCGCTGGAATCCCAACGTCTTTTTCGATCTCAGCGGCTCGACATTAAAGAAACTGAGCGGGCGACTCAGCGATGTTTCGAAATATTTCTGGTGGACGAATACGGACGAAGGTACGGAGACTCCCAATCATGATCCGAGCGCATTCACCAAGCTCGTCTTCGGTTCCGATTGCAGTCCCAAAGACGTTGAGAAGGTCGTAACCCAGTATCAGGCCATGTTCGACGCGTGCGGCGTTTCAGAATCAGCGCGGAAGCTGATTTTGGGTGGTACCCTGGCGAAGATTCTCGGAATACCTGACTGATAGCAGGCGCAACGAAAACGTAATAAGTACAGCAACGCCCTGGCCGGGGCTTCCTTTAAGTCGCGTATCTGAAGCGCCCCTGCACAGCGTCTCAACTCCCAGCTCTCCGTTCCTGGGCGCTCCAGATACTAAGACTGCACATCAGCCTTTGAGGGTTACCAGACCTCCAAGAGCGGGATCCGAGAAGCTATCCTTTCCGGTTTCAACGTGACCCGCAAGCCGGTAATTGAACGTCGAGTCTTCGGCAGCCGTCACGATCAGGTCATACCAGCCATGGAACCGCTTCAGCGACAAGTGATCGTCAATGCTCTCGCCAGGTTGGAGTACCTGCTCGGCAAACTCGCCGGTGTAGGCGTCAAGCACATTCACTACCACTGGACTGGTGGCGACATTGGTGACGCTCCACGCGATTGAGCCGCTACCGCCCCGATTATATGAGGAGGAAACATCGAGCCCTGCCGCGCCCGAACCGATGCTGCCGTTGAAATAACGCACGAAGCCGTTGGGCCCATAAACCGAGAGAGCGTAGGAAGAAGTTACGTTCCACTTATCCGCCAGCTGCTTGCCCGGTTCTACGGTGTAGGTTCGTACCAAATCCGCATGGTTGCCGGAGCGTACCTGAAAGACCACAGCCGCGCCGCCGGTGTTAACGAACGTTAACAGGACGTTGCCTTTCGCAGCATCGACCGCCGCAAAAACGTTCAATTCATAGGGCAAGGCCCGGGCCGGCTGCACCCCTCGTTCCTGTGGCGGAATCCCGACGATCACGCTGCCAAGAGAGGGTAGGAAAGTTTGTACGTTTCCCCCCGCGAGCTCGGCAACCGAGGGCAGGAAGGCGTCGGTTTTCGGCAGACTAACCTTTTTGTCGTTTGGATTGACAAAGTTAAACATCGACGTCAAGTCGCCAACTACGGCACGGCGCCACGGCGAGATATTCGCCTCGAACACGCCGAAACGCTTTTCGATGAACCGGATCACGGACGTGTGATCGAAGACCTGCGAATTGACGTACCCTCCCTTACTCCACGGCGAGATCACCAGGAACGGAACCCGCTGGCCGAGACCAATCGGGTCATGCGGCGTCGAGGTGGTCACGATTTCGTCTTCGATGCTGACGGTGGAGGCCCCGAAAGCACGCGTATGCGGTGGTGTTGGCGGCAGGATGTGGTCGAAACTTCCATCGGCCTCGTCGTAGTTGACGATAAAGACGGTCTTGCTGAAAACCGCCGGGTTCGACACCAGGATGTCGAAGATTTGTGACATATACCACGCACCGTAGTCGACCGGCCAATCCGAGTGTTCGGTATAACCGGCGGGACCAACGATCCAGGAAACCTGCGGGAGTGTTCCGTTCTGCACGTCCTTGCGGAATTCGTCGAACAGATGTTCGGCCCAAGCCAACCACTCCTGCTCGCGTGTGCTCGCGGCCGGGATCATGTTCATGATCGCAGTTCCTTTGCACGCCTTGTCGAACAGCGGCGTACCCGGCGGGGCCTCGAGGTACTGATTGAAGTACAGCACCGGATTGTCGGTGAAATTCCCAGCGAAGGAGTTGCTGGTACCGTCTCCGAAATCGGGCGCGAACGTCTGTCCGGCGAGGTCCTGGTAAATCCTCCAGTTCACGCCGGCCGCCTGCAGCACTTCGGGGAATGTATTCCAAACCCAGTATGCATTGTTGGCGCTCAGGCCGTTGGAAGTGGCTGGTCCGGCACCGTGGCCGTCGGTACCGCCGCTGCCCAGGTAATTCACATTGCCGATGCAGCCCGACCATAGGTACATGCGATTCGGGTTGGTCGGCCCCATGATCGAGCAGTGGTAAGCGTCGCCGACCGTGAACGCATCCGCCAGAGCGTAGTGATATGGAAGGTCCTCGCGGGTGTTGTACGACATTGCCATCGGACCATTCGTGATCGGCCATTTGTCATACTGACCCCGGTTCCAGCAAGCGTGTGTGGCCTGCCAACTATGATCTGTTCCCGGCAGATAGGTGAGACCGGGATTGGCACCATTGGGATTCACACGGAACGGCGGGATCACGTCGACTCCGTCCGGCGGCCCACCCAAGTTGCCAAAATCAGGCGCAACTGCGAATCCAGCCTTTATATTGGCCGCGCCTGCCGGCTGTAAAAAGACCGACACCGGCGTGGTGCCGGGGCCATCCTTCAAGGGGAGATTGATCTTTATCGCGCGTGGGTCGTTGTAGCCGCGCACGCCGCGAAGAGTGCCGAAGTGATGGTCGAACGGGCGGTTCTCCTGCATCAGGATAACGATGTGCTCGACATCCTGAATCGTCCCCGTACGAGAATTTGCCGCGATGCCGAGCGCCTTGGCGATGTTCGCCTTCATCGTGGTTAACGTCGCTGCTCCTGTTAGCCCCATCAACTGCAAGAAATTACGCCGATTGCTATTGGCCATAAGGACTCCTGTCGATCAAAATTGTGCACGGTCCAGAAACCCGTGTCGCACCTCTCCGCAGCTCGAACCTTGCACGGCTATCTTTGAGAGAGAGGATGCTAGCGCGGGAAGATGACGCCAGGATGAACAGCGGATGATAATCACGTAACGGAATGATGAATCGATTGAGAAAAACTGTTTACGGCATTGTTACAGATCCCCGACTCCCGCTCGGGTTCTCTCCTAAAGCGAGAAACCAGCGAGATGTCTTCGCCAGGGAGTAGCCGGGGCGAAGATCACTTTCAGGCCATATTGTTACCGTCGTCTTATGAAGTATCGCTGGAGGTCTCATTGGGGGGATGCGATTCAAGACGAGATTTCAACCCCCGAGTCGAGTGACGATCGAACGCAATCTTCAGTATGTGGAAAACCGGCACACTTCATGGAGGGGGCCCTAAATTTTATTCGATGTCCCTCGCTTCAGGCTCGAGCATCTCTATAATCCTCCAGCATCTCTATAATCGACCACCATGCCCAGCCTGGCTACGCATTCAACGATCGAACTGGAATTGGTTCGCGTCCGTGAGCTGAGCAAGTGCGGCCGCCACGGCGAAGCCCTCGCCGCGGCCGAACAGCTTGCGGCGGCCGCTCCGCAGAACCGCGACGCCTTATACCTGATTGCTGCCAACCAACGATGCCTGAACCGGATAGATGAAGCGTTGGCAACATTGCGGCGGCTCGAACAACAGCATCCGCGATTCAGTCTTCTTTATCAGGAGCGTGGTTACTGCCACACAAGTCTGCGGGATGCACCGCTTGCGATCGGAGCATTCTTGGAAGCCGTGAATCTCAACCCAGCGTTGGCGACGAGTTGGACCATGCTCGAACGCCTGTATCACATGACCGGGGAGTTAAAGGGAAGGGCGATGGCGGCCGCCCAGGTCTCGATTCTGGAACAACTTCCGCCCGAGATCGTGCAAGCCGGAAGTCTGTTCTCGGATGGTCAACTTTCAGCGGCAGAAAATATCCTGCGGAAATATCTGCTCAAGGACGGCAATCATGTTGAGGCGATGAGACTGCTTGCCAGAATCGAGCACCAATCCCACGCGTTCACGGACCCAGAACAGCGGCTCGAGACCGTTCTGAAACTTGCGCCAACCTACCGAGCCGCACGTTTGGACTACTTCCGTATTCTGCTTGACCAGCAGAAATATCCGCGGGCGCATGAAGCGATCGATACCATGCTGAGGCTCGATCCCGACAATAAAGATCTTCTTTCACTGGGTGCGGCCGCGTGCGTCGGTCTCGGACGAAACCAAAGGGCTGTTGAGATGTATCGCCAGTTACTCGCCACCTCGCCAGAATCCTTCGGTCTGCACGTGGCGCTCGGCCACTCCCTTCAGAGCCTGGGACGGCGGAAGGAGGCGATCGCGTCGTACCGACGGGCAGCGGCCATTCGACCAAGTTTCGGCGACGCGTATTGGAGTCTCGCCAATCTCAAGACCTATCGCTTCTCCCTGGACGAGATCGCGCAGATGCGCGCCCAGGAAGCGGATGCCGACCCCGTTGATCGCTACCACCTATGCTACGCATTGGGCAAAGCTTATGAGGACCGGAGCGAGTACGCTCAGTCGTGGCAATTCTATGAACGCGGCAACGCGCTGAAGCGCGCCGAAAGCAGCTACCGTCCAAAGGTTACCGAAATGAACACGCGCAAGCAGATCGAGGTGTGCACGGCGGAGTTTTTTTCAGCGCGCGCAGGTGTCGGGGCGGCGGACCCGGATCCGATTTTCATTCTCGGTTTGCCGCGCTCGGGAACAACCCTGGTTGAACAGGTCCTGGCTTCTCATTCGCAGGTGGACGGCACGCAGGAACTCCCTGAAATCCCCCGCATCGTCCGCAGCTTGGAGGGGCCACCATCAGAACTTGGCGATCCGCGCTATCCAGAGTTGCTTCGAAACCTCGCCCCTGAAGACTTCCGGAGGCTCGGCGAGCAATACCTCGCAGAAGCACGCGCGTATCGCGGCGATAAGCCGTTCTTTGTCGACAAAATGCCCAATAACGTCAGACACATCGGGCTCATCCATCTTATGCTGCCGAACGCAAAGATCATCGATGTGCGGCGCGAGCCCATGGCCTGCTGCTTTAGTAACCTCAAGCAACTGTTTGCCAGCGGGCAGGAGTTCACTTACAGCATCGAGGACATCGCCGGCTACTACAGAAGCTATCTCGAACTCATGCGGCACTGGGGCGCGGTACTTCCCGGACGAGTACTAGGAGTCCGGTACGAGGACGTCGTGGAGGATCTGGAGAGAAACGTGCGACGGATCCTGGAATTCTGCAACCTGAAATTTGAGCCGGCCTGCGTCGAGTTCCACAAGCTAGAGCGCAGCGTCTACACGGCAAGTTCCGAACAAGTCCGCCAGCCGATTTTCCGCGAGGGTCTTTTGCAGTGGCAAAACTACAAGCCATGGCTTGGCCCTCTCAACGACGCCTTGGGCGATGCACGGATCCGCTACCGTGAATAGACCTTCCGCGACCACAGCGGCTCGACCGCGCAGCCGATCGTACTGGCGCACGGTGTTCGCGATCGTGGTCCAAGCGTGCGCGGTCCCCTGAGGGAGTTCGGCCGGAACGTCGGCCAAAGAGAAATGATCGACGGCGTACGGGAATTTCCCCCAGCTTCTAGTGGTCGCTCTCTGTCGTGCTTACGAATGCCGAAGACCCGTGGCAGTACGTCGTACCGACGGCCCGACCGGATCGCAGACGTTCGTGATCTAGTCCCGCTTGAATCGTCGATCTTGACTAAGTGGTCAGAATACGAGACGCTTGCGCGCACTGCGGTTTAAGACGCAGTGAGGATGTGGTATGGATCCTACATCCCGGCTTTGATGGGCGCTGCCGAACAAGCGGACGCCGCCCTCGCGGAGAATGCTGTCGACCACCGGGAGCTCGCGCAAATCAGCGAGGTGGCAGACGAGCTTGGCAAGGCGGGACGGTTTTCGCCGAGGTTGTAGAAGGCGAAGTTTATCGGTGGCTTCTCGTTCGGGGAAATCGCCGCCATGCGGGCCGCGTCCGAACCCGCAGTACAACGCAACCGGGAGAAGGCGCGCATCGATCTGCATCGCAAAATTCGCGCGGATTTGTCGTTGTGGGGAATCTATGTCGATACTCAGCTCGGAGCAATGGCAGTTGCTAAGTCCCTATCTCGATCAAGCGCTTGCCATGACCGACGGTGAGCGTGAGGCCTGGCTGGCGTCGCTCGGCGAACAGAATCCCGCGCTGGCGGCGCACCTGCGAGCGCTGCTCGATGAACACCGGGTGCTGGCGCGGGAAGGGTTTCTGGAGGAGGGGGCGGGGTCGCTCCCGACCGCACCAGGACTGGTCGGTCAGACGGTCGGGCCGTACACGCTGATTTCGCAGATCGGCCAGGGCGGAATGGGCAGTGTATGGCTGGCCGAGCGCAGCGACGGGCGCTTTGAACGGCGGGTTGCGGTCAAGTTCCTTAACCTCGCCCTCGTGGGCCGCAGCGGCGAGGAACGGTTCAAGCGCGAGGGCAGCATTCTTGGTCGGATGGCGCATCCGCACATTGCGGAGTTGGTTGATGCCGGCGTCTCCGCCACCAATCAGCCTTATCTCGTCCTTGAGCATGTAGAGGGCGAGCACATCGATCGCTATTGCGACCAACGCACCCTTGATGTGGAAGCACGGGTTCGCCTCTTCCTCGACGTACTGGCCGCTGTGGCGCATGCGCACGCCAACCTGATTGTGCACCGCGACCTCAAGCCCTCGAACGTGCTGGTGAGCCAGGACGGTCAGGTGAAGCTGCTGGACTTCGGGATCGCCAAACTCCTGGAGGGCGAAGGCGAAGCGGGCGAGGCGACGATGCTTACGGTGGAAGGCGGACGGGCGATGACGCCGGAATATGCGGCTCCTGAACAAGTGACGGGAGCACCGGTGACGACCGCCACCGATGTTTACGCCTTGGGCGTCTTGCTCTATGTGTTGCTGACCGGACAACATCCCGCGGGAGCCGCACTGCGCACACCGGCAGATCTGGTCAAAGCGATTGTGGACACCGAGCCGACCCCGCCGTCGGATGTGGTTGTCCCTACCGAAGCAACCGCGGAAGTCATTACCCAAAGCGCCACCCGACGCACCACGACTCCGGACAAGTTGAGCCGGCTTCTCCGCGGCGATCTCGATACGATTGTGGCCAAGGCGCTGAAGAAGAATCCCCGGGAGCGCTATACCTCGGTTACCGCGCTGGCGGACGACCTCGGGCGCTACCTTCGCCATGATCCGATCAGCGCCCGCCCCGACACGTTTGTTTATCGAACTCGTAAATTCATTCGGCGTAACCGCATGGCGGTGTCGCTGGCTGCTCTGGCGTTCGTGGCCGCCGCCGCCGGCGTCTTCGCCATCCTGCACCAGCGGAATGAAGCCTATAGCGAGCGCGATCGAGCAAACCAGATCGTTGGATTCATGACCGACATGTTCAAGGTCTCCGATCCTTCGCAGGCGCGCGGGAATAGCATTACCGCGCGGGAAATTTTAGACAAGGCGTCGCAACAAATTGATTCCGGTCTGGCCCGAGCCCCGAAAGACCGCGCCTATCTGATGTACGTCATGGGAGATGTGTATAACGGTCTCGGGCTGACTCCTCAAAGCAAGGTGCTGGTGACGCAAGCGCTCGAGCTGCAGCGTAGAGCGGTCGGCGCGGAGAGCCCCGACGCCCTTGCGTCCATGAGTCTGATGAGCGTGCTTCTGTTAAATGAAGGAAAGTTGGCTGAAGCCGAGAAGTTGCAGCGAGAGACGCTAAAGGCGCGCCGACGAGTACTTGGCCCGGAGGATCCCGACACGGCGCGCTCTATGAGTCGACTGGCTTTGGTATTGAGCTGGCAAGGCCAAAACCGGGAAGCGGACGTCGTTCGACGCGAAGCTCTTCGCGTCGAACGACGTGCATTAGGACCGGAGCACGAGGACACCTTGCACGCAACTGACGATCTCGTTGTGATTCTCTGGATGCAAGGGGATCCCAACCGCTACCCGGAGGCAGAAGCATTGCAGCTCGAGACGCTCCCTGTCGTGCGCCGAGTTCTCGGCCCGCAGCACCCGGAGACGCTGGTTGCAATGAACAATCTTGCGGTCATTCTTCGCAAGGAAGGGAAATACGGCGAGGCCGAAAGCGCCATGCGCGAGGTCCTGGCACTTTCGATCCGCGTGTTTGGGCCCGAACACCCGGACACCCTAAATTTTAGGGGCGGTCTGGCGTTCACTCTTGCCAGGCAACAGCGTTATAAGGAGGCTGAGCAATTGTATGGCGAGAACCGGGCCATTCAACAGCGCGTCCTTGGACCCGACGACGGTTCGACAGCCAGATCCACTTACAACCTGGCTTGTCTGGCCGCACTCCAAGGGCATAGCCAACGGGCGCTTTCGCTGCTGAGTGAAGCGATAGGGCACGGACTCGAGCCACGTATAGAGCTTGCGATCGAAAACGATGACGACCTCAAGCCGTTGCGCGGCGACCCCCGATTCAAGTCCTTGATTGCACAAGCCAAGAAGAAAGCCGCCGTCACTCAAGGATCAAACTAAGATCGACGGCCCGAAGACTACAAACTACCAGAAGACGGAACCATCAAGCCGGCTCTTCCAGGGCCGGCTGATCGCCCGATCCAACTGAAACGCGGGCCTTATTGCCGCCTTCGGGGCCGAGCTGTCGTAGTCTCGAACGGCCGCGTTGCCAGGTTGAACGCGATAATTGCATTCTCCCTGTCGTGTTTTCCTTGCCGTTTCCGATCTTCCTAACAGAGCCCAAATAGGTTGGGCCGGAATCTTCCCGCTGGCCAGCGTGCCGCGAGGCAGGACTTGTCGGTGATCGTACCAGCCATTTCTATACTCTCGCAACCACGCAACCGGAAGCAGTTGCCTTTTGCGTAGCCGGTCTTGCGCTGGCGGCGTTCTCGTTCGGGCAGGGCCGGCAATGGCAGGCGCTGCATCCGGACGAGGACCCTCCGTGGTGGGGAAATGGTGCGTGCAACATATTTCGACACCGGCAGCAAGCAGGTTCGGTGAGCCAAGCTGCCGCCGAGTTCAGACGGAGCCTGAGTTTAGGAGGAACTGCGATGTACACGACGCTGACCGGACTGGCTGCCGTGTCGTTCAGCATCGGCGGATATTTCATGAAGCTTTCCGCCGGCCTAACCCATCTTCGGCCCACCTTGCTGATGGTTGGCTTCTTTTCGGTGGGTACCGTTCTGCAAACGTTCGCCATGCGAGGGGAGCAAATGGCGGTCACCTACATCGTGGTTTTGGGATTCGAAGCGATCGCCGCATTTGCCCTGAGCGTATTCCTTCTGAACGAGGGCAGTTCGCTGCCCAAGTTCGCCGGGGTCGCACTCGTTCTAGCGGGAATCGTTCTTCTCCGAACTGGAAAAGCATAGCCGACGAAGCGCAAGAATGCGCGCAACCGGGAGCGGTCGTTTGTAGTTCTGAAAACCTATCGCCTGCAAGGAGGCGCAATGAGCACGATGAAGTGGGCTCTGGTTTTTGTTCTTCTATTGAGTTTTCAAATACCTGGTATGGGACAAACCGCTCAGCCTTCAAGCGGGCGGGCGGACGACGAGCAAGCCATTCGCAACCTGCACGAGGCATGGCTCAAGGCTTACGACACCGGGGACGCAGAGGCGCTCGACCGTATCGAGGACGATGACTTCACCGTCGCCGGCGAGTTCGGGGAAAGGACCAAACAACAGCAGTTGAATTCCGTTCGCCACCGCACCGAGAAGTCAGAGGCGGTCAAGCGGAAAGCCGACTCCCAGCGGTTCCGATTCTACGGCGATGTTGCACTGGTGACAGAAATCGACCACACCTCGACCGCTGAGGGCCCCGACGAATTTCAGTCGACGGAGGTGTGGGTCCGGACCGGGAGTACATGGAAAGTGGTTCACCTACATTTTTCACATTTGACCAAGCAGCCCTAAGCCATTCGCCGAGGTTTCCCACCAGGAGTACCCATGAATCCAAGTACGCCCAAAACGTCACAAACTGCGAGAAGGACGCCCAGGATGAGCCCCCACATGGTCTCGCCCCGGGCATGTATCGCTTTTTCCGCGCTGGAAACGGCAAGGATCTTCGGTTCTGTTCTGGGCCGTTTGCTGCACGCCCTGAAACGAAAGTTCGGAGTCGCCAGCCCACCTCGAGAATCGGGGGAAAAAGTTAACCCGACTTGTCGTGTTTTGCCACCGGTTCCCGATCTTCCCGGTCGAGGCCGGTAGGGCAGGTCAGATGCCGCTTGCCAACCAAGCCCGCGTCCTCGCCCAGCGGTTGGGATGCCACCCTTTTGCGGGTGTCGGCACCTGGTCCGAGAGCTTCGAACGGTTTGTTACCGCGTCGCTTCGCCCTCGTCGGCTAGATGCGATGGCAGGCACGGTCTGACACCTTTTTCCCTCCCTCAGACAATCATTCCGACGGCGCTCAGCTTGCAAAGCGTCCCTCCATGGCCGCCCATGTTTTCAATAATCTAGGAGAAATTCCTAATCCTCCTTCGCAGCGCCAAGAGCTTTTATGGCGGGTGCAACGGCGAACCCGCCGAGCGACGCCTGGGCCGTCATTTTTTTTCTTTTTCTTTGTCTCTTTATCTTTGAACGCCATCGACTGGCTGAGCCGCGACTGGTCGCTTAGCCTTCGAGACTCGTAACCGCCTGCATGAATCATGAATAATGAATGATGAATAATGAATAATGAGGCATCGCGAAAAGGTAATGTTGGAGGAGGTCTAACGATTCATCGGAGCCGGCTATTGCCCGCGCCGGTACTGTTTACGAACGCCCGGTGCTCCCCGTCAGCAAGGCATTTATCCGAATCGCACTTGGTTGGCGCCCGTACCGGCGAGAATCGGTGCGTTTAGAATTCAACAAATCTTTTCGATCGTGTCGAATCAGTCGACTCACTCGCGTCATACATTTAGCTGTAGTTAGAAACCACCGTTTCCTAGGGAGGATGAGATGCAATTTGCATTGTTGATCTACGAATCGCCGGAGGCTTTCGCGGCACGGAACAGCGATGGGACCGACTCCTACACGGGTGCTTGGCGCGCCTACCACCAGGCTCTGGTCGAGTCGGGCGCCTTTGTCGCAGGCGATCCGCTGGAGGTGCCGGAAACGGGAACCACCATAAGAATTCAGGATGGAAGGCGGGGCGTGCAGGACGGTCCCTATGCTGACACCAAAGAACAGCTGGGAGGATTCACCATCCTGGAGCTGCCATCGCTTGACGCCGCCCTGGAGTGGGCGGCGCGTTGCCCGGCTGCCTCGTCCGGCGCTGTAGAGGTTCGTCCGATCGCTACGCAAACCAAGCGCAGGATCACGGGATGAGCGGAAGTGACGAAGAGAAGGTTCATCGGACAATCGAGCGAGTGGCACGCGAGTCCTACGGTCGCCTGGTAGCCTATCTTTCCGTGAACACGCACGACCTTGCCGCCGCCGAAGATGCGCTGAGCGAGGCCCTGCTGAAGTCTCTGACTGCCTGGCCGCGAGACGGCGTGCCTCAGAATCCTGAGGCTTGGTTGCTCACGACGGCGCGCCATGCCGTCGTCGATGCTGTGCGTCATCAGCGTGTGGTTTCGGCGAACGAGCCGACCCTTCAACTTCTGCAGGAAAACACCATGGCGAGCAACTTCTCGACTGAGTTTCCGGATGAACGTCTCAAATTGCTCTTCGTGTGTGCACACCCGGCAATCGACCCGGCCATGCACACGCCCCTCATGCTGCAGACTGTTTTGGGACTGGACGCGGTGCGTATTGCCGGGGTCTTTCTCATTTCACCGAAGACGATGGGGCAACGCCTGGTCCGTGCCAAGACCAAGATCCGCGATGGCGGTATCCAGTTCCAGATTCCCGAGCCGCGCGATTTGCCGCAACGGCTCGACGCGGTGCTTGACGCGATCTACGCGGCCTTTGGAATCGGCTGGGACGACTTGGTAGGAGTCGACGGACGGAGCCGGGAACTGGCCGAGGAAGCCATCTGGCTGGCGCGGGTGCTCCTACAGCTAATGCCGAACGAGGCGGAGGTTAGTGGCCTTCTGGCTCTCATGCTGCATTGCGAAGCTCGCCGGGACGCGCGAAGAGGACGGGACGGGCGATACATTCCTCTTTCCGAGCAGGATCCGAGACTGTGGTCACTTCCTTTAATAGAAGATGCGGAACGTCATCTCGCAGACGCGTCCAAATTTGGCCGCCCCGGGCGTTTTCAACTGGAGGCGGCGATTCAATCGGTACATGCCGAACGGGGACGCAGCGGCCAGATTGAGTGGGCAGCGATCGTGGGGTTCTATGAGCAGTTGAACCGCGTATCGCCGACACTCGGCAGGCGAACGGGATACGCCGCGGCGCTTGCGGAGGCCTCTCGAGCGGAACAGGGATTGGCAGTTCTCGATGCAATCGACACCGACGCTGTCTCTGCCTATCAACCCTACTGGGCGGTTCGTGCTCATCTCCTCCACCGTCTTGGAAAAGGCCCCGAAGCCCGGCACGCTTACGACCGGGCGATCGGACTGGCTCAAGATCCAGCGGTGAAAGAGTTTCTCATCCAAAAACGGGGTTAATTGTTTTTCAATCCGCTCTGTCGAAATCCCTCCACCCTGCCCGTCATCACTATAGAAGCGGCGAAGTGAGCAAACTTTGCCGCCCGAGAGGTGACAGATGTGCCCATTCTGCTTCGCAACCCTGGGACTAGTCGTGGCCGGCACGGTCTCTACCGGCGGACTGGCGGCGCTCGCCGTCAAAGTATCTCGCAAGAAGAACCATGCAACAGAAATCCTTCCTGACGTCAACGAAAGGAGCAATGAAAATGTCAACACCCACAGTCGATAACCCGAAAGTAGTGTCGCAAGATGAATGAGCTTGCGACCCGCAAGAATCTGCTGGCCAAAGGGAAGCAGCTCACGGGTGAACGTGGCGCCATTGCCGTCGAACGCCTTCAGTTTCCCTGGGTCAAAGTCGAAAGGAACAACGTGTTCGATTCGCCCAGCGGCAAGAGAACTCTCATATTCGCCCAGCATGCATCGAATGCACAGCACGAATGGTCGCCGGAGCCGCATCCACGGGAGCAATTCTGGCGGAGTGCATCGGCAAGTTCAGAAAAGCTTTCATAGCAGGTGGGCGCGGTCGGTTTCAGAAAACAACGGAGAAGGGAGAAATGATATGGCAACAAGCAAAGAGAAAGAGAGAGACAAGCAGCACCCGAAAGGGCGCATCGCAATGAAGACACCCCCAATCGTATCGCAGCAGGAGTGGGAAGCTGCGCAACACCAGCTCCTGGTGAGGGAGAAGGCCTTGACCCGCTCCCGGGATGCGATGGCTGCCGAGCGTCGACGGATGCCGTGGATGTTGGTGGAGAAGAAGTACGCGTTCGACGGGCCCAAGGGTAAGGTCAGCCTGCTCGAGCTGTTCGAGGGCCGCAGGCAGCTGATCCTATATCGTGCCTTTTTCGAGCCCGGGGTTTTCGGCTGGCCCGAGCACGCCTGCCGCGGCTGCTCCCTGGGCGCCGATCAGGTCTCGCACCTGGCCCATCTGAACGCTCGCGACACCACCCTAGCCTACGCCTCACGCGCGCCGCAGGCGGACATTGCGCGCCTGAAGGCGCGGATGGGCTGGAAGATGCCCTGGTACACCATCACCGACGGCTTCGACGCGGCTTTCGGCGTCGATGAATGGCACGGCCACAACGTGTTCTTCCGCGACGGCGAGCGGATCTTCCGCACATATTTCATCAACGGCCGCGGCGACGAAGCGATGGGGACCATCTGGAACTACCTCGACGTCACGCCGCTCGGCCGTCAGGAGACCTGGGAGGACTCGCCAGAGGGCTACCCCCAGACCGCGCCGTACAAGTGGTGGAACTGGCACGACAACTACGACCCCGGGGCCTCGCCTGACCCGAAGTGGGTCGAGGTGTCCGACGCTGGAGAGGCCGCCTTCCGAAAGAGCGACGCGGAGGCGGAAGCGAGCTAGAGAGGGCGATCACTTCGCGCGCCTTCGAACTGCCGGCTCTTTTCACCATTCGCCGGCGATCCTCCTCGCCATCGGCGTCATGGACGGGCGGCGTCATGAACCGGCGCGGACAATCGCTACGGCGGAGGCGACAGAAACTCGACGCCGCTTCAGTCCTCCTTGAAGCCGCCTGGATTTGGCTCCGGGCCTATTGGCGGGGTCGCGAGCCCGTGATGAGGATGTCCACTAGTCTTCTGGCGCTGGGTTGCCAGTCAGGCCCAGACGCCACGTGGGAGACGCCGATAAGGGCGCGAAGCAGGTCGAATGGGTCAAGATCTCTGCGTATGTCGCCGTTCTTGATCGCGCGCTTCACCAGCGCATCGATCGCTCCTTGAATCTGAGGGCGTGAACCCTCATAGAGCTTCGAGGGGCCCCCGACGTATGCATTCAATGCAGAGGCGATAATCTGCTTCGTGGCAATGTAATCGACGAATAACAGCATCCACGCTCGCAGCGCTTCGATCGGAGACATCGCCGCAGCGAATCTTCGCGCGGCTGTGGCCAACTTTTCCACCTCCGTCCGATAGACCGCTTCGATCAATGCATCCCGGGTAGGAAAGTGGCGATACAGAGTTCCGGCTCCAACACCCGCTTCCTTGGCGATGTCATCGAGGCTGGCGTTCGCGCCGGAACGGGTAAATGCCTCCTTCGCCACCTCCAGAATGCGCTCGCGGTTCCGTTGCGCGTCGGTGCGCGGTTTTCGTGGGGCAATTTTCCGATTCTTGGTCGGCATACAAAAAAGTTGCAACCGGAGACCGTCTCCGGTTATCCTATCTACTGATTCGGAGACACTCTCCGTTTTAGCTGGAACCCGGCGGCCTGTCAATAGCAGCTCCCCGGTTCTCCGGCTTCGAGAGGTGAGGAATATGAATCCACTGGCTCGTCACCAACCGTCAAAAACCTCTGACCCGCGTTGCCCCGACCTCATGTCGATGGCGGAGCGGGAGTTGTCAGCGTTCTTCAACGCCGTCACCCAGTTGTTCGGGTCAGAACAGGCAGCGCTTTCCGCCGAAGACTGGCTGCAGGAGTTGATCGAGATCGACAGCCTTCCCGCTTCATCCCGGGGATGGAGATTGATCACCGCGAAAGCGTCGACTCGGCTCCCAGGTGGAGTTAACGCTTCGTCTCTATCGACCGAATTCACAAATGCTTAGGAGGAAAAGAATATGCGTGTTTTTGTCACCGGCGCCACGGGTTTCATTGGTACGGCAGTCGTCCGTGAACTGATCGACGCTGGTCATCAGGTGCTCGGCCTTGCTCGCTCGGATGCGGCAGCCAAATCCCTTGTCGCCTCTGGAGCCGCCGTACATCGCGGTTCACTCGAAGATGTCGAAAGCCTTCGCAGCGGCGCAGCCGCTGCCGAGGGAGTGATCCACGCCGCCTTTATCCACGATTTCTCAAACTATGGGCCAGCCGCCGAGGCGGATCGACGTGCCATCGAGACTCTCGGCGGCGCGCTCGCGGGCTCTGATCGGCCGTTGATCGTCACCTCCGGAACCTTGCTCGCGCAACGCCAAGGCCCGCTCGCAACCGAACAGGATGCGCCCAATCCCAGCTTTCCCCGCAAGTCGGAGGAAGCGGCGCTTGCGCTGGCGGCACGCGGAATTCGAGCATCCGTGCTGCGGCTGCCCCCATCGGTCCACGGCAATGGTGATCACGGCTTTGTGCCACGTCTGATCAGCATCGCGCGTGAGAAGGGTGTATCGGCGTATTTGGGGGACGGGCAAAACCGTTGGCCCGCAGTGCACCGATTCGATGCCGCTCACCTTTACAGGCTTGTGCTCGAGAAGGGCACCCTGGGAGCTACCTATCACGGCGTCGCCGACGAGGGCGTTCCGGTTCGAGAGATCGCTGAGGTCATCGGCCGGCATTTGCAGGTACCGGTCGTCAGCAAGTCTCGCGAGGAAGCCGCCGATCATTTTGGCTGGATCGCACTCTTCTTCGGTACGGACGGCCCGGCTTCCAGCGCGCAAACGCAGCAACGGCTGCAATGGCGGCCGGTTCAGCCGGGGCTCATTGCCGATCTGAACGCGGAACACTATTTCGAACACGCCGCGGACGCCGTCGCTTTGCGCGGCTAGCGCGTGATTGGATCTTGAGCCGTCATCGAACGTGTCAGCAGAAGGAGGTAGGGAATGACAGACATGCTTGAAGCCGCTTCATTTGGGGCAACTTCGACCACCGATGACGTTTTGGCCGGCGTGAATCTGAAGGGCAAACGGATCCTGGTAACGGGTGTTTCAGCCGGAATCGGCATGGAAACCGCGCGGTCCCTGGCCGCGCACGGCTCTCAAGTGATCGGCGCGGCGCGGGATTTGAACAAGGCCAAAGCTGCAACCGAGCAGGTGCGAAACGACGCCGCGGCCAATGGTGGAAGCTTCGAACTGGTTGAACTCGATCTTGCCAGCCTGAAAAGCGTGCATGCCTGCGCCGCCCGCTTGCTGGCGAAAGGGGAACCGTTGGATGTGGTCATCGCCAATGCCGGAGTGATGGCCACACCGTTCGGCCACACAGCCGAGGGCTTCGAAACGCAGTTCGGGACCAATCACCTCGGCCACTTTGTCCTGGTCAATCGGATTTCGACGCTCATCCGGAGGGGCGGACGCCTGATCAACGTGTCATCTGCGGGGCACCGCCGCTCGAACGTGGATCTTGAGGATCCCAACTTTGAGCGGACTCCGTATGATCCCTTGGTTGCCTATGGCCGCTCGAAGACAGCGAACATCCTTTTTGCTGTGGCTTTCGACCGGCGGCATCGGGAGCGCGGCGTACGCGCTGCGGCGGTGCATCCGGGAGTCATACAGACGGAACTGATGCGCCATGTGAGTCCAGGCTGGTTACAGACGAGGGTGGACGAGATCAATCAGCAACTGGCAGGCGCGGGGAAGCCGCCCTTGCTTTCGAAAAGCATTCCGCAAGGAGCCGCAACTTCGGCGTGGGCCGGGGTTGTGGCTCTCGCTGACGAGATCGGGGGCAGGTATTGCGAGGACTGCCACGTGAGCTCGATTGTCCCGGACGAAGTCCCGATCAGCGCCGTGACCCAAGGAGTGCGCGGGTACGCCCTCGATGCAAGGACTGCCGAGGCGCTCTGGACAAAAAGCGAAGAACTGGTGGGAGAGTCTTTTTAGCTTTCCTCCCTGCCAAGAATGTTTGAGCGCTGTCGCTGGTTACAATAGCTAGGTCTGCCGTCGCCCTGCTTACAGAACAACGAGAGTGAAATCCGCGACGAATCCGCGCCTGCCTTCTTAAAGGTTCATCTGCAGCCCGTCCTGGGTCGCCCATAAAGAAGCGACCCAGAAGGGGTTACCTGCCCGCACACGCTCGAATCATTTCGGGCTTTTCAGGCGGCTGAAACGTCTGCGACCTTGGACGCGGTTACGAATTCAAGCAGGTCCGCATTGATCCGCTCTGCATGTGTTGTCGGCATCCCGTGGGGCAAGCCGGGATAGGATTTGAGCGTGCCGTACTTCAAGAGCTTGACCGACCTTGCGCCGGTAGTCAGGAAGGGGCAAATCTGGTCGTCCTCACCATGCATCACCAGGACCGGCACGTCGATCATCTTGAGATCGTCGTAGAACTCGGTTTCGGAGAGGGCTTTGATACAGTCATATTGCGCCTTGATGCCACCCATCATCCCCTGCCGCCACCAGTTCTGTTGAATTCCCTCTGAGACAGCCGCTCCCGGCCGGTTGAAGCCGTAAAACGGAATCGTGATGTCTTTGTAAAACTGCGAACGATGATTTGCGGTGCCGTCGCGGAGGCCGTCAACGACTGCCTTCGGAACTCCGTCGGGGTTCTTTTCCGACTGCATGAAGGTCGGCGGAATCGAGCTGATGAGGACCGCTTTTGCGACGAGGCCTTTACCGTACCGTGCGACGTAGCGCGTTACCTCGCCTCCGCCCGTTGAGTGACCGATGTGAATCGCGTCCTTAAGATCAAGCGCTTTCACAAGTTCGGCAACGTCGGCAGCGTAGGTGTCCATGTCGTTGCCGGTCGCTGTCTGGGTGGAACGGCCGTGCCCGCGGCGATCATGAGCGATCACCCGGTAACCGCGCGCCAGGAAGAACATCATCTGTGCATCCCAGTCGTCAGCCGACAGCGGCCAACCGTGATGGAAAAAAAGAGGCTGCCCTGTTCCCCAGTCCTTGTAGTAAATCTGCGTGCCATCTTTCACTATGATTGAGTCCATGTTTTATCTCCTATATGGTTGTGCAGCGGTTGACGAACGGGGTGGTGGATCGGCCCTTGGGAATATGCCGACTGCGCTATGGCCCAAAGATGCGGCCACGGCGGCATTTCGAGGAAAGAGGTTTCGCCCGCCTTCGTGGACCGGATGGACTGAAGTTTAGACGATTCGCTTTGGTCTTCGACGGTCACTCGCAAGCGGCCATCGGATGGACGCTTTCCTCGGGCGGCTCAGTATACGCCCACCGCTATCGCCAAGCGGATTGTCAGAGAGATCGCCATCTCGCTATCAACCGGGATTCTTGGCGGGAGCGCTTCTGGCGCTCCCACGATGGTGACGCCCGTTGCAGCGAGGTGCGCATGCTTGATCGAGACCGCCGCCAGTGCAATGGTTGTCGCGCACCTTCCGGATACGCGCCGAGCGCGAAAATCATGATCGGAGAGTTGGCGTAGAATCCCGATATCAGCAGTGGTTCGGCGCTTGCACGGGAAAACAATGAACTGGAAATCTTTTGGCGGCGCACTCAGATCGATCGGGCTGATGTCGGTGTTGTTGGCAGGTCTGTGGGGGCCGGCGCTGGTTCGTGCCCAAGCCGGTTCCGCCGCGCCGTCGACACCACGCAAGACGAGCAGCCCTTACTCCGGCGACCTCTCCGTTTTCGACGCCTCGGGGCGCGATGAGCGCCTGCAGATCAATCGCGTCATGGATATGCTGGGTATTGAGCCCGGCAAAAACGTTGCCGACATCGGTGCTGGGTCGGGCTGGTTCACGGTGCGCGTCGCTCGCCGCGTCACCGGCTCGGGCACGGTTTATGCTGTGGACATCAACCCGGAGGCAATCCATTACATTAACCAGCGCGCGAAAAAAGACCAGCTTCCGAACATCAAGACGATCCTCAGCCAACCCGACGATCCACGTGTCCCAGCCGGCAGCATCGATGCCGTTCTGCTGCTCAAGACCTACCACGAGGTAGCCCATCCAGTTGTGCTACTTAGAAACCTTCGCTCATCCCTGAGGCCGGGAGCGAAGATTGGCATCATCGATCGCAATGGCAACGGAGAAAATCATGGCGTGAGCAAGGACGTGGTCGTTCGCGAAGCCGCCCAAGCCGGATACGAACTGCGCGACACGCAGGACTTCGTGAAAGCCGACGGCATGGATTATTTTCTCATCTTCACTGCGAAGCCGGACTAGGCGCCTCAGTGCGATGCCAGGCCATTGCTGACCACCTCGCCGTCTTTCATCCCAATCCCCCCACGGTCTCGCCCGTGCAACTTCTGCCGCCTTGGTCGTAAACACGCGCCCGTGATGTCGAGGCGGCGTCATTCCGGGTCACGCCAGTTGGAAAACGTGGTTGCCCTGGCCTG
>Ga0193726_1000682_pt1 | contig 32704 bp, 22 predicted proteins | sample H2c1metaG_FD_144928 | JGI IMG/M metagenome (GOLD analysis project Ga0193726, IMG submission 144928) | Soil microbial communities from a riparian zone of the East river system, Colorado, United States - H2c1 | ecosystem: Environmental > Terrestrial > Soil > Riparian zone | place: USA: East River... | reverse complement strand
CTTGTAGGATTTCTTGGTGGCGGCGCCGGGCTGCTGCTTGCCGTGTGGCTTGTCGCGCTGGCGCGACGATTTGGCCCGCGCGCTATTCCTCATTTGAGCGTGACGCGACTGGATGGCCGCGTGGTCTTGTTCACGATTGCGGTTTCGCTACTCTCCAGCATTCTCTTCGGTCTCGCGCCAATCTTTTCCTTGTTTCGCGTGTCTCTAAACGATTCACTGAAGCAGGGCGGAGCGCAAAGCAGCAGCGGCAAAAAAGCAATCCGTCCTCAACAAGTTTTGGTGACGATCGAACTTGGCATGGCGCTGATTCTTTTCATCGGCGCCGGCCTTCTTGCGCGAAGTTTTGTCCGGTTGATTTCCATTCCGCAGGGATTCGATTCGCATGGCGTGCTGACCGGCCGGATTTCACTTCCAGCGAACACTTACTTGAAGGAAGAGCAGCAACGCGCATTCTATTCTCAATTAATGGAACGCCTGCGAGCGCTGCCAGGTGTCACGTCTGCCGGCGCGGCGGGGGAATTGCCACTCAACGGAATGATTTACAGTTCAGCCATTCAAGTGGAAGCCCGTCCGCTGATCGAAAATAATCCCGGAATCCAGCGGAATGCCGCCATAAATCTCGTCACGCCGGAATTTTTCGCGGCGCTAAGAATCCCTTTACGAGTCGGACGCTTTTTAGACCGCACCGACACCCCAAATAGCCCGGAAACCGCGGTTGTGAACGAAACATTTGCTCGAAAGTTTTTCCCAAATGAAAACTCCATCGGCCATCGCGTTGAATTCGCGGCGGCTGATAGCCCGATCTGGCGGACCATCGTTGGCGTCGTGGGAGACACGTGCCAATCGGGTATCGCAACCGAAGTACTTCCTGAGGTTTACGTATCTTCTGAACAATTGCCTGACCTCGGCATGTCTCTCGCACTCCGCACGGACAGAGACCCAATAGCCCTGGCGCCCGTCGTCCGAGAAGCTATCGCTTCGCTGGATAAAAACGTGCCGCTCTACGGAGTTGAAAGGCTCGACGATTCAATGGCTTCTCAAGTTGCGCCACAGCGATTCGACATGGCATTACTCGTTGGCTTCGCTGCGCTGGGATTGTTGCTTTCCGTAATTGGAATATACGGCGTGATGGCCTACGCCGTCGGCCAGCGCACGCATGAAATTGGAATTCGTCTGGCGCTCGGCGCGGTCCCGGGAAATGTTCTTCGCATGATTCTTTTGCAGGGCGCCAAACTTGCGCTGCTTGGAGTCGCGCTGGGCTTGGCAGGCGGTTTTGCGCTTACGCGTGTGCTCAGCACGATGCTTTTTGAAGTGAAGGCAACTGACCCGCTCACATTTACCGCCGGCGCGCTGATTTTATTCGCTGCGGCGTTGGCTGCGTGCTGGATTCCCGCGCGCCGCGCGACGAAGGTAAGTCCGCTAGTGGCTTTGCGTTACGAATAACGAATTGCAGAGGATTGGTTCAGCTTCATGAATACACGCGATTGGAAAAAATATGTTCGCAAACATTTACCGCCGCTGGCTCTAACCGGCGCGCGTGAACAGGAAATTGTCGACGAACTCGCGCAGCAACTTGACGACGCGCATTCCGATGCAATTTCGCGCGGCCTCACCTCGGCGCAATCCGAAGCGCACGCCTTTGCCCAGATTCCCGATTGGAATTTATTGGCGCGCGATATTCAACGCGCCGAACAGCCCATCAAAACTGAAATTACCGCTCACGTGCCGCAGGAATGGCGCGAAGCAATGCACGAAGAAAATTTTCGTAAGCGCCGGGGAGGAAATATGTTCGCCGATCTGCTACAGGATATTCGCTACGCATTTCGCATGTTGCGCAAAAGTCCTGGCTTCACATCGATCGTCGTGTTGACGCTCGCGCTCGGCATCGGCGCGAACGCCACAATTTTTTCGGTGATCAACGCAGTGCTGCTGCGTCCGCTGCCTTATTCGCAACCGGAACAATTAGTGCGTGTGTTTGAGAGCAATCCCGGAAAGGGCTGGCCGAAATTTTCAGTGGCTCCGCCAAATTTTATTGACTGGCGCACACAATCGCACGCCATCGAAAAAATCGCTGCGTATGAAAGCAATGGATATTCGTACACCAGCGGCGATACGCCCGAACATTGGTCCGGCCCGTCGGTCACGGAAGGATTTTTTGAAATTTTTAAGGCGCAGCCAGCACTGGGACGAACTTTTAGTTCGGATGAATTTCAGGAGGGGAAGGATCATGTCGTAGTAATTAGTGATTCACTTTGGCGCGGCACCTTTGGTGCGGATCGTTCCGTGGTCGGCCGCAATGTTTCGCTGGATGGGCAGACCTATACTGTAATCGGCGTCATGGGTCCGCAATTCCAATTTCCTTCGATAACTTCGCAAGTTTGGACGCCGCTGGTTTTCGCGCCGGATGATCTTAAGGATTCACGCGGCGCGCACTATCTCGGCGACATCGCGCGTCTGGCCCCCGGCGCGAGCCCCGCGCAAGCGCAATCCGAATTGGCAGGTATTGCGGAGCGCTTGCAGAAACTCTATCCACTGACAAACACCGGATGGACCACCGCAGTCATGTCGCTATCGCAAGCCGGTGGCGTGCAGGAAATTCGGCCCGCGCTTTTCATTTTGCTTGGCGCGGTTGGATTTGTGCTGCTGATTGCCTGCGCAAATTCAGCGAACATGCTGCTGGCACGCGCTACTGCTCGTCAACGCGAAATCGCCGTGCGATTAACAATGGGCGCCAGCCGGGGACGTCTTCTTCGGCAATTGTTAACGGAAAGTATTTTGCTTTCATTCATTGGCGCGTCGCTGGCGCTACTGATTGCGTTCTGGAGTACCCGCGTAATCTCAACATTGCCGCCAGCTTTTCTTCCTCGCGCGCAATTTGTCACTCTTGATGCCCGCGTTTTATTTTTCACCATCGCGCTCGCATTCTTCAGCGGATTGTTATTCGGCGCAGCGCCGGCGGTCGCCATGGTGCGCGGCGAACTTTCGGAATCATTGAAAGAAGGCGGCAGAACTGGAAGTGGCGCGCGCGCCGGTCTGCGCAAATTGTTGGTCGTGGCCGAAGTGACGCTGGCATTCGTGTTGCTCGCGGGCGCGGGATTATTGATGCGCAGTTTTTCGCGTCTTTCCGACGTAGATCCCGGCGTGCAAACGGCTGGACGCTACACATTTAACGTGAACATTCCCAATAAACAATATTCGACGCCGCAACGCGAGGTGGAATTTTACAATCAGGTGCAGCAGCACGTTGCAGCGTTGCCCGGCATTGAATCCGTCGCACTCAGCACGATTCTGCCGCTCAGCGGGAACGACGAGACTTACGAAGTAGGCCGAGCCGTCGACGCATCGAACCCGAATAATCCCTCGGCGATTTCCACCAGAATCAGTCCGGGCTACATGCGCGCCATGGGAATTTCCATTATTTCCGGACGCGAATTCACCGCGGCCGATGATTTGTCCGTGCCGAAAGTGTGCATCATCAACGATGTTTTCGCGCGCACGCTTTTTCCGGGACGCAATCCCGTCGGTGAAAGAATTCACATCGGGCATGGCTACGATGTTCTCCGTGAAATTGTTGGTATCGTTGCCAGCGTGAAGCAGGATGGTCAAGGAGACACGGATTCTGCGTTGCAAGTTTACGAACCATTCGCACAATTCCCGCGCACAAACGCATATTTTGTTGTTCGCGCAAACGGAGCAAGCGCCGGCCTGGCCTCATCGGTGCGCCATGCAGTGCAACAAGTGGATTCGCAACAACCGGTAACGGGATTCCGATCGCTCGAAGAAATTCTCGGCGACTCTATCGCGCTCCCGCGTTTTCGTACCGTGTTGCTCGGAATGTTCGCGGGACTAGCGGCGTTGCTCGCAGCGATGGGACTTTACGGCGTGATGTCCTACACCGTTACTCAACAAACTCAGGAAATTGGAATTCGATTAGCGCTCGGCGCACAGCGCGGCGATATTTTGCGGCTGATTATCGGGCGCGGAATGCTACTGGTCGGCGGAGGCGTCGTGTTCGGCATTGCAGGCGCGCTGGCGTTGACGCACCTTCTCGTGTCCTTCGCATCATTCCTATTTGGAGTGAAAGCGTACGACCCGGTAACGCTGGTAGGCGTCACAATATTGTTTGCGACAGTAGCCGCGCTCGCTTGCTGGATACCCGCGCGACGCGCCAGCCGAGTTGATCCTCTAGTGGCTTTGCGGTACGAGTAGCGCGAAGTCAGTCCACAAAAGAAATTGGCCAGAGAGAAATTTCCCTGGCCGAAACTTTTTTTGCCGAATTGTATTCAGGTATTAGGCTTTGCCATTTGCAAAGTGCATCTTGCGGCCGAGTAATCCCAAACCAATCAGTCCACCTGTAAGCAGAATCAGCGAGGACGGTTCAGGAACAGCCGAGCTCGATCCCTGCGTCAGGTAAGACGCCGTTCCGTTGGCTCCCCATTGAGTAGGGTTGCTGCAGTCGCCGGCGGTTGGAGAGATGCAGAGCTGTCCGCCGTTATAGCCCACAAGCGACGTGACCGGAATGAAGATATCCAGAATTGGGAAATTGAATGCAGACGTCGCAGTGAGTTGAATAAAGAGCGAGCCACCGATCAATTCTGGCGTGGGTGCTTGAATAAATGTGAAAGTGTTTGAGCCGACGGTCAGATTGATGCCATCGATTGCACCCGTTGCGGTATTGACCGTCATCGTTCCGCCCAGTGCTGAGCCGTCTTGAAACGTCCCATTGAAATTGAAAATGGTATCCGCCGAGGCCGCTATCAGTCCCGGCCCGACGAGCACTGCCGCGAGAACCAAAATCATTTTTGTTAATCGAGAAAGAAAAAGTTTGCGCAAAAGAGCCTCCGGAATTGCAGGTTTTGAATCTTTCACTAAATCAGGACTAATTTTTCCGCCCGATCCTTGCTGGACGATGCAAAGACATTATTCAGCCGGAGGAATCCCGGCGTACATAGTGCATTTACAATTCCAGACGACGCGATCCGGCACACAAAATTTCAGTCACTCGTAAGTTATTGAAATTAATTGAGCAAATGACGGTTTAGAAGCGGCCTTGTTCGGAAACGGCACACCGGCCAAATTTCCAAATGTGCAAAGAAGTTCTCGGAAGTTACTCCAAATTAGGAAATGCAGCGGCTGCTCTGGAATTTCACAAAGCAAACCGCCGCATTTTCAGGTCTCGATAAATCTATGCGACCGAACTACGCTTTTTTCGGTTCGGGCTTTGCGGCGGCCAATGCGGCCTTCGCTTGCGCCACCAATTGCGTGAATCCGCTCGCATCCTTCACAGCCATATCCGCCATAACTTTGCGGTCGATCGTGATGGCCGCGGCTTTCAGTCCGGCAATAAACTGACTGTACGACATGCCCGCGTTTCGCGTTGCTGCTCCCACGCGTTGAATCCACAAACGGCGGAACTGGCGTTTCTTGTTGCGGCGATCGCGGAATGAAAAGCGCTCCGCGCGATTCACCGCCTCTTGCGCGGACTGATACAGCTTGCTCTTTGTTAGGAAAAATCCCTTTGTGCGCTTTAGATACTTCTTCCTGCGCGCACGGCGTTTAGTTCCTCGTTTTACTCTTGCCATGGTATTAGCTCCTGCGGGAGAAGCAGAACGGCACACGACTGCGTAAAAGCTTACGCGAATCCGAATGCAGAAATTGCATCTCCAAGGCGTGTTTAGAAGGCGCTGCGTCCAATCCTGCGGACTACTCGCGCTTGAAGCCGCTCCGCGTTCACAAAATCAAATGCGAACGGTGCAGCCTCGCTGGCCGGCAGGCCCGCCGTGGGCGGATTCCGCGCTGCCTGGCACAGTTACAACTCCGTGTAACCAAACCTTACAAATTCGCGTTACGAAAAGCTGCGAAAATTATTTATCCGTACGGAATCAGACGCTTCACGTTGCGCGCGTCAGCTTTATTCACCAGCGTCAATTTCTTCAAGCGGCGCATGCGATTCGGCCCCTTGGTGCCCAGCAAATGCCGCTTGCCGGAATGCGAACGCACAATTTTTCCGTTCTTCGTAATCTTGAAACGCTTTGCCGCGCCTCGATGCGTCTTTAACTTTAGCTTCTTAGCCACAGTTTCCTTCTCTCAGTTGTTTTTCTTAAGATGTCGTTTTTATACGACGACTTGCTCGGCGCCCAATCAAATCTTAAACGACAAATTGCTTACGACGTCGCCGGAGTTCCCGGCGTCGGCACCGCGCCTTTTTTCGCCGCCAGCAGCGCCATCAAAATATTTGCTTCCATGCGCGGCCCCAATTCCACCTGCGCATATTCGCCCACTTCTTTCAGCAGACGATCCATCTTCTTGCGACTCACTTCTTGGTGCGCCATTTCACGACCGCGATGGAAAATCATGGCCTTAACTTTATGGCCTTCACCCAGGAACCGGATGATCTGATTCTTGCGCACCTGAAAATCGTGTTCAGCGGTGGAAGGCCGGAATTTCACTTCCTTCAACTGTGTGGCCTTCTGATGTTTTCGCTGCTCGTGCTTCTTCTTGCTTTCCTGATACAGGAATTTTCCGTAGTCCGTTATTTTGCAAACGGGCGGATCGGCCGTCGGAGAAATCTCAACAAGGTCCAGCCCCTTTTCGCGCGCGAGTTTAATCGCCTCGAACGGCTGCATCACTCCCAACTGCCCGCCTTCTTCATCAATGACGCGAATTTCCCGCGCCCGGATTTTATCGTTTACCCGGACCCGATCATTCGGCCGAAAACTTCGCTCGGCGATAAATCCTCCTCGACAACCCCGTTCCAAATCCACGCACATTGCACTGTTAGGCGCAATGGCATCAATGGGACGGCAAGTATAGCACGGCGGCAGGGGGATTTAGCTAGCAGGATTGGGCGCCATTTTCGGTCCGCCCATCAGCGGTGCAATGGTCCGTCATAAATAGAGCTTAGTTCTCGCATGTGCGATCGCACCAACTCCTGGCTGATTGTCGCCGATAATACCGGAGCTAATCTGCCGCCTTTGTACTGGTTGTACGCAGCGTTAGTTCCAATCTTTCGATATTGCTGCCACGCGGTTTGCAAGGCGTCAAATTCTTTCACCAGATCCTCGGCATTTGGCGGCGCGCCCGTTGGTACTGATGCGGCAGGCCCGGAAATTTCCGGATAACTAAGGCTCAGCAGTTCGCGGATAGCTCCGGTAAACGCTGCATAGTTTGTCTCGGTTATCTCCGTGTCCTTTTCCAGGCACGTTTCAATGTCGCGCGTAGTGCTGGCATTCTTGCAATCCCCAGCTTTCTCGCGAGCAGTTTCCGCGTCGAAAGCTTTTGCGGCCTGCTTTTGCAGCGCTTCGCGTTGAATCATGTAGCTGGCAATTTTCCGCTGAAATTCTTGCTGCTCTGGCGTAAGCACTTTTTTCGGCCGAGTGGCATTTTGGCCGTTCAAAGCACCGGGAATTATCATCGCCGACAAAAGCACAGCGGCAAACACCCGACAGGAAAATATTTTCATCGTTCTTCTCCGATAAGAAAAACATCCGCACACCCCATGCACCTGCAATCGGCAGGCCATTTTCTAGCGCGCGGAACAAACAGATAGGTGACTTCGTCCGCACAGCACCGGGTCTGGACGCACACAATTCTGTCTTATGTCTGACGCAGTAGAGGCTGAATTAGATTTTTGAAAATAAAAATCAGGCGCGTGGCTCACAATCCTTTACGATATTTCACGGCGCGATCTACTTCGGTGAAACCGGCCGCTCGGTGCACGTCCTGCGAAAGAATATTTTCCAGCAACGCGTCAGACGCCATTTCCGTGCACCCTTGCTCTCGCGCCCAATCTTCCGCAGCGCGCAATAGCGCCGATCCAATTCCTGCACGCCGATAATTTTCCGCGATGTACCACCCTTCAACGTATCCGACGGGACGCGACATGTCACAACCGTCAGCACAAGAACGAAGCCCGGCTTCGATAAAACCGATCATCGCGCCATCCGAAGATTCAGCGACCCAAATAAGAAGCGGCATCACGCTCGGAAATTTGCCCGAAAGAAGCGAAGTAAGTTCCTTGGCATGTTCTTCGGCAGATTCTTCCGGCCATAGCGCGGCAAATAAAAGTGATAGCGCATCGCGATCATCTGGACGCGCAAGTCTTACGAGATTTTTTGTGGTTGGTTTCATCACCAAAGTCCCGTCATTCAATTATGCCTGAATCCGTCGGACCAGCGTGCGCCCGCGCTTCCGTTCTGGCAGAATGTGGCGGCGGATAGCCCAATGGTCGCTTGGAAAAAAATCACACTGATGAATCTAGCCTGGGTGGTCGGGATTTGCCTCTCTATTTTCATCACTCCAGCCGAGACACCACTTTGGTTATGGGCGGAAATCGCTATCGCTACCCTGGCAATTTTTAATTTCTTTCTGTACAGACGATTGACAAAGCCCACGGGCACGCCAAAAAAGGAACCGCTGCCCGCAATAATTGTGTGGATCTGCACCGCTTTCTTCTTGCTCGACCTAGCGTTCCATTTCTTCCATCGCTGAATCTCATGCCCCGGCCCACCACCCAATCCAACGCCACCTTCCATCACGACGCCCCAGCCGGTCGCTGGACCGCGCTAGGAATTCTCGCCACCGCCGGCTTCCTGGAAATGAGCACATGGTTTTCCGCGTCAGTAGTACTGCCGCAATTGCGCGCAGCGTGGAAAATCACAACTGCTGCCGGCGCATGGCTAACTATTTCCGTGATGATCGGATTCGTCGTTGGCGCGGTGCTTTCAGCGGTATTCAATATTGCCGACATCATCTCGCCGCGCAGACTGATGCTGCTCGGCGGCCTCGGCGCAGCCGCATTTAATCTCGGCCTGCTCGCAAGCAATGGAATGGCCAGCGCAGTTCCGTTGCGTATCGCTACCGGCGCCGCACTCGCGCTCGTTTATCCGCCCAGCATGAAAGTTATGGCCACATGGTTCCATCGGGATCGTGGCGCTGCGCTCGGCGCGATGGTCGGCGGACTCACCATGGGCTCCGCGCTTCCCAGTTTATTAAATGGACTCGGCGGAGTTCACTGGACTCGCGTAATCATCACCACATCAGTGCTAACAATCCTCGGCGGTGTGCTCGCGGAATTTTTCGCACACGATGGCCCATTTCTATTTCCACGCGCAGTTTTCGATCCGCGCCAAGCTGTGCTCGTGTTTGCAAATCGCGGCGTGCGTTTGGCAACGCTCGGATATTTCGGACATATGTGGGAGCTTTACGCGATGTGGACGTGGTGCGGCGCGTTTTTCGCTGATGCACTTCGCGCGCACGGCGCAATTTTTTCTGGCGGCGATCCAACGCGCGAAGCCGCTTTCGCAGCCTTCGCCGCAATTGGAGCCGGTTCGCTCGGTTGCTGGTCCGCAGGCGTTCTCGCCGACCGCTGGGGACGCACGCGCACCGCCGCCGCATCCATGATCATCAGCGGAATATGCGCACTAGGAATTGGCGCGCTCGCAAATTATTCCGTCGCACTAACGCTAATCCTCGGCGTGATTTGGGGATTCGCAGTCGTCGCGGACTCCGCGCAATTTTCCACCATGGTCACCGAATGCGCCGACCAAAGTTACGTCGGCACCGCGCTCACCCTGCAACTAGCAATCGGCTTCACACTCTCCGTCACAACCGTATGGCTAGTCCCCGTCCTAAAAGATTTGCACGGATGGCCTTGGGCTTTCGCCGCCCTAGCTCCCGGCCCCGCTCTAGGAGTGGTCGCGATGATCCGCCTCCTACGCTCCCCCGACGCCAAAAAAATCGCGCACGGCCGCGGATAAAATCAGCGCGCGAATCCGATCCACGTAGCGCCGGCATCCTGCCGGCTCTTTTCCGCCCAACAAAAATAAAATAGCCGGCAAGATGCCGGCGCTGCCAGACCGTAGCGGTTGAATTCGGCGTCAGAGAAATTTGTTTTTGCAGTGTAGCCGTGGGTTCGCCTTGTAGGTCGCGGTTTCAACCGCGACATTAGCACGCCGGAAAAAAGGGGCTTTAGCCCCTGAAGCGCTTACTTTTTCCCATGCACCTCATCCTTAATCAACTCCCCACCCTTCATCACAAAAACCACCTTCTCCATCGCGGTAATATCTTTCAGCGGATCGCCGCTCACCGCCACAATGTCCGCGAACTTCCCAGCCTCAATCGTCCCCGTATCTTTCGCCGAGCCCAACAAATCCGCGGCATTCACCGTCGACGCTTGAATCGCCTGCAGCGGAGTCATTCCCGCGTGAACCAACGTCACAAATTCCTTGGACACAAATTCCGGATCGTCATCCACTCCATACGCAATTTTCAAATGATGTTTCAGCGCCAAAGTGAACGCCGGCTGCTGCGCCGCCAAAATTGCTTTCCCCTTCGCCGCGCTAATCGGATCAATTCCAAGATCCGTGCCCGACGCCACGCCATGTTGAAATGTGAAAAGTGTCGGCACCAACCACGTCCCGCGCTTCTCCATCAACGACGCGCCTTCTTCATCGAGCATCGTTCCGTGTTCAATCGAATCCACGCCCGCGCGCACGGCAGCTTTAATTCCCACAGTTCCTTCCGCGTGTGCCATCACATGTTTTCCCGCGCGATGAGCAATCTCCACCGCGCGCGCCATTTGTTCTTCGCTCAGTTCTTGCGTGGTGAAATCGCTGAAAATATCCATCACACCGCCGGTGGCCATCAACTTGATCCAGTCAGCGCCATATTTAATGTCGTGACGCACCGCGTCATTCACTTCGTCCACCGTGTTGGCAATATTCGTGCCGCGCGGTTGCGCTTGATCCGGCGCCAGCGGATCGTTGTCACCATGTCCGCCGGTAAGGCTGATAAAATTTCCCGACGAAACAATTCGCGGCCCGCGAATCAGTCCTTTGCGAATCGCATCGCGCAACGCGATTTGTCCGTAAGCCGCGTCGCCTTCGCCCGCCTCGCGTAAAGAAGTGAATCCGTGGTCCAGCCAGATCTGCAAATTGTGCACACCGTAAAGCGCCCCCATTGGAGACGACATTCTCAGCCCTGCGGTCGGCGACTGATCCTTCCAGTTTCCTAAAATATGCGCGTGACAATCCGCCAGCCCCGGCAAAACTGTTTGCGAAGAAAGATCAATCACCTCCACACCGGCCGGCGCCGAACTTCCAACGTTCACAATGCGATCGCCTTCCACCACAATAAAAACATCCGACGCATAATTTCCTGTCCGCACATCCAACAATTTCCCAGCGTGAATCGCTACGCGCGCTGGCGGTTTTGCAGCAGTCGCCGCAGCGCCTTTCGACGCATCCTGCGCGGAACCCATCGCCGCGAAACACAAAATCGCGCAGACAAAAACACCAATCTTTGCCAATTTATTTTTCACGAAAAAACCTCCACGGGAATTGTTGCTGTAATCGCGAAGTCTATTCGCCGCGCCGACGAAACGCAACGCACAACGCGTAGCTCGCACGCAACTCGTGACTTTTCCTCAGTGTTATACTTGCTTCATGCGCGGTCGCCGATGAACCCTCGATTCCCAATCTTTCTCCTCTCAAAAGATAGCGATGAGCTAGCAGTATTTAATTCGATCCAAGATATACAGCGCGAACTCGAGAGAATCGATGTCGAAAACCAAGAATACGAAGCTTGGGACAGCGACGGGCTCGAAGTAGTTCTATCTGTGAGAGAACCAGCGTGGTTAAACCTAACAGTCCGAGCAGGGGGAAGTGGCGTCACTGACCTTCGCGCGGCAGTAATTCGCTATTCTCGCGCCGTGGGCGTAGCGATTGACGATTCTTTGCCGCTCGAATCAATCGGAGCCACGATCGAACGAATCTGAAACGAGCAAGAACGACAAACCCTTGAGAGAAGTCCGATACGCCGGTTTTTCAAGAGGTTGAAGTAGGCGCTAGAAAAGTTTCCGCTACGAACTCGTTCTTGAATCCACTTCACTCCGCAGCGCCGCAATAAATTCCTCTAGCGGCTTCGCGCCCTGATCGCCCTTGGTCCGATGCCGCACGCCCACAGTTCCCGCCTCAGCTTCGCGTCCGCCGACAACCAGCATGTAGGGAATTTTCTGCATCTGGGCGTCGCGGATTTTCGCCTGTAGTTTTTCGTTGCGGTCGTCCAGATGCGCGCGGAATCCGGCAGCTTTCAGCTTTTCGTTCACCTGCTTCGCGTAATCCATGAATTTTTCGCTGATGGGTAGCACGCTGGCCTGCACCGGTGCGAGCCATGCCGGAAATGCGCCGGCATAATGTTCAATCAAAATTCCAAAAAATCTTTCAACGCTGCCCAGCAGCGCGCGGTGCACCATCAATGGTTGATGCCGTGCGCCATCTTCGCCCACATATTCCAAACCAAATCGCGGCGGCAAATTAAAATCAAATTGCACGGTGCTCAATTGCCACGGACGCCCAATCGCGTCGATCAGTTTCATGTCAATCTTTGGTCCATAAAAGGCAGCTTCGCCTTCCATGCGTTTGAATGGAACATTCAATCGCGTCAGCGTGTCTGAAAGCGCCGCCGTTGCGCGCCGCCAATCTTCCGGTTTTCCGGCGTAATTTTCCGGATGCGCTGCATCCCAATCGGAAAGTTCAATTTCAAATTTGTCGAAGCCGTATGTTTTCATTACCAGGAAAGCGAAATCCACGCAGCCTTCCACTTCCGATTCGATTTGCGACGGCATGCAGAAAATGTGCGCGTCGTCCTGAGTGAATCCGCGCACGCGCAACAATCCGTGTAGCACTCCGCTCCGTTCATAACGATAGACAGTTCCGAATTCCGCCAACCGCATCGGCAATTCGCGATAACTTCGCAATCGTGAACGGTAAATCAAAATGTGCCCCGGACAATTCATGGGCTTCAACTGGTAATCGGCTTTTTCCACCTCGATCGCGCCGAACATATTGTCTTTGTAAAATCCGGTGTGTCCGCTGGTGTTCCACAATTCCTGCAACATAATGTGCGGAGTGAAAACCAAATCGTAGCCGCGCTTCAATTGTTCCTCGCGCAGCCAATCCTCAATAATTTTGCGAATCAGTCCGCCTTTGGGATGCCAGAAAATCAATCCCGGTCCGGCTGCTTCTTCAATGCTGAATAACTCCAGTTCTGGACCAAGCCTGCGGTGATCGCGCCGCTTCGCCTCTTCCAAACGATGCAAATATTCGTCCAATTCTTTTTGATTGATGAAGCAGGCACCGTAAATCCGCTGCATCTGCGGATTCCCTTCTTGTCCCTTCCAGTACGCGCCGGCGACGCTCATCAATTTGAACGCCTGAATTTTTCCGGTGGATGGAATATGCGGCCCGCGGCAGAAATCCATAAATTTTCCTGTGGTATAAAAAGACACCATCGGCTCAGTCGCTTTTTCTTCAATCAGTTCGCACTTAAAAAGTTGATTCGATTTCTTGTAAAGTTCCAGCGCTTCGGCCTTGGGAATAAATTTCCGCTCGTTCGGCACGTTGCGCGAGGCAATATCGTGCATGCGCTTTTCAATCGCCGCCAAATCTTCTTCGTTGAATGGCTGCTCGCGTAAAAATTCGTAGAAAAATCCAGTGTCAATTGGCGGACCAATCCCCAGCTTCACATCCGGAAAAAGTTCCAGCACCGCCGCAGCCAGTAAATGCGCAGCTGAATGACGGAACACAAATAGCGCGTCGGGATCTTTCTCGGTAAGAATGGCAAGCGCCGCGTCGCGTTCGATGGGCTGCGAAAGATCAATCAGTTCGCTCGCGCTAACTGCATTTAAATTTCCCGATGCAGCATCTTCCGCCGCTCCCGGCCCCGGCGAGGGAGGCTTTCCGTAAGTGACGCGCGCAACAAACGCTGCGCTCGCCAGCCGCGGCGAAATTTGTTTAGCCACATCCAGAGCAGTAGTGCCGCGCGGCACATCCAGAACCTTGCCATCGGGCAACGAAATAAAAATGTTATCCATGCGGCCTTTCAGAAACCGGAGAATGTATTACGCTAGCAAGGCAATCCCAATGGGTCAAGCCATGGTAGATTCGCAAATTCAATAGCAGGTACGCTCAATTCAAATGCACTCCGGCGTCCAAATTCGCAAAGCCGTGGAAGCTGACATTCCAACCTTGCGCACATTGATTGACGCATCCGTCCGCGCACTCCAAGCCGAAGATTACACTCCCCAGCAAATCGAAGGCGCGCTTAAAACGGTTTTCGGCGTAGATTCACAATTAATCGAGGACGAAACATATTTCGTCGCGGAAGCCGAATCGGAAACAAAAAGTAAAGGTGTGAAAATAATTGCAGTCGGCTGCGGCGGCTGGAGCAAACGCAAAACTCTTTTCGGTGGCGATCAATGGACAGCGCGAAAAGATTCGCTACTCAATCCACGCACGGACGCCGCGAAAATTCGTTCGTTCTTCATTCATCCGGACTGGCCGCGTCGCGGAATTGGCAGCGCCATTCTAGAAACCTGCGAAGCTGCCGCGAAATCAGCAGGCTTCACGCGCGCTGAAATGGGCGCCACATTAACCGGAGTAAAATTATTTCAAGTAAGAGGCTACGTCCCGCTGGAGGCCATCGAAATCCCACTAGAAAATGGCGCGTCGCTCCCGGTCGTCCGAATGACCAAGCAACTGTGAATCAGTCAAACTACTACTGCGTCCTGCCCGCAGCACCCGCCGAAATCTCTCGCCGGATCGCCGTCAACGCTTCCGCCGCACTTCCAATTCGCTGGTAATGCGACGCTTCCACGCGTTCGTGCACTTCCGAAGTAAACACAAATTTCCGCACGGTGAAATCGTATTGATAAAGGTGCGGCAGCCACACGCCCGGCGCAACTTCAGACTGCTCAATCAGCGCGTGGCCATCGCGATAAACTTTGCCGCCAATTCCGGCGATGAATGAAATATCCGTCATCAGCACAGCTTCCAACCGCACAAGTTGCGCGGATTTTTCATCCACCCACGCGGTCGCCGTTGCGTGTTTCAGAAATTCAGTTCTAATCGACGTGGCTTTATATTTCGGATCCGGATCCAAATGAAATTTGGAAAGCGTGCGCCCGTCGCGCACCTCGCGTCCCATCCACGTGAAAATATAGGCCTCGTGAATACTGTTCACTAATTCTTTCCGATCTTTATTCCGCTTCTCGATTTTTTCGCGGTCGCGTTTTGTTTGCGGATTGGAAGAATCCGCCGCCCCTTCCAGCAAATGTTCCGTCGCCACCATTTGCGTGTGAATTGCTTCAGCGTCAGAAGCGCGTCCGTGTTCCGCCAGCAGAATTCGGGCGGAGCCTGCTCCCGTCGGAATAATTCGTATCGTGCGATCTTCGCCCGCCGCGGCGTTCATATCGTGTTCGTGAACCACGTGCCGCTCGACGCGCTCAAATATTTGCAGCGCTTCGTCATCCGTATTCTGATTGGCAAGCGTGCGCTCAATCAGAGATTTCCGCTCCGCTTCCGTCGGCGGATTTTCAGTGCGAAGTTGGCCGGCATCCGCCAGCGATGCCGAACGCGCGTGAAGTGACGCCACCGCAAGTGCAGTAAGTAAAGTCGCGAACAGAATCAGCGGTCGTCGCATGAGTGGATTAGCACCCGGAATGTGCGGGCAATCTGCTTTCGACTTTTTTAGATTCAGCGCGCCGTCCGCTCGTTGCATCCGGACGTTTTGCCGAACGCCCAAATCGTATCGAAAAGCGAACGGAATAGCTAAACTCCGCACTCTCCGCACGACGAGATGGTAGAATGTTCCTACAAGGGCAATCTAAATGGGCAATGTCATATTCGCGATTGTGGTCACTCTTCTGGCTCTCGGCACTTTCGCGTGCCGCCTTATGCCATTTGAAATCGGCTCCCGAATCGTCCCAAAGAGCCTGGCGCGCGTTCTCTACGGCGATCCCCCTCGCAAGAACTGACGCATTCACGTGTTTTTCACGCAGATTCGCTACAATCTAGGCACTCTTTCGACATGCCACCGACGATTTAAGGCTATCTCGAAACATTTTGGGGCATCGATACGTTGTAATAGGTAGACAATTCAGGTACAGGTGCGCATGAATCCGGACGCAAACAAGAGAAAAGTGTCAGCCAAAGTCGCGCTGGGCGAAACCTTTCGCCTCGCGCTGGACGCCCTGCGCTCCCACAAATTGCGCAGTTTCCTCACTTTGCTCGGAATCATTCTGGCCGTCGCCACACTGGTCGGCGTCATGTCCGTCGTTTCCGGTCTGAACCTTTATATCTCCGACAAAGTCGCCAATCTCGGCGCCAACGCTTTCGTTGTAAATCGCTTCGGCATCATCACCAATCAGGATGCATTTTTGAAAGCGCAGCGTCGTCCTCTGGTCACCTACGACGATTATCAAGCGCTGCTCGATCACATGAAACTCGCGCAAGCGGTCGCAGTTCTGGAAGTCACTACGCTCGACGTTCGCGGCGCCGGTCAGCTAGACGAAGACACCAACGTTTTCGGCGTCTCTCCGAATTACGTGGAAGTCCGCGCCATCGGCATCGATCGCGGCCGCGCAATTTCAGACGCCGACGACGAGCATCGCTCAGCCGTTTGCGTCCTCGGTATGGATGTCGTCAACAAACTTTTTCCAAACGTAGATCCGCTTGGAAAATTTGTGCGCGCCGGCCCCGAAGAATTTCAAGTAATTGGAGTCACCACTCCGCTGGGCACAGTTTTTGGCCAGCCGCAGGATAATTACATTCAAATTCCATTCCACACTTATGAAAAATCGTGGCACACCGCGCAGAATTCGCTCACATTTTTTGTGGAAGCGCGCTCGCCGGAATTGATTGACGCCGCAGAAGACGAAGTGAAAGTAGTTCTCCGCGCTCGCCGGCACATTCCCTACGACGATCCCGATAATTTCGGAATCATTGGCTCCAGCTCCATCACAAATTTGTGGGAACAATTGACGGGAAATATTTTCGGTCTGGCCATCTGGCTCACATCCGTATTTTTGGTCGTCGGCGGAATCGTCATCATGAACATCATGCTGGCCAGCGTCACTGAGCGCACGCGCGAAATTGGAATCCGCAAAGCGCTTGGCGCGCGCAGGTCGCACATCGTAATGCAATTTCTTGTGGAATCCGCGGTACTCGCGTCAGTCGGCGGAATGCTCGGCATCGGAATGGCCGAAGGAATCACCGCGCTGGTGAACGCGTCGGGAGTTTTTCCAATGTCCACGCCAATCAAAGCGGTAATTATCGGACTGCTTCTTTCCACCAGCGTAGGACTTTTCTTTGGAATTTATCCGGCAATGCGCGCCGCGAAATTGGATCCAATTGAAGCGCTAAGACTCGAGAACTAATAACTTATGTAGCGGCAACCTTCAGGTTGCCATCTTGTTTTCATCGGGAATTAACAGAGGCAAATCATGGCACAAGGAACCTTAGACAATCTGAAGCTCGGAATGGATACGCTGCGCGCCCACAAGCTGCGCAGCTTTCTCGCCGTGCTCGGCATCGTGATCGGCGTCGGCGTGGTGATGATCGTCGTCGCCATTATTCAAGGATTCCGCCAGCAGGTTGTGGACAGCATCAGTTCCTTTGGTGCCGACACTGCCTTCGTCAGCCGATTTAATCAGGGACCCAGCAACGGGCGCCGTCCCAAAGAAGAACGCGAGCGCAAGCCGCTCACCGTGGAAGATGGCGACGCGATTCTCGCTTTGTGCCCGGCCGTCAGCAATTTGACCACGTGGATCACCCAGTGGGAAACGCAGCACAAAGTTTTGTATCAGGGAAATACCGTCACTGGCCCGGATTTTCGCGGCGCACAGCCGAATTATCCAATCGTCTATGCCAATGCGACATTGAAAGAAGGCCGGTTTTTTACCGCATCGGAGAATGATCACCGCGACGACGTAGCCGTGCTCGGTGAAGATACCGCCAAAGCTCTGTTCGGCGAACTGCCCGCTGTGAACCGCGAAATCATTGTGGATGGTTCCACTTTCCTGGTGATAGGCGTTCTGGATAAACCCGTGGGCGGCTTCGGCACAAATAACGAAGATCGTCGCCTGGTCGTTCCGTTCCTGACGTTCAAGAAAATTTTTCCAGCTGCATACGAAGTTTCCATTCGCTTCCAGGCCAAACAGGATCAGCTCGACACCGCCGTGGATCAGGCGCGCGAAGTTTTGCGCCGCCGCCGGAATGTTCCCTTCGATAAGCCCGATAGTTTTTCGCTCAGCACTTCGCAGGAACAAATTCAGCAATTCGATTCCATCATTCAAGTGGTTGTCGTTGCCACAGTTGTCATCGCTTCAATTGGATTATTAATTGGCGGCGTCGGCGTGATGAACATCATGCTCGTGAGCGTCACCGAGCGCACGCGCGAAATCGGCGTCCGCAAAGCCATCGGCGCACGCCGAAAAGACATCACACTGCAATTTCTATTTGAGGCCATGGCCTTGACCGGCACCGGAGGATTGATCGGCGTAGTCGGCGTCGAAACAATCGTATTCGCCATTCGCACCTGGAGCACCATGAAAGCCGTCGTGCCATGGTGGGCCGTAGTAATGGCGCTCACCGCGTCCCTCAGCATCGGACTAATTTTCGGTGTCTGGCCAGCAATGAAAGCCTCCAAACTAGATCCAGTGGAAGCCCTGCGCTACGAGTAAGGGGTAGCATAGACATTCATGTCTGTGCCAGATCAGCTTTCGCGCACCCTGCAATTTTAGAAACAACCCGCGCGACAATCAGGTAGCACCGACACTCCTGCCGGTGCCAGCTTCCCAATCGCGCAGCATGTAATCCAAAAAATAAAACTCCGCGTCAAAGTGCCTGTCCGCACTGTTGGAGCCAAGATTTACTTATTTTTACCCGCGAACTTGTAACTCCACGCCTCACAAACGCGTACTAGTTCTTCGCACCTACTCAAGTAACCAATTCGCGGAGGCCAACATGCCGTCTCGCTTTCTTCGATCCACAGCAATCGCAACGTTCTCGCTCCTCCTAGCGATTTCCGCCGCCTCCCAACAATCTGTTCAGCAATCCACCCACGCTCGCGCCCTCGAACTGATCCACCAATCAATGAACGCACTCGGTGGCGAAGAAAAGCTCCACGCCATTCACAGCATCGAAATCAAAGGCGTTGGCGTGATCAATGAACTGGAACAATCCGAGCGTCCCGAAGGTCCGTGGCTTCCGAACTTCATTCAGAGCGACGAGGTCCGCGACTTCGCCCAATTTCGTATGCGCACAACCACACAGACTCGCACTCTGAATTTCAGCGGCTGGGATAATTCCGCATGGTCAAATCCCGCGACCAACGTTACGTCCGGCGGAGTTGCTGCGCGCACCGCTCAGGGAAAATTTGCTCCCGGTCTCGCAACATCGGCGTTAGATGACGAAGAAACTCTCGCGCTCGATCCGCTGCATGTTTTTATCATCGCGCTCGACGCGTCAGACATTCGCACCGCACCCGACGTGCAGTTCCACGGTTTCGCGCAACACGTGCTCGCGTTCACGTGGAAAGGCGAGCAAGTCCGCGTCTTCCTCAGCAGCTATTCCTATATGCCCACGTGCGTTGAAGTCACGCGCGCGCGTCCCACCGATTATTACCAAGGCCCGTGGGGTGACGTTACGATCCGCACATTGTTTGCTACATGGTCGCTTGATCCCAACGGCGTGCATTATCCGCGCCAATGGTCCAAAGAATTAAATGGCCAGCCTTTTTCCACCTACACCGCGAACGAAATCAAATTTAATCCGACGATAAACGAAGAAGACTTCGCGATACCAGAAGACGTTCGCAAAGCAGCAATCGCCGCGGTGCACGACTTGGATGAAATTCCCGCCATATCTACGACCAGGCCGCCAATCGAAATTGCGCCGGGAATCGTGTACGTGCAGGGCGGATGGAGCGTCACGGAAATTCGTCAGCCGGACGGAATTGTAATTTTGGAAGCGGTGGTTTCCAGTGGTTATTCAGCAAAAATAATCGAAGACGCGCAAAAACGCTTTCCGGGATTGCCGATTAAAGCCGTCATCACCACTTCGGATTCATGGCCGCACCTCGGCGGCATTCGCGAATACGCTGCGCGAGGAATTCCAATCTATGCGCTCGATTTGAATAAGCCGATTCTCACTCACATGATGAACGCGCCGCACACAATGCATCCCGACGCGCTCGCGAAAAATTCCCGCGCACCGAAATTCACCTTCGTGTCGCAGCGCACAGCGTTAGGAACCGGAGAAAATCGCCTGGAAATAATTCCATTCCGCACCGTAACGGGCGAGCGCCAAATGATGGTTTATTTCCCCGGAACAAAACTGGTCTACACCAGCGACCTATTTTCGCTCTCGCGCACCGGCGATCTTTTCCTACCGCAAACCGCGCAAGAAGCCGTCGACGCCATCATCCGCGAAAATCTTACAGTCGATCGCGTTTACGGCATGCACTACAATCCCATGCCGTACCAACAATTGCGCGACGCACTAACAAAATATCTAACGCCGAAAAACAATTAGCATCGTCAGTCAGGTAGCACAGACATTCCTGTCTGTGCCAGCTTTCCAAATGCGCGGCATGTCATTTCATGAAACAAAACGCCCCGGCAAACAGGTAGCACCGGCACTACTGCCGGTGGCAGATCCGCAAACGCGTGGCATGTAATACCAAAAACAAAAACGTCCCGACAAGAACGTCGGCGTTACCCGTGCAAAATAAACTAAATTTCCAAAAGGGAATTTACGAATCGAACCTAATTAATCCCAGCCTTCGCCACCGGCTCGCCAGGCCGCGCCCCAGGCACCGCCCCAGCCAGCGACGGATCCGCCGCCAGCGCCGCCGGAAACGCCCTCACATACTTCGCCAAATGTGGCAGCATGAAACTGTGGTAATGAAATTCTTTCATTTCAGAAATTGCCTGCTCGGGCGACCAGTGATCCACCGCGATTCTGTAGAGCGCAATCATCACGCCAGTGCGGTCCGCGCCATACTGACAGTGCAGGAAAATTTTCTGGTCAGGATTTTCGCGCAGCAAAGTAAAAAATGTCAGCAGTTCATCGCGTGACGGAAGTCCCGCCCCATTCCACGGCAGATTCACAAATTTCATTCCCAGCTCTTCCACAGACTTCTTTTCCGCGCTAACCTCCCCGCCTTCGCCGCGAAAATCCACCACGATATTCATGCCGAGCTTCTGAAGTCCTGCATATGCGGAACTATTTGGCTGCGCTCCGCGAAAAAGTTTTGCTGTTATACTTCCCGCATTGGGAATGCCCGGAATTGTTATCGTAGTTGCGCGCTCGCCAATCGGAGCAATCTGCCCCGAAGCTGATGCGGGAATTAACGCAAGCGCGGCAAGAAATGCCACGGCCAGCGACCGAATTTTGAACTGTAAGCGCATGTTGGGAGAGACTTTAGCGTCTCACTCGATTAGATGTTCGGGAAGAAATGCGAGATGCGCGCGATCGAATTTTCGATCCGCAAACGCCATTTCGGGAAGAATTTCACGTGGGGCCATTTTGCAACACAACCACTACAAATAGACACATGTTGACCGATACCCCTAACATTTTGTGATTTTATTCAGATTCCCTCTTGACAAGTTTTCCCACTCGATTGATACTGCCCCCCCAGATTAGGGGGACCGCGAATTAATTTTGGAGCGCCGACACCGTCTCCAAATTGCTTCGTGCCGCCTGCCCGAATAAAACGGAAACAAGCGACGGGTGAAACTCCCGGCGTCGGCCCGCACGATTTTTTGGATCGGCGTCTAAAGCGATTCTGACGGCGCTTCATGTGCCGCGGATTTTGCGTGGGAGATGTTTTCGTATTTGGCGGATAGGCTGGCATTTCGGAAACCTGAAGTCGAGTGGCACCTGCCTGGAGAAGTAGGTGTTGCGGCCCCACAGCCGATGGGTGAGGGGTATAATAGGGAGTACCGCTTGCCGCGGGACTACCCTGAAATGCGCGGAGGCGGAAAATGGCGGAAGTGAAAATGCAATTGAACGAAGAATCTTTGCAAACAGCAACTCAGGTGGCAAACAAAACCGGCGAAAAAGTCGGATTGGAATTTCAGCGTCACTTTACAGACGGAAAGATGTCGCCATTCGACGAAGTAGAATGGGAACACCGCACCGCGCTGATCGGAAATGAAAAGGGTCAGGTAATTTTCCGCCAGGAAAATGTTGAAGTCCCTAAGTCGTGGTCCATGACGGCCACAAATATCGTCGCTTCTAAATATTTCCACGGGAAGCCGAACACTCCGCAACGTGAAGGTTCTGTGCGCCAGTTAATCGCGCGCGTCGTAGATTCCATTGTGATGTGGGGCGAAAAGGGAAATTATTTTGATTCAAACGCTTCGCGTGACGCTTTCCGCGACGAGCTCACCCATCTTCTTGTCGAACAAAAAGTCGCCTTCAATTCTCCGGTCTGGTTCAATGTCGGCGTGCAAGCCAAGCCGCAATGCTCCGCGTGCTTCATCAATTCCGTGCAGGACGACATGAGCTCCATCATGGGCCTCGCCAAAACGGAAGGCATGCTTTTCAAGTGGGGCTCCGGCACCGGCACGAATTTTTCTTCTCTCCGCGGCAGCAAGGAAACTCTTTCCGGCGGCGGCATCGCCAGCGGCCCGGTCAGTTTCATGAAGGGTTTTGACGCTTTCGCAGGCGTCATCAAGAGCGGCGGAAAAACTCGCCGCGCCGCGAAAATGGTGATCCTCAACATGGATCATCCGGACATCGTGGAATTCATCGAAAGCAAAATGAAGGAAGAGCGCAAAGCGCGGACGCTCATTTCGCAAGGCTACGATTCCGCGATTGATGGCGAAGCCTACACTTCGATTTTCTTCCAGAACGCGAACCATTCCGTGCGCGTCACCGACGAATTCATGCGCGCGGTAGAAGAAGATCGCGACACCTGGACGAAGAACGTCACCGATGGCGCTCCCGCTCAGCAATATAAAGCGCGCGACCTTCTGAAGTTGGCAGCAGATTCTGCGTGGCATTGCGGCGATCCCGGCATGCAGTACGATTCCACAATCAATCGCTGGCACACTTGCAGCAAAACAGCCCGTATTAACGCCTCAAATCCTTGCTCCGAATATATGTTCCTTGACGACACCGCCTGCAACCTCGCGTCATTGAACTTAATGAAATTCAGCGGCACCTCCGGCATGTTTGACGTGGACGGTTTCCGTCACGCCGTCGACGTCGTAATCACCGCGCAGGAAATTTTGGTCGATAACGCCAGCTACCCGACTCCGCAAATCGAAAAGAATTCGCACGAGTTCCGTCCGCTCGGAATCGGCTATGCAAATCTTGGCGCGCTCTTGATGTCACAAGCGTTGCCCTACGATTCCACTGGCGGCCGTGATATGTGCGGCGTAATAACCGCGCTGATGACCGGCGAATCGTACGCGCAATCCGCGCGAATCGCGGAACGTCTCGGCGCATTCGCGGGCTACGAAAAAAATCGCGAACCAATGCTGGACGTAATTCGCTTGCATCGCGATTCGCTCCTCCCAATTAAAGAAGAAAGTGTGCAGCCGTCATTGCTGCACGCCGCACAAAAATCATGGGATGACGCGCTCGAACTCGGCGAGAAATTTGGCTATCGCAATTCGCAAGTCAGCGTGCTCGCGCCCACCGGCACCATCGGTTTCATGATGGATTGTGACACCACCGGAATCGAGCCCGATCTCGCGCTCGTGAAATTCAAAAAGCTCGTCGGCGGCGGACTAATTAAAATTGTGAACAACACCGTGCCCGAAGCGCTTCTGAAGTTGGGCTACTCGCCAGAAGAAATGGAAAAAATTGTCGCGCACGTGGATCAATCCGGCAGCATCGAAGGCGCCCCGGGATTGAAACCGGAGCACCTGCCCGTTTTCGATTGCTCGCTCGCTCCTCTAGGCGGTGGACGTTCCATCGCATGGCGCGGACACGTCGGCATGATGGCCGCCGCGCAGCCGTTCCTTTCCGGCGCAATCAGCAAGACCATCAACATGCCCGAAGAATCCACGGTTGAAGACATCATGAACGCCTACATCGAGTCCTGGAAAAAAGGACTGAAGGCCGTGGCGATTTACCGCGACAACTCGAAGGGCAGCCAGCCGCTTTCCGCGTCCGGCGCAAAGAAAGATGAACCGTCGCAGTCTGACGCCACAGCGCAACCAGTTCTCGCAACGCAAGTAATGGCGCCGCAACAAGCCGAACTATTTACGTCAGCGCATCGCCGCAAATTGCCAGACGAGCGCAAAGCCATCACGCATAAATTCTGGATCAACGGCCACGAAGGCTACATCACCGTCGGTATGTACGACGACGGAACGCCCGGCGAAGTTTTCATCAAAATGGCCAAGGAAGGCTCCACGCTTTCCGGCGTCATGGATGGATTCGCGCTCACCCTCAGCATCGGCCTGCAGTACGGCGTGCCGCTTCGCGCTCTGGTCGATAAGCTGATGAACACGCGCTTCGAGCCCTCCGGCTTCACCCACACTCCGGATATCCGCATGGCCTCCTCAGTGCTCGATTACATCGCGCGCTGGATGGGCGGCAAATTTATTTCCACGGACTATCTGAAGTTGCAAGGCGAAGATCAAACCAGTGGTGACGTGATGGCCGGCCCGTCCATGCCCGTCACCGCGCCGCAACCGGTCGCAGTTTCGCCGGCAACAAATAACGCCGAGCCGCCACAGTCGTCCTCACGCGCCAGCTTCACCGCGCGCACCATGGCCGCCAGCGCACCCACCTGCAGCAACTGCGGCATGCTAATGACGCCCAACGGCAGCTGCTACAAATGCGCAAATTGCGGCGGCACCAGCGGCTGCAGCTAAACTGCAATCCACCCATCCTCGAAACTAAAACGGGACACGGAAAATTCCGTGCCCCGTTCTATTATTGCGAAGGATTGGAAATGAGATTTTCCCGACGTGGTTTAATCAAAGACGGGCCTAATCAAACAGGTCCGAAAATTGATAGCGACCAGAATCGCGTCAGTATTGCACCGAACATCGCTCCGATTGAAAACAGCACCCAGCGAGATTTCGCCCAGCTTTCGCGAAATTCCGACATCTGAACTAGCACGTCCACAATGTACGCCGCGCAGTAAAGGACGTTCAGCAGAATTCCGCAAATAATCATGCTCAGGAACAAATTGACGGACAACTTTGATCCTAATGCCGAATAATTCCAGGCGAAGCATCCGGCAACCACCGCGATCAACACGCCGTTGTAAACCAATCGCATCTTTTCCCAATACCGGATGGAGTTCGTTAGCGACTCGCGAAAAAGGCTGGGATCCATATAGGAAGGGTACATGAAAGCAAAATGCCGTCAAGTACTTTATTTAATAAAGTGATGGGGTCGAATTTTATCTCTTAAATCCGAGGGGTTTTAACGAAAGCGATTTTGTCGCCCAGAAAACTAAAAGGGGGTCCACCCTGGGACCCCCTTTTGTGACACCACTTCAAGCCCGATGCCCCTACTAAAGAACGGGCTACCCCCGGGAAATCAATTCTTCGACCGTTATCATTACTGATGCAAGTGTTTGGCCAGAACTTGCATTTTTCATAGACGCAGCTATCTAGTTGATTTTTATAGGCTTAGCGGAATTATTGCAGGCGAACTTCGCATCGTCACTCGACGCACATTCCGTTTTTCACAGAAAATAATCGCAAGAATATGGTCTGGCGGATTCTTCAGTAAATTGGAACGCTTTTACCCGCGCTTTTCCTGCCGGATTTACCTCACTCGCAAGCTCGAAACGCGTCCGCCCAGCAAATCCGTCTGTCTTTCTCTGTCCTTCTCAATCTTTCTCTGTGCACTCTGCGCCTCTGCGTTCAAATGCCCTACGCCCTAAATTCCCAGCGTAGTTTCAATCGCTCCAGCGATCGCCGCCGCCCACCGCTCCACATCCTCAGCGCGTTCAGCTTCCACCATCACCCGCGCCTTCGGCTCGGTGCCGGAATATCGCAGCACAACCCGCCCCGAATTTCCCAGTGCCTTAGTCGCTTCCGCCAACGCCTTCGCCACTTCCGGAATCGCGCTCAGCGGAGGCTTGCTCCGCACCTTCACGTTACGAATAATCTGCGGAAACACTTTCAGGCCGGTAACCAGCTCATCCAGCGGCCCGCTCAACGCCACCAGACTCGCAATTTTCACCGCCGTCAGTAGACCGTCGCCGGTCGTCGCATCATCCAGAAAAATAATGTGCCCCGATTGTTCGCCGCCCAAATTGCATCCGCCGCGAATCATTTCTTCCAGCACGTAGCGATCGCCCACGTCCGCCCGCGCCAGTTGTATTCCTTCTTTTTCCAGCACGCGTTCCAATCCAAGATTCGCCATCGTCGTGCTCACTACTCGGTCATTCTTCAATTTTCCGATCGATTTCAAATAGCGCGCCATCGCCAGCAAAATTCCGTCGCCATCCACAAGTTTTCCGGTTGCGCTCACAAAAAGCGCGCGGTCGGCATCGCCGTCAAACGCAACTCCCAGCGCCGCATTTTCCGCGATCACGCGGTGCTGCAATTTGTCCGGATGCAACGAGCCGCAGTCCGTATTGATGTTTTTTCCATCCGGCGTCACATTGATCGCCACAACGTTCGCGCCCAACGAGTGAAACAATTCCGGCCCCAGTTTAAAGGCCGCGCCGTTCGCGCAATCCAAAACAATCTTCATTCCCTTCAAACTACTGCTGGGTAAAATAAGTTTGCGCAAGAATTCCAAATACGCTGCGTCCAGCGCCGGATCAGCATCCAGCCAAAGCGCTTCCGCCGGCTTAATTTCGCCGCTCAAAATTTCAGCTTCTAGCTGCTCTTCGATTTCGTCCGCGAATTTCATGCCCGACGCCGCGAAAAGTTTTATTCCATTGTCGTGATAAGGATTGTGCGAAGCGGAAACCACAATGCCCGCCGCAAATTTCTTTTGTTTCACAAGGCAAGCCACACCGGGCGTGGTAATCACTCCGGCCGACGCCGCGGAAACTCCCGCAGCCGCCAACCCCGCCGCAATTTCTCCGGAAATGTGGGCGCCCGATTCGCGCGTGTCCATTCCAATCAGCACCGCTGCAGTCGCCGCATTCTCCGAAGGACGTAGAAACTTGCCCAGCGCGCGCCCCACACGAAAAAGTGTGGCGTCATCCAGCGGAAATTTGCCAGGCACGCCGCGAATTCCGTCAGTACCGAAAAGTTGTTTGGCCATACGGAGCAAGGTCTCGATGCGTTCGTTTGACTAAATGTTCTCTAAAGAATTTTTCGCGCAAACCACCAATAACGTAAACGCATAAATCACTCGAAAGCACGAATGATTTGTAACAGGGCACGACTTCAGTCGTGCCGTAACTTTATCTGCCGCGGGGGGTCTCGCGTACCGTGCGTCCCGACGTTTTTTGTCGGGGAACCCCTGCGAACTCGCACTATTTTATGCGAATTCTACGAGCAAATCAGTCTAGCACGCCGACCACAACGCTCCCGCCGTGCCGTTTTTCCGCGTTCGCCAAAGATGCAACCGTGCCGTTCAGCATCATTTAAGGAAAGGAATTTCAGGTTTTCAGGGGGTCGGAGCTTCAGCTCCGACATACAAACTTGCCGCAAACGGGGCTTTAGCCCCTGAAGCCGGCTAGGCGGGCTTTCTAAACACAAACTTCTCCTGCTTCCGAAATGGAATCGACTCCATCAACCCGCGCTCTTCCGTCATTCCAATCGACTGCATATACGCATGAACATCCAAATGATGATTCAAATGCATGGGATGCGCTTTCGTCGATCCCGCCGGCACATCAAACGTCATCCGTCCCCCAGAATTCAGCAACGACGAAAGAAATTTCAACTCGCCCGGCAAATCCGGCAAATGTTCCAGCACATCAAAAGAAAAAATCGTATCCAACCCGCGCTGTTTCGCCGACGCAGCCAAATCATCCTTGGAATGAAAAAATTCCACCGCCAATTTCTGCCGCTGTGCTCGAAAACGCGCAAATCTCATCGACGTACCATCAACATCAAAATAAATCGCCGCATGTCCGCGCCGCGCCAGCTCCAAAATAATTTCGCCATTCCCCGCGCCATAGTCCAAACAAGCGCCGCGCCCAAATTTCAGCATCTTGATACTGTCGCGAATCCGTTTGTACTCGAGGTTGTATCCGGATATCGCAAACATATAAAGTTCCGAATTCTCGCGATACCACGCCGTCATTTTTTCGCGGTCGCTCTCATCCAGATGCGCGTCCTTCCAATTCCTCGCGAGCTGTTCGTTACTCGTAGCCCACAGCTCGCGGATTTTGTCGTCAGAGTACCCGGTAAAATCTTCCAGCTCATTAATTGCGGCACCCACGTTCCTGGCGTTTTGGCGGTGCGCCCAGGCCACGAGAAGCGCCGTAGTCACCGTAAAAATCAGAATTAGCCCGGTGCAAAAAGCGAAATCGTCCCCCGGCATTCCTTCTAGATTGCCGAAAAATCGTAGCAGTAGCGCGAGAAACAGCGCCGAACCAGACGCGGTTACGATCCCCGCCCACACGAGAATATGTTTTTCGCAAGTGACGATCGCCAGATGTGCTGTTGCGACAATCAACGCTATCACGACCATGACATCCACTTCCGGAATTAGCGCAAGTCCTCCCACGAGCAAACAATCGGTGAACCAGAAATACGCAGCCGAGTAGCGTGGTGGCACTGTCGTCTTCGCGAAAAAATTCACGGCGCCAAAACAGAAACACGCAGTCATTGTGGTAACTACACCACGTAAATCGGGTCGGCAGAGAAGCCCAACCACAAAACCAACCGCGATTAGTCTCCAGCGAATCTTAATTTGCCAACGCGATCGCTTGGTCAGATTTACATTTAGATGGAGGTAGTCTGGAGTGTAAATAATCGACCCGGCGATCGCGATGATGACAAGTGTAAATATGACTCCTGGAACTTGCGCCTCAACCCAGAAAATGCTCCAGAGCAGGAATGACGCGACAAGGGTGAGCAATGCCGCCAGATCAGCCGACGCGCGGCTGCGCTTCAAATATTTCTCTTGTTCAGTGAAATTCACGTCACGCGGAGTTTAGTGCGCCACACGTGCATTTGGCAACGTGCGAACGTAATGCACCAGATTCCACAACTGATCGTTCGGCTGTGTATTCCCAAATCCCGGCATGCCGCTTAATCGAATTCCGCCGCGGATAATCACAAAAAGCTCGGCGTCAGAATATCGCTGCACGTGCTCAGCAGCCAGCGAAGGCGCCTCCGGATAAAATGAATTTCCAAGTTTCGTAGGCGTGCGGCCATCGTAACCGTGACAACCGGCGCACGCCGACCCGTAAGTCGTGTGGCCGTCCTCAATGTTGTCCGTATTGTTCGCGCTTTCCGCCGGCAAAGTCTGCTGCGTCGCATGCGCCACCAAAATGTGTTTCGCGCGAATGGCCAAATAATTCTCCACACGGCTCGGCCGATTCAGCGCGCTGATATCCATCGAGTGAAGCACGAACCAGCAACCTGCAATCGCCAACACAATCAAAAGCACAATACAAAGAACAAATCCGCGGAGCATCAGAACGTCACCTCGTAAGGAATTTACTTGGCCGGAACAAATTTACAAAATTTCTCTGCCGGAAAGTTTGTTAAATCACATCCTAAATCTTTGATGGCTCGCGCCAACAGTTGGTCGCGTTACCCCGCGCCACGCAACCGCCCGCCCGACCCCGCCAAATCGCATCTTCCGAAAAAAGTGTGTAACAGGGCACGAGTTTACTCGTGCCGTTACGACACCATTTAAATCCGGCTTTAGCCCCTGCGCAACCGCCCAACCAATGTCTCCAAACCTCGCGTATCCGAAAACATCCGGATCGCCGCAATTCCCGCCGCGCCAGCCGCAAAACACTCCCGCGCGTTCGCCTCCGTAATTCCGCCAATCCCCAGAACAGGTATCCTCACAGCTTTAGACGCTTCCACCAGCAATTTTATTCCCTGCGGCGCGCCAAATTTTTCTTTGCTCGGAGTCGAAAATACCGGCCCGAAAATAACGTAGTCCGCGCAATCATCTTCCGCCGCTCGCGCCGCTTCCAGGGAATGGCATGAAGCTCCAATCAAGAATTCTCGCGGCGAAACTTCCGCCCACGCGTTTTCCCGCCGCCAAGCGGCCACCGCCGCAACCGGAAGTGAAGCTTCACCCAAATGCACTCCACTCGCCCCCGCCGCCAACGCCACATCCAATCGATCATTCACAATAATTCGTGTCGCACTTCCTTGCGCAACTTTCATCGCCGCGCGCGCCACTTCCAACAATTCCCGCGCAGACAAATCTTTTTCGCGAATCTGTACCCAGTCAATTCCGGCCGCAATCGCGCGCGAAATCTGTTCAGTTAATAAAGAAGGCTCCGCCAGCGCATTGCGATCGGTGACGTAACACAGCAGCGGCTTCATGGAGTTTTATTCTACTGGAGTTGCGGAAGGCGTCGGTGCGCGGCGAAGCAAATTAATTGCCACGATGATGTCCAGAATTCCGAGTCCGGAAATAAATCCGCGCACTGCAGGATGCAACAAAAATTGGATCAACTCAGGATAGCGGCTCAGAAAAAAATTGTGATCCCAATATTGTGTGGACCACGGCAGAAAAACCAGCAGAATGCCCAGCTCAAACAGCACCAGCACGATAATCACGCGCAAGAATCGGTTCTTCACGCGCGTTCCGCTTTTCGATTTTTTAGGGTAATGGAATTCACGCGGCTAAGTTTCAATGAAAATTGCAATTAAATCAAACGCACGCGGAGAAATTTACCGCGCCCGCAACGACCCGATGCGCTCCGCCACGTCACGATAATCAATATTCATTGCATACACTTGCTGGAAACTTTTCAACGCTTCGTCGGGATGTCCGCCCAAATCCTGTGCGATTCCCAAATCATATTGCAGCGCCAGAACCGATTCCTGATCCAGGTCCGGAGTTTGCAGGGCGCGCTCGTACCAGAACGCTGCAATTTCCGGCTGCCCTTTTTCCATGAAGCCCAGCGCCAGCAGCGTGCAGCACTGCATCGTGTAACGGAAAGCCACGCCGCGATCATGCGCCTGCAAAACTTTCTGGAATTCGCTGATTGCTTCTTCCAGCAAACCCATTTCACGATACGCAATTCCCAAATTGTAATGTGTCTCCGGATCTTCATCCGTCTGCAATTCTTCAAGCTCTGCGCGGAACTCCGCGAAAACTTCGCTCAGCGGACCGCCCGGATCGGAAGCTCCCGCCATCGAAACAGTCGGCTTCGGCGCTTCTTTTCGCGGAGGCGCTGCGTGCGGAGCAGACGATCCCACCGCCGGTTTCCCGGATTGCGTCAACCGTTCGCTGCCTTTTCCTTTTGAGCTTGGCGCAATTGGCGGCGCTGCATCCAACACTAATCCAAGTTCCATCGCCAAATCGCCCAGTGGAGACGATTCCGGTTCAGCAATTGTACGAATCGGAGAAACATTTGAAGTCGTGCCCGGCTGCGAAGCTTGCTCCACTAATTCAAGTTCATATTCCGCAGGCTCTTCTTCCGCGTGTGCCGCGGAGCCGCTATTCGCAAACACCGGAACTGGTTCGGGCGTCGGAGAATCCTTCGGCGACTCAACTTCTTCTTCCGCATCATCACCGGAAAGCACAGTAACTTCTTCCGGCTCTTCGATTTTTTCAACCTTGCGCGAACCGTTCTTATTTTCCGGTTCCTCGTCCATTGCAAATGCTGACCGGTTCGATTGCACGCCTGTCCGGATATCTGCCGGCACATCATTAAACTGACGCTCTTCCTCGGGCTCTTCCACATCAGGAATCAGCTCGTTGACCTTTACGCCGCTCGTGTCATCCGAAATGGAAGCCCACTCATCCGATAAATCCAACTCGTGCACAGAATCTTGGGGCGATGGCGCTTCAGCTTTTCCGCGCACCGGAGTTTCCGTCGGAAGAATTTCAAATTCTTCCACCGCTTCACCAGCAGTGGGCGCTTTCATCGAAACATCAATTTCCGGCTCCGCCTTCGGAATTGAAAATTCCGCAGGCGCTGCCGGTGCCGGATCAAGCGCTGCAGCGCGCTGATATCGTCGACTCAATTCGCCAAATCGTTCCGCGCTCGCCGTGTCGCCACGTTCTGTGTGAATGTGCACCAACTGCGCAGCCAGTTCGGCTGTGCGTTGGTTGTTGCCTTCGCCCAAATAAAGATCCAGAAGTTTTTCCAACCCCGGTGTATATCGCGGCGCACGCGCAACAACTTTTTCCAGAAGATCGATTGCTTTCGGCGTCAGCCCATAGCTCGAAAATAAATCCACATCCGTCAACGCGACGGCGACAAACTTTTCCGTTTCTTCATCCAGCGACGGCTCTTCAAATTTCTTCGCCACCACAACTTCTTCGACCACCGGCACCGGCGTCGCCACCGCTGCTTCCAGCGGATTCATTCCCAGCCGTGCGCGCACCTGTTCCAAATTCGCGCGAATATTTTGGTCTTCCGGCGAACGCTCAATCAATTGCTCGTAAACTTGCCGCGCCCGATCGAAATGTCCGCCAGCCGCGGCCGCCTGACCAAGCTGCGCCATCGCTTCCGGCAAATGGAACGCATCATTAATCTGCGTATAAAGTTCGACCAACCATTCGTGCGGCTCAATTCGTCCAGTAAATCGCGCCGCAATCGCATGCAGCATTTGCGCCAGCGATTCCGCGTCATCGTTCGTCGCCATCGTGCCGCGAATTTCGTCCAGCAAAAGCAGCGCGTTGTCCGCCTGACCCAATTCCGTCATGGACATCACAACTTTTGCCGCCATCGTGTAATGCTTCGGATCGCGACCAAGCACCCTTCGCGCAAGCTGCGCCGCGCGCTCCGTATTTTCTTCCTGCAAATAAATTTCTAACAGTTGCGC
>Ga0193726_1000681_pt1 | contig 32763 bp, 22 predicted proteins | sample H2c1metaG_FD_144928 | JGI IMG/M metagenome (GOLD analysis project Ga0193726, IMG submission 144928) | Soil microbial communities from a riparian zone of the East river system, Colorado, United States - H2c1 | ecosystem: Environmental > Terrestrial > Soil > Riparian zone | place: USA: East River... | reverse complement strand
GCTTCGCTCCGAGCAGCTGACGGGAGCCGAGGCGGGATTGAATATTTCAAGCTTTGATCGCAAGCTCGATCTGCGCGGCACCTTTTTCTGGAGCGATATCGTCGATCCCGATGAGAACGTTACCCTATGTTCTGATGGAGTGACTCCACCCTGTTCGGCTTCAACTCCGATCACTCGACAGCGGCAAAATCTCGGACGCACGCGTTCGCGCGGGGTTGAACTGGACGGCGTGGTCCACGTCGGCAAAGACATTCAGATCTCCGCCGGTTACGGCTATACCGAGGCGACCGTTCTCAGCTTTCCAGCCAATACGGGCCTCCAAGGACTCGACATTCCGCAAGTCCCTCGCCACCAATTCACCTGGGAAGCGCGCTACTGGAACCCGTCGCGGCTCCTGCTGAGCGTGCAGGGAAGAATGGTCGGGACGCAATACGACGACGACCAAAATGCGTTCCCTCTCAACCGGTTTTATGCAATGGACGTCATGGCCGGCCGGTCGATCGGCCATGGCGTCCAAGGTTTCGTGGCGGTGGAGAACGTTCTCGACGAGCGTTACACGGTCGCGATCACCCCGGTCGCCAATCTTGGACCGCCGGTTCTGTTCCGTGTGGGTTTGCGCTACGATTTTCCCCGCGACCACAAATGACCGTGGCCGCTTGCGCGTCGCCACTTGCGCGGAGCACAATGGAAGGCAGGAACTGCATCATGCAATCAGAAAACCCCTCTGAACCCAGGCAAGGCCCTGGCCAGACTAAGGCCGTCAAACATGTGACCGGCGCTCATGAGCTGCTCAAGGCGCTCCGGGAAAAGGTCGGAGAACATCCCGAGCTGCGGGAAGCCATCACCGAACTCGAGATGGCGTTGAGCATCCTGACGGTGCAGACCGCTGGTCTTCTTTAAAGGCCAGGTTAAAGGCCAGACCGGAAGCCGCAATCGCGTAGAATAGGGTTCTGGCGCAGCCCGTAGTCAACCATGAACGAAAACAACGAACTCGATCTGCTTCCGCCGGCCAGCCTGACCCGCCCGCTGTGGAGGCAATTGTTCGTGAATCTGCGGCAAAACCTCACCCGGGACAATTTGCCGCCGCTACAGCTCACGTCGCGGCCCGTCGATCTGGGGATGCTTCCGGGCGATCGCTTGAGTCTGCCCTGGTACAAGACCGTGTTTACAAACTTGGGCGACGTCATCTCTCCGGAGGACTTGCCGCCGCTCGTGCTCGAATCGCAGCCCATGGATGTGGGCGAGCTGATCGGCGATCAGATGAGCCAGATGTGGTGGAGTTCATTGCTGCGGAGTCTGGCGGATGCCGTGGCCCCCGAACGACAGTCGCCCTTGCAACTGACGTCGGCGCCCATGAATGTCGCAAACATCGCGGGGTCGGATTTTCTGCAAGTTCCGCAATGGTCTTCCGTGATCAGCACCCCGAAGGTGTTTTTGCCCGACAAGCCGAAAACTTACACGGCGGTGCAACTATCGCCTCCGCGACCTTTACCGAAACCGGATCCGGCTGAAATTGAATTCGTGAACACGCTCGAGCGGGATTTGCGCCGCGATCTGCGCGCTCGCGCATGCGCGCCAGGATTTGGATTTCTGTTGCGGTTGCACAAGTCCTGTTTCTAGTCGGCGGATTGTTCGCGCCGAAAATTGTGCAGCTCCTGCAGTCGACGAAGCTGCACTAGAGGACGAAGGTGCACGAGAGAAAGAGCCTCAGTCCAGAATCGGCAGATGGACGCAAGGCTGTACCAGGAAATCCAGATGGGAAATCTGCCCGATGGCCTTTTCCACCAGCGACGCCTTGCAGACCTCCAGCGTAATCACAAAAGGAAGGCTGGATTTCAAGTAGCCCGGCTTCTGCAGCACGGAGTCAATGTTGATTCCGCAATGCGAGAAAATGTCGGCCAGCGCGCCGATGATGCCGGGGCGGTCTGTCACCTTGAATCGCAGATAGTGCCGGGTGCTGAAGTCGGCGGTGACCTGGGGGGAGCTTTTTGGAATCTCCGCGAACCCCTGAGTGATGTCCTGCCTGGCCCGGGCGATTGCGAGAATGTCTGAGACCACCGCCACCGCGGTTGGATTTCCTCCTGCGCCATGGCCCGCGAACACCGTCTCCCCGCCATATTTTCCCGTCGACATCACCAGGTTCTGACTGCCTTGCACCCGCGCGAGCGGGGAGGAAAGCCCCACCAATGCGGGCTGCACCGTCGCAAATAACTGTTGGCCGTCCAACTCGGCCCAGGAAATCTGCCGGATGGTGCAGAGCAATTGCTTTGCGTATTCGAAATCGACGGCTTCAATGGCTGAGATCGAGCGGCAGGCGATGGCCGACGGATCAACATTTCCATGCAGCCCCACTCGCGCCAGGATCGCAAGTTTTGCTCGCGCGTCTAGTCCATCCACGTCATCGGTAGGATCTGCTTCGGCAAAGCCTAACCTTTGCGCGTCGGCCAATGCGGCCTCGAAGGAGACCCCGCTGCTCTCGATCTGACTGAGAATGTAATTGCAGGTTCCGTTCAGGATGCCGTAGATCTTGTAGAGTTCATCGCCCGCAAGACCCTCCTGCAATCCAGAAATCACTGGAACTCCGCCCGCCACCGAGGCCCCGAAGGCGATGTGCCGGTTCATGGTTTGCGCGAGGTCAATCAACTCGGGGCCGGAATGGGCAATCAATTGTTTGTTGGCGGTGACCACCGATTTGCCAGCGCGCAGCGCGTTGCGCACCCAGTCGCCTGCTGGCTGAAGGCCTCCGATGGCCTCGACCACAATATCGGCATCCGAAGCCAGAACGTCGTTGATATCATTCGTCCATTGAACGTGCGCGGGCAACCAGCCGGCATTTTTCTTGCGTTCAAAATTCCGATTGCAAATATGGGTCAGAGTAAGGCCGGTGCGGGTGCGTTCGGAGAGAATTCGGGCGACCGAACTTCCCACCGTGCCGAAGCCGAGGATGGCTACCTTGCATGTGCCAGATTTGGGGGCGGGCGCTGAGGGGGAAGATTTCATGAGGTGTCCGCTTCCTAGTGTTTCTTTTTGCCTGTGGCGGCGGTCTTGCGCGCGAGTTTTACCGGTCCAGGATGACTTGGGAAGAAACGGTCATGCAAGTGGCGCACAGCTCGCGGAACGTCGCTTTCCTTGATCACAAAACTGATGTTGATTTCGGAAGCTCCCTGGGAAATCATGCGTATGTTCACTCCCGCTTCGGCAACCGTATTGAACACGCTGGCTGCGATCCCGGGTTTGCCGTGAATGTCTTCTCCGACCAAACAAACGATGGCCTGCTGGTCGTCACGAGTGACATCCGCAATCTGTTCCAGTTGAGAGAGTAACGCCTTTGGCAAGCGTTTCGTTTCCATGGTGAACGACAGGCTCACTTCGGAGATAGCCACGATATCGACCGAGGCTCCGTGCTGATCAAGCCCTTCAAACACCGATCGCAGGAATCCATGCACCATAATTCCACGAGAGGCCACAACGTTTACGATGCTGATTCCCGTCTTCGCAGTGATGGCGCGGAACGTGTCCTGGCTCGGCGGCGCGTGTTCGGTGATCCGGGTGCCCTTGCTCTTTGGGTTGCGGGAATTCAAAACGAATACCGGAATATTTTTGTGGATGGCTGGCAGCAGGGTGGCGGGATGCAGCACCTTGGCGCCGAAGTAGGCCAACTCGGCGGCTTCGTTGAAGCTGATGCGTTTGATGGTGCGGGCATCCGGACAAAGCCTCGGATCGGTCGTCATCATTCCTTCGACGTCGGTCCATATTTCGATCGATGCGGCCTGCAGGGCTGCTCCCACAATCGCTGCGGAATAGTCAGATCCGCCCCGTCCCAGCGTGGTTGGAATGCCGTCTTTGGTCGCGGCAATGAAGCCGCCCATGACCGGGATGCGCCGCTTCTTGACGATGGGGGCAATCCTGACCAGAGAGCGTTCGCGGGTTTCTTTCATCAGCGGTAGGGCGCGCGTGTGGCTAGCATCGGTGACAACGCACTGGCGGGAGTCGACCCACACCGCGTCCAAGCCAAGCACCGGCAGGGCTGCGGCCACGACCATGCTGGAAAGCAATTCACCAAAAGAGAGCAAGTAGTCACTGCTGCGCGGAGAGAGTTCCTTGACGGCGGCAACTCCGCGCAAGAATTCTTCGAGCCGGTCGAGAATCTTCGTCAGCTTGGGGGCAATCTTGGCGGAGAGTTTTTTCCCCAGCAATTCGTCAGCCGTGGCGAGATGGCGTGCCCGAAGCCCCTGCAGTCGTTGCAGACTGGAATCGACGTCGCCCGCGGCCGCTTCCTGGCCCATGAAAACGAGCTGATCGGTCACTTTCGCGAAGGCGCTGACCACGACCACCGGCCCGTGTTTTTGCCGGCTGCGTACAATTTCCGCCACCCGCTGGATGGCGTGCGCATTTTCCACCGAGGTCCCGCCAAACTTCATAATGACCATGAACACACCGTTCTTAACCGAATAGTCTCAATCATCGCCTGCGTGCCGATCAAGTTACCCTGCTCAAACGAAAAGCCCACTCGCCGGTTCATTTCCTGGCGGTGGGCTTGAGCTTTGCAAATCTGATCGAGCTCAGAGGTACCCGCGCCAGAACGACGTCATTCGCGTGCCCGGTGATGTGACGGGCATGGTCATCGACGAATTTGTCATCTGGGAGGTACCGAACATGCTCTCCAAATATACCCGACCAGCCCGTCGGGCACCATCTGAGTTTTCGATTTGCTCGATCGAATGTTCGCTTCTTCGGGGCCGAAAATGTGTCGTGGGGAACTGCCGAGCGGCGACTGTCGCGTCTGCTGGCACGATCCCTCATGCGCCTGAAAAATCCATGCCGCCTATCGAAATTCTGAATTTTACATTTGGGTACCTCAAGCGTTACTAACAAGATGGAAGGTTATCTCCGAGCTGGCGTGGGGGTGCCGTGTGAACTCTGGCACCTTGGGCGAAGCAGCCGGTTTTCGGCTTGACCATCCTGAACGGAGACCCGTCGACGATGACGCGCCCCAAATCAAATCGCGGCCTGCCCCCGGCGCAAGGGTTGTACGACCCTGCTCACGAGCACGACGCTTGTGGCATCGGCTTTGTCGCCAGCATTCGCTGTCAAAAGAGCCACGACATCATTCTCAAAGGCATTCAGGTACTGATCAACCTTACCCACCGCGGCGCCTGCGGCTGCGATCCCGAGACTGGCGACGGGGCCGGCATTCTCATCCAGATCCCGCATAGATTCTTTGTCCGCGAGTGTGCCGCGCTCGGATTCGAACTCCCCGAAGTCGGCGAATATGCCGTGGGAATGACTTTCCTGCCGGTGGAGAAGCATCAACGGCTGCAGTGTGAAGGAATTTTCGAACAGATCATTCGCGAAGAGGGACTCAGCGTGTTGGGCTGGCGGGATACGCCGGTGAACGGCGATGCAATTGGACGCGTGGCCCGAGTTTCGCAGCCCTATATCCAGCAGATTTTTGTCGCTCGCCCCCCCCAGATGGACGAGGACGCTTTCGAGCGCAAGCTTTATATCGTTCGCAAGCGGGCCGAGAGTCAGATCGCGGAGTCCGATGTGGAAGACAAGGAAATGTTCTATATCCCCTCCCTGTCAGCCCGCACCATAGTTTACAAAGGCCTCCTGCTGGCGCCGCAGATCGCGAATTTCTACAGCGAGCTTGCCGATCCCGATGTGATGAGTGCGCTGTGCCTGGTGCATCAACGCTTCTCGACCAACACTTTTCCCAGCTGGCAGCTGGCGCATCCGTACCGCTATGTCGCGCACAACGGCGAAATCAACACGCTGAAGGGCAATGTCAACTGGATGCACGCCCGCCAGTCGATTCTGGGTTCTCCTCTGTTTGGCGATGACATCAAGAAGCTTTTTCCCATCGTTTCGCCGGGAGGCAGCGATTCCGCCAACTTCGACAACGCTGTCGAATTGCTCTTTCAGTCCGGACGCAGCCTGCCTCACGTGATGGCCATGCTGATTCCCGAAGCCTGGTCGGGAAATCCGCACATGAAGCCAGAGAAGAAGGCGTTCTATGAATATCACGCGTCCTTGATGGAGCCTTGGGATGGCCCGGCCGCGATTGCGTTCACGGACGGCCGCATGATCGGGGCCACGCTTGATCGTAATGGCTTGCGCCCTGGACGCTACGTGGTCACGCACGACGATCTGGTGGTCATGGCTTCTGAAGCCGGCGTGCTCACGATTGACCCGTCGGCGGTGAAAGAAAAAGGCCGTTTGCAGCCGGGGAAAATGTTTCTGGTCGATACCGTTGAAGGCCGCATCATTCCCGACAAGGAAATCAAGCGGCGCCTCATATCGCGGCAGCCCTACGGGGAATGGCTGAAAGAAAATCAAATCACGATGGAACACCTGCCCGAACCATCGCGCGTGCACAGCGGCAATCGGGACACCATTCTTTCCCGCCAGCGCGCTTTCGGCTACACCGACGAGGATCTCAGGATGATTCTCGAACCCATGGCTTCGCAGGGTGAAGAGCCGACCGGTTCGATGGGGACGGACACGCCGCTGGCTTGCCTCTCGGACCGGCCGCAGCCCCTGTTCAACTACTTCAAGCAGCTGTTTGCCCAGGTCACCAATCCTCCGATCGATCCCATTCGCGAAGAAATGGTGATGTCGCTGATCAGCTACATCGGCACCGAGCGCAATATTCTCGAAGAGACGCCGGAAAATTGCCACACCCTGAAGCTGCCACATCCCATTCTCACCAATCGTGATTTGGAGAAGCTCCGTCGGGTTTCGCGCGGAGATCTTTTGGCGATCACGTTGCCGGCCTTGTTTCGGGCCTCGGACGGAGAGGCCGGACTCCGGCGTGCCCTGGAGGAACTCTCGCAAAGGGCGTCACTGGCGGTGAATTCCGGATATTCGCTGCTGATTTTGTCCGATCGCGGCGTCGACAAAGACTACGCCCCGATCCCGAGCCTGCTGGCGCTGGCCGCGGTCCATAATTTGCTGGTACGGGAAGAAACACGCACCCAGGTTGCCCTCATCATCGAATCCGGTGAACCCCGCGAAGTGATGCATTTTGCGCTCCTGATCGGCTATGGCGCCAGCGCCATCAATCCTTACCTCGCCATTGAAACCCTGGAAGACTTGGCATCGCGAGGCTACCTGCCCGACGGTATCTCGGCAGAGACCGCGGTGAAACACTTCACCAAAGCGGTGAATAAGGGCCTGCTGAAAACCTTCTCGAAGATGGGAATTTCGACGCTGCAGAGCTATCGCGGCGCTCAGGTCTTCGAAGCCATCGGACTCAGCAGAGAATTGGTCGACGCATATTTTGCGGGCACGACGTCGCGGCTGGAAGGCATCGGACTCGAGGTCTTGGCCCGCGAAGCGCAGATGAAGCATGAACATGCCTTCCGTCCGCTGACCGAATCAGACACCGAGCTTGCGATTGGCGGCAGTTATCACTTTCGTACGGACGGGGAATTTCACCTGCTGAATCCGGAGACGATCAGCAGACTCCAGCGCGCGGTGCGTGATTCAGACTTCAAGACGTTCCAGGAATACACCGACCTGATCGACAAGCAGAGCCGCAACCTGGCTACCTTGCGCAGCCTGCTGCAGATCAGGACGTCCGACAAGCCGGTTCCGATCGAAGAAGTCGAACCGGCGAAAGAGATCGTGAAGCGGTTTACGACCGGTGCCATGTCGTTCGGTTCGATCAGCAAGGAAGCGCATGAAACGCTGGCCATTGCCATGAACCGGATCGGCGGAAAATCCAACACCGGGGAGGGCGGCGAAGACGAAGGGCGCTACAAGCGCGACGCGAATGGAGACTTGCGGCGTAGCGCGGTAAAACAGGTGGCCTCAGCCCGGTTTGGGGTGACGGCGAACTATTTGATCAACGCCGATGAACTGCAGATCAAAATGGCGCAAGGGGCCAAACCCGGCGAAGGGGGTCAACTTCCCGGACACAAAGTGGATGAGGTGATTGCACGCTTGCGGCATTCCACGCCCGGCGTGGGCCTGATCTCGCCGCCGCCGCATCACGATATTTATTCCATCGAAGATCTGGCGCAGTTGATTTACGACCTGAAGAATGTAAATCCCCGCGCCCGGATTGCGGTGAAGCTGGTTGCCGAGGTGGGCGTAGGCACTGTGGCTGCAGGGGTGGCAAAAGCCCACGCCGACGTTGTGCTGATCAGCGGGGACAGCGGCGGCACCGGCGCGTCGCCGTTGAGTTCGATCAAACATGCGGGCATTCCCTGGGAACTGGGCCTGGCCGAGACGCAGCAAGTCCTGCTGCTCAATGACCTGCGCAGCCGCATCCGGGTGCAGACCGACGGCAAACTGCAGACCGGACGGGACGTTGTCATCGCGGCGTTACTCGGGGCTGAAGAATTCGGCTTCGCCACCACGCCGCTGATCGCCATGGGCTGCATCATGATGCGCAAATGCCATCTCAACACTTGTTCGGTTGGGATCGCCACGCAAGATCCGGAATTGCGAAAGCTCTTCGGGGGCCAGCCCGAACATGTCATCAATTTCTTCTTCTTCCTGGCCGAGCAAGTGCGGGAATACATGGCGCAGATGGGGTTTCGAAAAGTGGACGACATGGTTGGGCGCGTGGACATGCTGGATGCGCAGCCCGCCGTCGATCACTGGAAGGCCCGCGGCCTGGACTTCTCCGCGATCCTCTACAGCCCGCCTGTCCCGGGGCGCGTGGCGCGGCACTGCGTGCAGGCGCAGGATCACGGGTTGAATCAGGCGCTCGATTATCAGCTCATTCAGTACGCGCGAGAGGCCTTGGAACTTCGCACTCCGGTGGAGATGAGTTTTCCCATCCGCAACGTAAATCGCACCGTGGGTGCGATGCTGAGCGGTGAAATCGCCCGGCGCTATGGTTCGAGCGGGCTGCCCGAGGACACCATTCGGGTTCACTTCAAGGGGTCGGCGGGGCAGAGCTTTGGCGCGTTCCTTGCCAACGGCATCACCCTGACCCTGGAGGGCGAGGCCAATGACTACGTCGGCAAGGGCCTCTCCGGCGGAAGGGTGATTGTGTATCCCCCCAGAAATTCGCGCTTCCCGGCCGAAGAAAATATCCTGATCGGCAACGTCGTGCTCTATGGCGCGACCACGGGCGAAGCCTTCTTCAACGGGATGGCGGGGGAACGGTTTGCGGTGCGAAACTCTGGAGCGACGGCTGTTGTCGAGGGGGTTGGCGATCACGGCTGCGAATACATGACTCAGGGCTTGGTGCTTGTCCTGGGAAAATGCGGACGAAACTTTGCCGCGGGTATGAGCGGCGGAATCGCTTATGTTTTCGACGAGAAGTTTGATTTTACGGAGAAGCGCTGCAATCTGGCGTCGGTTGATCTGGAGCCGGTCATTGAATCACACGACGTGAAGATCGTGCACGACCTGGTTGCGCGTCACTACGAATTGACGGGCAGCAGCCGCGCCAGGTCAATTCTCGATAACTGGACGGAGATGTTGCCGCGATTTATCAAAGTATTCCCGCACGAGTTCAAGCGCGTGTTGGGCGTTGGCCGGACGCGGGAGCCGTACATTCCAGGGCAGCCGCTGCCCATCCCGGTTGAGCTTGCGCAGGTGCAACATGGGTAAGACCACAGGCTTCATGGAATTTCCCCGCGAGCTTCCGCAGCGCCGCCCGGTTACGCAGCGGGTCAATGACTGGTTCGAGATTTATCTCGATTTTCCTGAGGACAAGCTGCGCACCCAGGGCGCGCGCTGCATGGATTGTGGCGTCCCGTTTTGCCATACCGGCTGTCCGGTGAACAATCTCATCCCCGACTGGAACGATCTGGTCTATCGCGGACGCTGGAAAGAGGCTGTCCGACAGTTACACTCGACCAACAATTTTCCCGAGTTTACAGGACGCATCTGCCCGGCGCCGTGTGAGGCTGCGTGTGTCTTGGGAATCAATCAGCCGGCGGTGACCATCAAGCAGATCGAAAAGAGCATCGTCGAGCGCGGGTTTGCGGAAGGATGGATTCGCCCCGAGCCGCCAAAATTTCGCACCGGCAAGAAAGTCGCCGTGGTGGGTTCTGGGCCTGCGGGTCTCGCAGCTGCCCAACAGCTCAACCGAGCCGGACACTGGGTCACGGTCTACGAAAAGGCGGATCGTATCGGCGGATTACTGCGCTACGGTATTCCCGAGTTCAAGATGGAGAAGCGCATCGTTGACCGGCGCCTAGAGCAGATATCCGCCGAAGGCGTGCAATTCGTCACCAAGGCGCACGTGGGAAAGAGCGTGCCAGTGGACGATCTCCAGCGCGAGTTCGATGCAATCCTGCTCGCTGGCGGGGCTGAGCACTCCCGCGATTTGCAAGTGCCGGGACGCGAACTGAATGGGATCCACTACGCGATGGAATTTCTCCCCCAGCAGAATCGGCGATGCGAGGGCGACGCGATGGAGGGCGAAGCGGAGATTCTGGCTACCGATAAACATGTCGTGATCATCGGCGGCGGTGACACCGGAGCCGATTGCCTGGGAACGGTGCATCGCCAGAAACCGCGCTCGGTACGCCAGTTCGAGATCATGCCGGTGCCACCGGAAAGCCGGTCGCCGCAGACTCCGTGGCCGCTTTGGCCGATGCAATTACGAATCGAGGGTGCGCACGAAGAAGGCGGCATCCGGGAGTGGAGCGTGGCCACGCAGAGGTTCACTGGCGACGACCAGGGCAATGTGAATCAGCTCCACGGAGTCCGGGTTGGAGCGCCTCCGAAGTTTGAACCTGTCGGCGGCCAGGAGTTCACCATCGATGCTGACCTGGTGCTGCTCGCCATGGGCTTTGTGGGTCCGGTCCGTGAGGGAATGATCGCGCAGCTGGGGTTGACGCTCGACTCGCGCGGCAACGTCGCGGCCGACGCCAACTACATGTCCTCGGTTCCCGGGGTCTTCGCGGCTGGAGATATGCGCCGGGGACAATCGCTCGTGGTTTGGGCCATTGCCGAGGGCCGCAAGGCGGCGGCTGGAATGGATCGATATCTAAAGGAAACGAGTCTGGGACAGCCTGTTTCGCGGACCCCGGCGGGCGCTCACGCCGTGCTGACCTGATTTTCCGATACACTCAACCATTGCATGGTTACACTCCCCGATATCCAGGCGGCCTTAGAACGCATCCGCGACTCTATTTACCTGTCCCCTTGCGCTCGTTCAGAACATTTCTCACAACTGACGGGAAACTCCATTTATCTCAAGCTCGATAACTTGCAGCGGACCGGTGCGTTCAAGGAACGGGGGGCGCTGAACAAATTACTGACTCTCACTCCTGAGGAACGCTCTCAGGGCGTGATTGCGGCGTCGGCAGGGAATCACGCTCAAGGTCTGGCCTATCACGCTGGTAAGCACGGAATCCGTGCGCTGATCTGCATGCCTCTGACCACGCCACTGATCAAGGTGTCTGCCACGAAATCCTACGGCGCGGATGTCGTGCTGTTTGGCGCAAACTACGACGAGGCGTGCGAGGAGGCCATCCGGCGCGGTCAGCAGCAGCATTTGACTTTCGTGCATCCTTTCGACGATGACGCCGTCATTGCCGGCCAAGGAACCCTCGGTCTCGAAATTCTTCAGCAGCATCCTGATGTCGACGTCATCGTTTCACCGATCGGCGGCGGCGGGCTGATCGGCGGCATCGCCTGTGCTGTCAAGGAGAGCCATTCAAAGGTCAAGATTATCGGCGTTCAACCGGCACGGCTTCCATCGATGAAAGCCGCGGTCGCCGAGGGAAAGCCGGTCACCCTTCCTGCAGCAGCGACCATTGCCGACGGCATTGCAGTTCGCCGGGCGGGCGATCGGACCCTCCCCTTGGTGCAGAAATATGTGGATGAGATTGTTACGGTCGATGAAGAGGAAATCGCCAACGCGGTTCTTCTTCTACTGGAACGCGAAAAGACTCTGGCAGAGGGTGCGGGCGCTGCAGCCCTCGCAGCCTTGGTCAACCGCAAAGTTCAGTTCGAGGGAAAGAAAATCGCGGCGCTGGTATGCGGCGGCAACATCGACGTCACTCTGCTGGCACGCATCATGGAACGCGGCCTGGTGAAAGACGGGCGTCTGGTCCGCCTGCGGGTTCATCTTCCCGATTATCCCGGTGCCCTTCACAAACTGACGGGGATCCTGGCAGACCATCGGGCCAACATTGTGGAGACCTCCTATGATCGCGCCTACTACGGAGTGAACCTGGGCGACACCGCGATTGATATCACCATGGAAACTCGCGGTCCGGAGCACATCGCCGAACTGCTTGCAGCCTTAAGTTCGGGCGGTTATGCCCACGAGCGGGTGCTCTAGAAATGGTTGTGGAACGGGCGGAGAAACGGCGAGGGCGAATTCAGGGAAGGCCGCGATTCCGAGGGGCAACACTCGAGCTGGCGAAACTGGAAACACCCTTGGGCGCCTGAGGCTGCACCAACTTAGTTCTTCGCCGTGACCCGGTCCTTGACCCGCTGGTATTGCTGACTGGTCAAGACGTGGCGGCTCACCAATTCCTGGGAGGAGCTGTAAGGCCGCGTCGCGATCACGCGATCCGCCCGCGCGTCGGTAAACCCCGGCAGATTCTTCAGCTGCTCCTTGGTCGCCTGATTCAAGTCGAGAGGTTTGTTTCGACTCAACCCTTCCCGCACACCTTCAGCCACGGCTTTGGCGTTCGTCTTAAGTGCCGCCGTGGCCTGGGCAGTTTTCTCCCGGATCTCGTCGGGATTCCGCTGCTGGGAAGTGCACCCGATCGTCATGATCAAGCACAGAGCAGATCCGAAAATCGCGGGGCCGGCAATACTCGTTCTCACGCCGCTTATGATGCCTTAACGGTCTTTGGCGTTGCGCCCCGGCCGCCAATGATTTCTCACCTCGCATTCTCCTCTCCGGCCGGGGCCCGATGTCGCTGCGCCAGGGTGGATTATTGGCCTCCATTGCCGTCCGATCTCCCGTAGAATTGGAGGTGCAGCAGCGCAGGCGACAAGGAGGCTCCATGCGGTTTGACTTACTGGCACTGTACGGCGGTCCCGATCAGGTGATGACCGTAACCTCGGGGCTGGCGAGCCTGCTCGGACTGTTGCTGATGTTCTGGAACAAGATTGTCGGAGTGTTCTTCAAGATGGTTGGCAAGATCAAAGGCCCTCCCGGGCCGGTTGCCGCGGAACCCGCTAAGAAAGATGCTGCCGCGAAAACGCCCTGATCTCAGGTCTTGCCTCTCTTGCGAAAAAAAGCAATCGTCATCGGATTGGACGGTCTTGAACCGAGCATCGTGGAAGCCATGCTGGGGCGCAATGAATTGCCGAATCTGGCTCGCATTCGCCAGGCAGGAAGTTACAGCCGCCTCGGAACCACCTATCCGGCGCAGACTCCAGTCGCTTGGTCATCGTTCATGACCGGCACCAACCCGGGTGGGCACGGCATATTTGATTTTATTTCCCGCGATCCCGAAACCTATCTGCCCGACGCGGCCCTAAGCCGCTTCGAGCGGCCCAAAAGCATGCTCGCGCAACCGCGCGTGGTGAATCAGCGCAAAGGCGTGCCGCTCTGGCAGCCGCTTACCCGAGCCGGCGTTCCCAGCACGATCATCCGCTGCCCATGCACCTTTCCCCCAGAATCGCTTCAGGGGAAGATGTTGGCAGGAGTTGGAGTGCCCGATCTTCGGGGAAGTCAGAGCAAGGGCACGTTCTACACCCAAGATAAGACCCTGCGGGCGCAGGAGAACGAACAGCTGGTGCAGCTTGATTCAGGAATGGACTTGACGACTCGCGTTGTTGGTCCGCGCAATACCAGGCTCTCCCCTCCCGGCGATACGTTTTGCGAAATCCGGCTGCAGGTTGACAAGGCCTCGCGCCGCCTGCTCATTCAAACCGGCGGTGCTCCGGCAAGAATTGAAGTTGAGGAGAAGGGTTGGAGCGAGTGGGTGCGCTTCAAATTCAAATTTTCCTTGTTGCAGTCGGTCAGCGGAATTGCAAGATTGTATGTCCGCCAGATCGAGCCGCTTGTCGAGTTCTACGTCTCTGCGATCAACTTTGATCCCGCCGCGCCCATGTTCCCGGTGTCGTCTCCCGGCGCTTATGCGAAAGACCTTTCCGAAAAGATCGGGCTATTCTCCACGTTGGGGATGGCGGAGGATCACAATGGCTTGAACAACGGCCGCTTGGATGAGGCTGCTTATTTGCAACAGTGCGATCTGGTCCTGCGGGAACGCGAGCGCACGCTGGAATTCGAGTTGAACCGGTTCACCGAAGGTTTCTTCTACATGCTGTTCGATACTCCGGACCGCGTGCAGCACATGCTCTGGAGATTTCGTGATCCGCGGCATCCCGGCTTTGAACCCGATCTGTCTCCCGAGCTTGCCACGCGCATTGAAGAGCACTACGGCCGCTGCGACGCGCTGCTTGCCGGCGTGCTGGACAAAGTCGATGAGGACACCTTGCTCATGGTCCTCTCTGATCACGGCTTCGGAACTTTTCGCCGGGCCTTCGATACCAATACCTGGCTCTGGCAAAACGGTTTGCTGGCCCTGAAGGCCAATCACGAGCCCGGGGAGGAATTGGGCGGGGGGTTTTCTGCCGTCGATTGGTCGAAGACTTCGGCGTATGCGGTGGGACTTGGCGGAATTTATTTGAACTTCAAGGGACGCGAACGCGAGGGAATTGTCGAAGAAGGCACCGAGGCGAACCGGGTGCGCCGGGCGATCCAAAGCGGTCTGGCGGAGTTGCCGGACACACATACCCAACAAGCCGCCATACGAAATGTTTCTCGTCGCGAGGATTTGTACACCGGGGCGTTCGTGGAAAACTCGCCGGATCTACTGGTAAATTTCAATCCTGGCTTCCGTGTTTCATGGCATACGGCGGTAGGCGGATTTGCCAATTCGTTAATCGAAGACAACATGAGGCGTTGGAGCGGAGATCACATTGTTGATCCGGAGACGGTTCCCGGGATCCTGTTCATGAATCGTCCGATGCGTCGAGGCCCGGGTCCAAGCAACCCTCCGCGAATCATTGACCTTGCGCCCGCAATCCTGAACCATCTGGGTGTGCCCATTCCCGACTCCATGGAAGGAACTTCGCCGATCTGAGGTCATCGCCGTGAGCATTCCCGATCGGGAGGGGTCGCTGGCAAGCTCCGCCTGTGGGCGGGGGCTTTTCCAGGTTCGATCGAAGCCAGAAGGGCTTCGCCCTGCGATGGACCTGCCAACGCTGGTAATCTTAGGGATATGAAAATCTGTGTTTTCGGACTCGATTGCGCCGCACCCGACGTGATCTTCAACGAAGAACGCCTGGTCAATATCCGCCGGCTCATGGATCACGGCGTCTACGGCCGTCTCGAGAGCGTCATTCCGCCGATCACCGTTCCGGCGTGGATGTGCATGACCACCAGCCAGGATCCAGGTTCGCTCGGAGTCTATGGTTTCCGCAATCGGGTTGACCACTCTTACGACAGACTCGGATTTGCGAATTCTGCTTCCATCAAGGCTTTGGCCATTTGGGACCAACTGGCGCGGGAAGGGAAGAAGTCGATCATTGTTGGCGTGCCGCCAAACTATCCCCCCCGGCGAATCAACGGAATCAGCATTGGGTGTTTCCTCACCCCGGATACCGTCAAGAACGACTTCACCTATCCGCCGAATCTAAAAGCCAAAATTAACGAACTGGTGGGCGAATATCCCTGCGACGTGAAGAATTTCCGGACCGACCGCAAAGACTGGCTCAAGGACGAGATTTTCGCCATGAGCCGCAAGCAGTGGCAAGTGGTGCGCTGGTTGCTCGCCGAACAGGAGTGGGAATATTTCCATTTCGTCGATATCGGCCTCGACCGTATGCATCACGGCTTCTGGAACCATTTTGACAAGAAGCATGTGCAATACCAACCGGGCAACCCGTATGAAAATGCGATTCCCGAGTACTACTCATGGCTGGACGAGCAGATCGGTGCCGCCCTCGAATTGCTCGACGACGACACCATTGTCCTTGTCGTTTCCGACCATGGCGCGCAACGTCTAGACGGCGGAATTGCCGTGAACGAATGGCTCATCCGAGAAGGTCTGCTGGTGCTGAACGAGTATCCCACCACGCTCACGCCGTTCGACAAGCTGAACGTGAACTGGGGCAAGACCAAGGCCTGGAGCGAGGGTGGATACTATGCCCGGATGTTTTTCAACGTACAGGGGCGCGAACCGCAGGGTTTCGTCCCCGCGGCCGAATACGATTCTTTCCAGAACGAGATGAAGGTGCGACTCGAAGCCTTGCCGGACGACCAAGGCCGGCCTCTGAATTCGCTGGTTTTCAAGCCCAAGGAGCTCTATCGGAATGTGCGAAACGTGGCGCCCGACCTGGTGGTCCACTTCGGCGGGCTCTACTGGCGCTCCATCGGGACCGTGGGTCATCAGAAAATCCATGTGCAGGAAAATGACACCGGACCCGATGGTTGCAATCACGCACAATATGGAATGTTCATCCTTGCAGCCCCGAATTGTCCTTTGAGCGGTGAATACCAGGGCGCCCGCTTGCTCGACATCGCTCCCACGTTGCTCGATCTCGCGGGCTACGAAATTCCGGAAACCATGCAAGGGCGCTCTCTGGTGGCAGGCATGGAAAAGAAAAGCCCGGACGGCGGTTCGGGCCACGCTGACGCGGAGAAGACGATCCACGATCGGCTGTCCGGATTGGGCTATGTCTGAGCGGGCAAGGGGCGCGACCGACAGTCGTGCCGTTCCCCATCGAGTTTGAATTCGAGCCAGAGCGCAGGGGCGGGATCGCCGGTAGAAGGCTATTTGGTTTTTTTCTTCCCAAACAATCCCGATAGCCCTTTGACCGCATCCCCGGTCTTGCCCGTGGGAATTGCAGACTTCAACGGACTCCCCAGCATACCTTTCACGTCAGGCACAAACTTCGGATCAGAAGTGGTCCCTTGAATCATGAAGGGAATACCCGCGCTCTTGCTGCCCATGCCCGCCAGTTGCGTGACTCCGCTCGCCACCCCTCCCGACAGGGTGGCGTTCATCTTGTAGCTGAGCACACCTGCCGGACTGACCGTTCCATTCCCGGTGATCACACCCAGGGCAGGCACCGTGAGATTCAGATTGCTGGTGGTGATCCCCTCGGGCGCCACGCGGGCGTCGGTGCTCAGGTTCTGGATGGACGTGTCCGGTTCCGACTTGGTCCCCGTCAGAGCAGAAACTGCGGACATTTTTGAACCCAGGTTGAAACCCGCGAGTTTGGTGTCGGAGAGTTTCACCGGGCCCACGATGACTAACTTGTCGGCCGGTCCGCTGATCGCCAGCGCCGTCGAAAGTGTTCCACCCTTGAGGGAAGACCCGGAAGGCAGAATGACGCCCAGGGCGGGCAGCATGGCCTCGAGTTCGTCGACCGGCATCCCCTGGCCATTCAATTTCATGTTCAGGGTCGTGGCCGCGCCCTGCCTCTGATAGGTTCCTGTCAGCCGGCTCAATGCCTTGCCAATATGAATATCCCCCTGGGTGAGCGCGCCGCCCATGGATTCCAGATTGTGGTCGATGGCATAGGTCACCTGGACGGCGCGTCCCGCGGCCGATCCTTTGGGCGAGAGCTTGAGCTTGTCTGCATTCGCCGTTCCGTTACTGTGCAATCGCTTGCCATCGGAATTCACGGTTCCTTCAAAATCCGCCAGGCCGGCCACTCCAGAAGATGATTCCACGAAGCCGGAAGCCGCCAGGTCCAGATTCTTCACCTTGATTTTGGCCTCGAACGCAGTTGAAGCGGCATCGGTCTGATCGATGGGACCGGCCTTGCCGTCCAAGGTCACAGATCCGCCGCCCGGCAGATCGGCGGAAAGACTGAAGGGGAACGCCGAGGTGAATGAAAAGCCTTCCACCTTGACTTCGACTTTGTCATAGACATGCGGCTTCGCCGGCGGGTCGGTGATGGTGATGCGTCCGTTCGCGATGGATAGTTTGCCAACCGAAAGGTCAGGATTGGAAGACGGCGCAGCCGGGGTGGCGGCTTTTTCCTTTGCGTCCTTCGTGCCCAGGCTGGAGAAGTTCCATTTGCCGGATGCCGATCGCACCAGAAACACTTCCGGATGATCCAGAGTCAGGTTGGTCACATGCAGCGCCTTCGAAAAAATGAGCGGCATCATTTCCACGCCAACCTTCAGTGTCTTTGCCCGAATGAAAGGCTCTTTGCCGAACCCGGGATCGTCTGCAATGGCAAGGTCGTCCGCCGAAACGCTTCCCGAAAGAAGCGAAAGGTGAAGGCTCCCCACGGTGACCGGTCGCCCCAATGCCGTCGAAAGTTCCGCTTCTATGCGTGGCCGGAACGTGTTCACATCGATCAGGAAGGGGATTGCGATGACCGCCACGATCAACACGGCCGCGATGATTCCGATGATTTTCAATGGGCTTTTCATGACGAGGGTCCTCCAGCCGGCAGTACCTGCCTGCAATATTGACGAACGAAATCTGTGAGTGGTGCCCCTTGGGGTTTGCGCAAGTTTACCAAAAAACCGTGCCGTTATTTCGGCTCCACTGCAACTTCAGGGTTGGGAGCGGGCCCGGCCTCAAGCTCCCTGTGCCTCTTCTCCCGGGAGTTGTTCGCCATCCGGGTATAGGTCCGCATTTCAGCCTGGGCTTCGTCGGTCCGTCCCAGGCTCCGGAGCACCTGTCCCTTCACGTAATGGATGCTGTAACTGTTGGAGTCCAGCTGTTCGGCAGCCTCGATCTCGGTCAATGCCTTCGCGGCATTGCCCTGACGATGATAGGCCCGAGCCAGGTTAAAGTGCGAACTGGCGAGGTGAGGATCGAGAACCAAGGCCTTGCGAAGGTTGTTCACGGCTTCCTGGTCCTGCTGCTGGAGATAGTTGATCAGGCCGATCTGGTCGTAGTCATACGCCAGGTCGGGCTCGATCGCGATGTCGGCGAGAAATTCCGATCTGGCCCGATCAAAGTCCTGCTTCTTCACGTAGGCGAGTCCCAGTTCAAAATGCACGTAGGGCAGTTTGGAATCGGCTTTGGCTGCGAGCCCAAGCTCGCGAATCGCCTCGTCGTACTCTTCGCGGCCGAGGTGGGCTTTTCCCATGAGCAAATGAAATTCGGGAGAATTCTGGCCGGTTTCCAAGAGTCGTCCCAAAGCTCGCTGTTCCAATTCGGGGTGGTGGGCCTTACCGGCTGCGATTCCCATTACGTAGAGGTAGTTCAACTGATCCGATTGCTGCGGCCAGAGCGGTTCGAGGGTGGTTGTGGCCTCCGCATATTGCTCGGTAAAGAAGTAGCACAGCCCGAGCAGGTAGCGTGCCTGCGCCGAGTCAGGGGCATCGCGGACGACCGAGGCAAAGGGAGAAATTGCCGCCTGGTAGTTGCCCTGCCGATAGTGAGCTAACCCAATATTGAGGCGGATTCCCGCGATCTGGGGTGCCAGGTGTTCCGCCTTCTCGAGCATTTCCAGCGCTTGCGGGAAGTGTTTTCGGCGCATGTCAATGACACCCAGGTTGGCGTAGGCGCCAGCGACCTGCGGATCGATGGCAAGCAGCGCGCGGAACGAACGCTCGGCGTGATCCAAATGGCCGGTCTTCAATGCCAGTTCGCCCTGCTCAAACAGTTGCTGGGGACCAGGCGGGGCCTGCTGTTTCGCCTGTGCGCAGCGAACGGGCAGGGTGCCCGCGAGCAAGAAAAGCGCCGCCAGCGGGATTCGAAGCAGGAACGCGGATGGTCGGGCCGAGCTTGACACTGGGTTAAACTCCTGCTGTAGTGTCCGCCAGCGGCAGCCTGAATTCAAGCGGATGCACGTTGCCATGCAGGGAACTGCGGGCCTGGCGGCGGCTTTCTTTGTGACTTCAGTCCACGCTCCTAAATTCCGAAAGCATTCTAGAGTGGGAAAGGTTCGATGATCACGATTCGGGAAGTCGCCAAGGAGAGTGGGTTTTCATCCACCACGGTCTCGATTGTTCTGAATAACGCTCCGCTGGCGCGCTATATTCCGGCCGCCACCAAGAAGCGGATTGAAAAGGCAGCCAAGAAGCTTGGTTACCGTCCCAACCTTTTCGCCCGCTCTTTGCGCAGCCAGCGCAGTCATACCGTGGGAGTGATGGTCTTTGACATGACGGACCCATACTGCACGCTGGTTCTTCGTGGCATCGAGAACTCTCTTTATCAATCTTCCCATCTCCCGATTCTCACCGACGTGCACAATGAAAGGAGCCGCTTTGAACGTTACCTTGAGATGCTGCTGGACCGGCGCGTCGAAGCGCTCATTGTGCTGGCCAATTGGCTGTTTGTGAATATTGATGTCCTCAAAGACCTCGAGAAGAGCAGCATCCCCACCGTAATGATCGGCCAGGAGTTGCAGACCGATTCGGTCAGTTCGGTGATCGTGGACAACGAAGTAGGGGCATATTCGGCCATTGAGCATCTGTACCTGCTCGGACATCGCCGCATCGCCTTCATCCGCGGCCCCAAGACCCTGGGTGACAGCGCCCCCCGCTGGAAGGGAATCCGGAGTTTTGCCAAGACCAGCGGTCTGGAGCTGGACCCTCAGCTGATCCTCGACCTCCCGGAATCGCGAGATCCGATTTCAAGTTTTGAAGCGGGATACAAATTAACGGAGGAATTGGTCAAGCGAAAGCGCCCTTTTACTGCATTGATGGCCTTTGACGACATGACCGCGTTTGGAGCTATACGTGCACTGGCGAAGGCAGGTCTCCGTGTTCCCGAACACTGCTCCGTCATCGGGTTCGATGATGTGGCAGCTTCCGGCCTTTACACGCCGTCTCTTACCACCGTGCGGCAACCCATGGAAGCCATGGGCGCCATGGCGGTGAGCATTATGGCGGATGGAATTAATGCGGTGGTCGAAAAACGAGAAGTTTCCGCAGTGCACCGCAAGATGGCTCCGGAATTGGCCGTCCGCGAATCGACCCGAAGCATTGGGTGAGTACTTTGAAAGCTACCTGCCGCACCTTTAGTCCTTAGGTTCTTGCACCGGTCTTTTCTGCTTGACAACAAAAGTCGGTGTAAAGCACTATTCATACGTTTTAATAAAAGGTTTCATGCGAGACCGCCGGGCTGACGGGGACCAGGCCAGGAGGACTCGCAGTCTGGGCACGGCGGGACTCTGAGTTCCGCGCTGGTCTCGATCGAAGGTCTCGTTCTTTTTGCCGGACTTTGGAAAATAGGGAGTGACTATGAAATTCCGCCTCGCATGTTTGGGTATGGCTGCAGCCCTGCTTTGCATTCCAGCCACGCTTTTTGCGCAGGACACCGCCTCCGTTACCGGTACGGTTACGGACGGCAGCGGGGCGGCGATCCCCAATGCCCAAGTCACGGTCAGTCTCGCTGACAAAGGATTTACGCGCACCACCACGACCAACGGCAGTGGAGATTTCCTGGTCGCCGCTGTGCCCATCGGAGCCGTCGATGTCAGCGTCGCGGCCCAGGGTTTCAAGAAATACCAGGCCAAGGGTGTTGTATTGAGCGTGGCGGAAAAAGCCCGCATCGACATCACCATGGAGGTCGGTGCCGCGAATGTCGAAGTGACCGTGGAAGGCAATGACGTCGCGCAGGTGGAGACGCAGAGCTCCGAACTGTCGGGCACGGTGACCAGCAAGCAAGTTTCACAACTGGAGTTGAATGGCCGCAACTTCACCCAGCTGGTAACGCTGGTTCCGGGCGTCAGCAATCAAACCGGCGCCGACGAAGCCGGCGTAGGAATTACCGGCAGCGTCTCCTACAGCGGCCGTACCGAGTACAACAACTGGGAGGTTGACGGCGGCGACAACATGGACAACGGCAGCAACGCCAGCCTGAACGTCTACCCCAGCCTCGATGCCATTGCTGAGTTCAGAGTGCTCACCTCCAGCTACGGAGCGCAATACGGCCGCAACGGCGGCGGCACCATTGAAGTTGAAACCAAGTCGGGGACCAACCAGTTTCACGGCTCCGCGGACTACTTCGGGCGCAACGAACTTTTCAATGCGTACAACTTCTTTGATGATCCCGATTCCTCCAAGCCCTCCTACAAGAAACATGATTGGGGTTACACGGTTGGCGGCCCAGTCTCCATTCCTGGCGTCTATAACGCCGGGAAGGACAAGACGTTTTTCTTCTGGTCCCAGGAGTGGCGTCGCGAGAAAAATCCTTCCACTTTTCTGTCGAACGTTCCATCCGATTTGGAGCGGGCTGGAAATTTCAGTGATCTCTGCGGAACCCCAGGCGTCCTGTTCGCCCGTGCGCCCGCCGATCCTGGAGATCCTCTCGGCCCGTTGCCGCCGGGAACTCTGATTGAACCGGACTGTCCGGCGGCCGGGCAAGGTTCCGATCCGAGAACCTTCACGACTTTTGCCAACAACACCGTGCTGGTCGATCCCAACGCCGCGCTACTTTTGCCTCTGATCCCGTCGGCCAACAGCACCAATGCCGGGTTCCCGGCTTTTCGTGGATCCGTTTCCGAGCCCACAACCTGGCGCGAAGAGTTGTTCAAAATCGACCAGAATATCGGCAGCAAAGTGCGGGCTTCGTTCCGCTACATTCATGATTCCTGGCACGAGGTAGAGGCCACTCCTCTCTGGTTGGATGAAACCTTCCCCACGATTCAGACCCAGTTTTCCGGTCCGGCAATCAGTCTGGTGGCTCGGGTCACGGCCAATGTTTCGCCTACGCTGCTGAACGAATTCGTGGCCAGCTACACCACCGATCACATTACCCTGATCAACACGGGATATTGGGCCGTCCCCAGTGGCTTCAACATGCCCGGGCTCTTTAACAATGGGTTCGGCGGGCGAATCCCCGGCATCAACCTAGGGTCGGGAAATGAGGCCTACGGCGGCGGTTTCTACGAAGATCCAGCCTGGATCCCCCAAGGTCCATACAATTCCAATCCTACCTACACCTACCGTGACAATGTCACCAAGATTATCGGGAAGCACAATCTCATCTTCGGCGCCTATTTCGTTGCTGCCCAGAAGAACGAGCTGGATGGTTTCGCTCCTTCTGTGAATGGTCAACTTAACTTTGATCCGTCATCCTCAGTTTCGACCGGCAACGGATTCGCCGACCTGCTAACGGGACAAATCGCTTCTTATCAGCAGAAGAGCACCCAACTGAAGTACTACAACCGGTACAAAATCTTGGAACCTTACGTCCAGGATGACTGGCATGTCACCAAGCGGCTCACCTTGAACCTCGGTTTGCGCGTGAGCATGTTCGGGACCTATCGTGATCGCTATCACGATGCCTACAACTTTGAACCGTCCGCATACACCCTCGCAAATGCCCCTCAGCTTGACGACAATGACGGTACGACCACGGGCCAGCCGGGCGCGCTGCTTCCCGGTGTGGGAAGTGCGTTTGACGGCATCGTGCAATGCGGTGTGGGAGGCTCGCCCCCGGGTTGCATGTCGGGACACCTGTGGAATCCGGCTCCGCGCATCGGTTTTGCCTTTGACCCCAAGGGCGATGGAAAGACAGCCATCCGTGCCGGTTACGGAATCTTCTACGAGCACACCAACGGAAATGAAAGCAACTCCGAGGCTCTGGAAGGGAGCCCTCCGGGAACACTCAATCCTCAGCAATTCAATATTGCTGGATACGGCAGCATCGGTGGCGGCTTGTTGTTCCCGCTATCGGTGACGGCGATCCCCAGCAATCAGGCGGTGTGGCCCTACATGCAGCAATACCATTTTGATATCCAGCACGATTTCGACCGAACCCTGCTGACCGTATCTTACGTGGGCAGCAAGGGAACGCATCTGCCGCTGCAACGCGATCTCAATCAGCTACATACCACGCCGCTGTCGCAAAACCCGTACGCCCCAGGTCAGGCAATCAGCTCCGCCGATTGCAAGACGCTGACGGATATCGGACTGCCGAGTGTGTCTGCGACGGTCAACGGAAACACCATTACCGGGCAGCCGGCGATCAACCTTCAAACCGCCTGCGGGGAAAACGCCAACTACTACCGTCCGCTCTACGGTTTCGGGACCATTACGCAGTTGGAGAACGCCGCAGATTCCAGTTACAATGCTCTGCAAGTTTCGGCGCGCCGCACCATCGGCAAATTGAATCTGAGCCTGGCGTACACTTATGCTCACTCGATTGACGATTCGTCCGACCGTTTCGATGCGAACTTCGTGGATTCCTACAATCTGCGGCTTACCCGGGCAAGTTCGAACTTTGATCAGCGCCACATTCTTACCATCAGCTACGTGTACGACATTCCTTTCTTTACTCGGACGGGATTGGCGCACGCGATCTTTGGCGGATGGCAGGTCTCCGGCATTACCGCCGTACAATCAGGGACTCCATTCAGCGTGACCAATGGCGGTGATATTGGAGACGCTGCCGGCGCAGCCAATGGCGTGGGCACCGGTTCCTTTGCCGACGTCATCGGTAATCCGAGAACCGGCTTCGACCGCGAAGTCGGCGACGACGGTCCGAGAATGTACAACGTTGCCGCTTATACCGATCCCCGTGGGCTAACCTTCGGTGACTCTGGACGCAACAGTCTGAGGTTGCCGAGCACGACCAATTTCGACGCGGGACTTCGCAAGCGTGTTCCCATTCATGAAGCGGTTGGCTTTGAATTCTTCTGGGATGTGTTCAACTTGTTCAACCACACTGAATTCAATGCTGTCGATGGCGGTTTCGGCAGCTCCACGTTCCTGGAAGCGACCGCAGCCCATCGCGCCCGCACCATGCAATTCGGCGCGAAGTTCACGTTCTAAACAGGTCTAGAAGTTTGCTGTCCAACCGGCCTCTCACGAGGCCGGTTTTTTGGCAGCAAACTTTTCCGCTCTCGAGGGTGCGTGCCCCAGGCTCCGCTTGGGCGGGGATTTCTGTTGGGATGACAGAAAGAAAGAATGGGGCCCGGCTTCCCGCCGGGCCGTAGCCGCCTGCGATCTCGATCACGGGCTCCAGCGCCTGAGACGACCTACCCAAGGGTTATCCACCGCCGTTCCCGCGCGCTGGACGCGATCGCATCGCACAGAACCAACTCTTCGTGGCCGGTCTCGAAGGTGGGGAACGTCCGCGGAGCGTGAAAATCTCCAGCTCCGAGGTAGGCATAAAAATCCTTGAAGAGCTGCGCAAACGTATCCGGATATCCCTCGGCATGGCCTCCCGGATACGCCGCGTACCCGCGCGCCTCAGGACTCATCAGCGCGGGATCTTTAATCATGCTCTGATTCGCCTCATTGCGGCGCCCAATCCAAAGAACGTTCGGCGATTCGGCGTTCCATGCCAGTGAGCCTTCCGATCCATTGATTTCAAACCACAGATTGCACTTGCGCCCGGCGCTGACCTGCGAAACCGTCATCACCCCGCGGATGGAGCCGTCAAAGTGCAGAAGAACCGACGCATAGTCGTCATTGGTAATCTTGATCTCATCGAATGCGCCGTCGCCGCGCTTTTGAAAAGTCTCGACGCGCCCGCGTGGCCGCTGGCGGAGGGGCACCACGGTCGCGAGGTCGGCGCAGAGCTCGATGACCTTGCGTCCGGTGATCCATGTGGTGAGGTCGAGCCAATGAGTGCCAATATCCGATACCACGCGCATCTCGCCGCCTAACTCTGCTTCCAGACGCCAATTCCAGTCCGAAGGATAAAGCAGCCAGTCTTGCAAGAAACCGCCATGCACCAGTCGTGGTTCACCAATCGCCCCACTCGCGACCAGGGATCGCGCTTCCTGGCAGAGCGGGTAGTAGCGCAGGTTATGAGTCACTCCACCCACGCGGTTGTGTTTCTTCGCCAGGTCGATCAGGCCCGCGCTCTCACGCGTATCCATGGCCAGAGGTTTCTCGCACATCACATGCTTGCCCGCTTCCATGAGCGCCTTGGTTTGCTGAAAGTGAACATTATTGGGCGTGCAAATGTGGACGACGTCGACGCTCTTATCTTTGGCAAGTTCGTCGAGTGAGGCATAGGCGTGATCGAGATTCAGCGCTCTGCACGCATCCCTGGTTCGCTCGGGCGAGCTACCCAGGATCCCCTGCACCGAAACGCCGCGCCGCCGCAACGCTTCAAGGTGCGCTCTGCCCACAAAACCCAGCCCAATGATTGCCGCCCGCAAGTTCTCCACCCATCACCTCCCAGAAAGCGTATTTGACGACCCAGCCATGTACGACAAACTCCTTATCCGACTTCGGCGTGCTGGCGAGTCGAATTTACCACGGCCAACGCTTGTTTCAGATCAGCGATCAGATCGTCGGCGTTTTCGATCCCGACCGCGATTCGCACCAACTGATCGGTCACCCCCATCTTTTCCCGCTGCTCCGGCAAAATCATGGCGTGCGAGGTGAGCACCGGAAGCGTTACCAACGATTCCACGCCGCCCAAACTGGGAGCCAGGTTGAACAGGTGCAATGATTCGGTCAAGCGGCGGGCATCTTCCCCGGTGCCGTCGACTTCAAAGCTCAACAATCCCCCCCCGCCGCGCATCTGTTCGATGGCCAGAGCCCGTTGTGGATGGCTATCTTCAAACGGATAGTACACGTGCCGCACTTTGGCGTGTCCGGCCAGAAATTGAGCGATCCGTAGCGCGCTCTCGTTCTGCCGTTGTACCCGCACGGCGAGGGTCTTGATCCCCCGCAACAGCAGCCATGCGGCGTGCGGGTCCATGGTCCCGCCCAGGATCGTGCGGGTCGAGTGGATTTTCTCCATCAAGTCACTGCGGCCGGCAACCGCACCACAGATCAGATCGCAATGTCCGCCGAAATATTTCGTCCCCGAGTGCATGACCAAATCAATCCCGAATTCCAGCGGACGCTGGTTGATGGGGGTTGCCAGGGTGCTGTCGATCATGGTTAGGAGCTGATGGTTCTTGGCCACGGCCGCAGCCTGGTGGAGGTCTGCGATTTGCAGGGTTGGATTCGTGGGCGACTCCAAATACATCAATTTCGTGTTGGGACGGACGGCTCGCTCGTGCTGCTCATAGTCGGCGGTGTCCACAAACGTCGTCTCGACTCCAAGCTTCGGCAGCCACTGGCTGAGAAATTTCATCGCACCGCCATAGATGTCCCGCTGCGCGACGATATGATCGCCCGCTCTTACCAGTGCGAGAACGGTCGAGGTGATGGCTCCCATCCCGGAAGCAAACAGCAAGGCTGCATCGGCCCCCTCCAATTCGGCGATCGCCGCTTCCGCAACCGTGTGTGTAGGATTGCCATAGCGGGTATAGAACTGATCGGTCGGAACCGCTCTTGTCTGCTGGTCGTTGTCGATGACCTCGAAGGTCGAAGTCTGATAAATCGGAGTCGCCAACGGTCCATTTTTTCGGGTGAGATCAGTGCCGCCACGGACGGCTTCGGTTTCCGGGCGATGTCGATGCGTTTTCATGAGGGCTCCTCGGATCCTGTTCCTGGCGTGCTGGCAGGGCCAAACGTCGCCTCAAGGGTAACGTTCAAAGGCGAACGGGGCAAGAGATGCGCGCTCTACGGCGCCGGCGTGCCTTTATAATCTCATTTCATGGACACAGGTCTGAAGAACCGGGTGGCGATTGTGGCTGCCTCCAGCCAGGGAATCGGGCGGGCAGCAGCCGAAGCCTTTGCCGCCGAAGGATGCCGCGTCGCCATGTGCGCCCGCAATGTTCAAACATTACAGTCGGCTGCCGATCAGATACGAAAGCAATACAACGCAGAAGTGCTCGCCGAATCCCTGGACGTAACCGACGCGGGCGCGGTGCGCGGCTTTGTGGAGGCTGTGGTCGCAAGGTTCGGCAGCGCAGATATTTGCATCACCAATGCCGGCGGTCCTCCGGCCAAAGGGTTTCTCGCCGCCACCTTGGAGGAGTGGCGAAAAGCCGTGGACTTGAACCTCCTGAGCACCGTCTACTTCGCCCGCGAGGTGATTCCTCACATGCAGCGCAATCGCTGGGGACGGATCATTACCATTACATCCATTGCCACCAAGCAGCCGGTGGCCGATCTGGTGCTCTCGAACTCAGTCCGCGCCGCGGTCGTGGGATTGGTCAAGAGCCTGGCCAATGAGTTTGGCAAGGACGGAATTCTGGTCAACAATGTCGCTCCCGGCTACACCGCAACCGGCCGCCTGAAAGAATTGGCCAAATCGCGGTCCGTGGCTCAGGGCAAGACCGAGAAGGAAGTCTCCGAGGGTTGGGCGGCGGATGCCCCGCTGAAGCGCCTGGGCGAGCCCCGGGAAGTCGCGGACGCAATCGTATGGCTGGCTTCGGAGCGGGCGTCGTACATCACCGGGCAGACTGTGCTGGTGGATGGCGGTCTGTATAAAGGCCTGTGACGAGCCCCGGCAAGTGCGTGCCCAAAAACAGGATCCCAGCGCGGCACCGGGGAGCAGCACTGCGTGCCGGTAGCCGCGGGAGAGTGGAGAATTGACAAGCCCAACCGGGGCGTAAGGGCCGTCCCCCCCGGGCAAACTCTCTAGATCGGGAAACGTTCCTGATAAAATTGACCGGGCAGCTGCAATCGGTCGACGGAAGGCGCACGAAATGGCGAAATCAAAGCGATCTGGCAACACCGTCAAGAAAATCGTGAGCAAGCCCAAGGTTGCCAAAAAGCGAGGGGCTGAGAAATCAGGGACAGCCAAGCAGCCCAAGCCGGCCCCGGCAAAATTGAAGTACATCGCGTGGAGTTCGGTCGAACTGGAAGAGCTGAAGCCATTGCTGCAGCGCCAGCTTATTGTGGGCCAGAACATCATGGTGGCCCGCGTCCTTCTCCAGAAGGGCGCCATCGTGCCGGAGCACAGCCATCACAACGAGCAAGTCACCTATGTCCTTGAAGGTGCCTTGAAGTTTTGGATTGACGGCCGTGAGATTGTGGTGAAGGCGGGCGAGGTGTTGACCATACCTTCGCACATGCCGCATCAGGCCGAGGCGCTGGAGGACACGGTGGACCTCGACATTTTCAATCCGCCCCGCGCCGACTGGCTCGATAAGACCGATCAATATTTGCGCGGTGGAAGATAGCAGGGTCGCTTCCCTCAAATCCAAATGACAGACCAAGCCCTCGAGTCCAGGCCCAAGCCGAGTACATCCCAGTTGCGTTGTATCGGCTGCGGCGCCGTCGCGGGCACTCCTACCGCCACCCTGCGTTGCTCGGCATGCGGCGATTTGCTCGAACTAATTTATCCCGCCTGGAATACGGCTGCCGGCGTTCGCGCTGCCGGCCTCGATGCCGTTGGGCTGAAGTCTGTTTGGCACCATCGCCGAACATCCCGGCTGGCGGTCGACGAAAGCGGCGTCTGGCGATTTCGCGAACTCCTGCCTGCTCTGGCGGAAGGAGCGGAGCCCATCACTTTGCGAGAAGGCAACACACCTCTCTATGCGCTGCCGGCCTGCGCCGGAATCGCGGGGGTGCGGCATTTGTTTGCCAAGCACCAGGGCATGAATCCGACGGGATCTTTCAAGGACACCGGCATGACCGTGGCCGCGTCTTTCGCGCGACAACAAGGATTCCGCTGGGTGGCCTGTGCCTCGACGGGCAATACTTCTGCCTCGATGGCGGCCTACGCGTCGCGCGGCGGCATGAGAAGCCTGGTGCTCATTCCCGATGGTCAAATTTCCTGGAGCAAGCTGGCGCAGTCGCTGGACTATGGCGCCGTGACCTGCCAGTTGAAGACCGATTTTGATGGTTGCATGCGTGTGCTCAATGAAGTGGTTCAGCGCATGCCCGTCTATCTTCTGAATTCGGTCAATCCCTATCGTTTGGAAGGTCAAAAGACTCTCGCCCTGGAATTGATGGAGCAGTCGGACTGGAACGTTCCAGGCCATGTCATCGTACCCGGCGGGAACCTCGCGAATTCCTCGGCCATCGGAAAGGCGTTCCTGGAGATGAAAGAACTGGGATTGATTTCCACCTTGCCGAAAATTTCCATCATGCAGGCAGAAGGCGCGAATCCGCTGGTGCGCACCATCCGGGAAAATGGCGGCAAGGCTCTGATCCCGGTGCAGGCCGAGACCTATGCCACCGCCATTCGCATCGGCAATCCGGCTTCCTGGAAAAAAGCTTTGCGCGTGCTCGAAGCCACGGGGGGAACCGTCGAGCAGGTCAGTGAAGTAGAAATTGCCCTGGCCAAGGCGGAAATCGGCGCCGAGGGAATCGGCTGCGAACCTGCGTCGGCAGTCACGCTCGCCGGACTGAAGAAGTTGGTCCAGCAGGGTTTCGTCCAACCGCAAGAGACAGTCGTCCTGGTTTTGACCGGACATCCGCTCAAGGATCCCGATTTCACCCTGAAGTTCCACCGCGGCGATCTCTTTGCCGGAACCACCCACGAGAAGGAATCGGGCGTACTCAAGTCGCAGCAGCGCGCGCCGCTGGTTCTGGACGCCAATGCGGACGCCGTGGTTCGAGTACTGGAAAAGGCTGGGAGCTAAACCTCGAGCCGACGCCGCCTTTGCTGACTTATGACGAGCCGCCATCACCGAAACAGCCGCGCGCCGCAAGCGATCGAACTCGTTCTGCCTGCCACCTCCGCCAATCTTGGGCCGGCATTCGACGCCGCTGCGCTGGCGCTTGAGCTGTTCCTCACGGTCCGAGCCCGGCCCGCCAGGGAATTCTCGGTCACCGCCACTGGACTGAACGCCGACGTCTGCGGCCGCATCGAGGACCATCTCATCCTCACCACCTATCGCGAATTGCTGCGAGCCGAAGGCAAGCCGGTGCAGCCACTGGGGCTTCGCATTGCGAACCAGGCGCCGATCGGCAAGGGCTGTGGTTCCTCCGCGTCCGCGCGGTTGGCTGGGATTGCCCTCGCAGTGCACTTCGGCCGACTGGGTTGGACCGACAGCCGCATTGTGGGCGAGGCATCGCGACGCGAGCATCATCCTGACAACGCCGCCGCCTGCTGGATGGGCGGGCTCGCGGTGGCCCGGATGTCCAATGAAGGCGAAGCGCAAATCGCCCGAATTGCTCCCAAAGGCAACTGGCCGTTGCTCCTCGCGGTCCCCGAAGAAAGTCTGGCAACGGAAAGAGCCCGCAGCGTCCTTCCGCTGCAATACAGTCGCGCCGACGCCGTGACCAATATTCAGAACTCCATGCTGCTGCTGGCCGCGTTCACTCAGGGGCGCACAGACTTGCTGGCATCCTCGCTCGAAGATCGCATGCACCAGCCGTACCGGGCGTCGTTGTGCCCCCTGCTCCCGGCGCTGCAAAAGCAGGGCTATTCATCAGGGATCCTGGGCGTGGCATTGAGTGGCGCGGGTCCGTCGGTACTGATCTTTCTGGATCCCCAGGCGAACCTGCGTCGTGCAAAGGCTCAGATTGCGGCGCATCTGCGCGCGCACCGCCTTTCCGCGGATTTGATCGTCACCGGAATCAGCAAGGTTGGAGCCGGCCAGGCCAGGGGCTGGAAAAAAAGATAGTCCATCGCCCCAGGATGGCAGCGTTCTAGCTGCGGCCGGGCCGCCGCTGTGGTGGGGGCGCATTTTGTCCTGCCGACAGGTTGCCTAGATGCCGTTCGAAACTGATCCGGAGATTGCTCGCGAAGCGAGCTGGGTAGGAGCGGACGGCCTTCAGAAAGTTCTGAATTTCTTCGCGCCTTTCACACCCTCGAAGATCGGGTGACATTGCGCGCTTCTCCCGGCTCGTCATTTTTTTCTCACGAAACGCCAATCGTTCGTCTTGCGGGGAGGCCAACATCATTTCCCGGGGAGAAGTTGAATAGCAGGCGGCAATATCGGGGGGTGACGAGAAGGTACTGGTCGTCCTGGCGAAGGTAAATGGCACCGCCGTGCCATGCGCCAGGCGATTCAGATTTGAGACCTGCGGGGACCGGCGGAGGGCCGGTCCCCGCTGAACCTCGAGCGGTTGTGGCTATCGGCTCGCCGGCGGAACGATGCTATTCATCCGCAGGTACTCCACCACCTGCCCGTAGTGATCGTAGGGATGCGAGATTGCCGTGATGGCAAGACCCAGCCGCGACGCCGTGCCCTCCCCGAAAGGATTTTTGATGCCCGCAACTTCGTTCTTCTCGTCGATCGAACTCACTGCCTTGTGCAGATAGGCAAACGAGTCCTTCAAATACTTCACAATATCCGCTTTGCTCGTGATCGACGCCGGCCCACTCTCCTCGCCGGTGTCGGCTGGAGGCTTCTCCTGTAGAATGGCGCCACCCAGCAGGTAGTTCACGGCGGCCACGTGTTTTATTTGCTGAGCGAAAGTGCGAACGCCCTTAAACTCGCCGCTGGTGGGAGCAAATGCATATTTGTCCTCCGGCATGGCCTCAGCCGCAGGAACAAACTCACCCTCGACGCCGGTGACGGAATGATCCAGAACCTGGCTCACGGTGCGATGCTCCGGGCTCGCCTGGGCCGAAGCAACACCACAACCTACCAGCAGAAACAGAGACACCATGATCCCCTTCATCTTCCTCTTCCTTTTCTTCATGAGATTCTCCTGGAAAAATTTTGTACGGTAAAGTCATGGGACCGCCGCCGCGGCTCAGCCGCGGCGAGAGTTTTGCCCCGGGGGTTTGCCATTGCCATCAGGGTATCGCCTTCAGGCATGCCGCCAAAACTGTTGCCACCCGAGGAGGCGCTTGAGGGCTCGCGATGGTTCGAACCGCAGCGCCCGCCGGCTCAATCCCCGGTGGTCCGGGAACGGGCGGGAAGCGCTGTCCTGGCGCGAATCACCGTCACCTCATGCAAATCGCTACCCACGCAACCAGATGGCGCGTACTTCGCGGAGGGAAGCCTCTCCATCCTTAAGTCCTTAGTAGTCCTTAGCCGTCCTTAGCCGTCCTTAGCTCGCCTCCGCTCTGCCACCTGCGAAGAAGCTAATCCCGAACCACAGAAGGCGCAAGCCCCAATTGCTCGGAAGTGAGCCGGTAACGCCGCACCGCCAACAGTCCGATCACCAGTGCGATCGAGGAATAAAGCAAG
>Ga0193726_1000680_pt1 | contig 32797 bp, 60 predicted proteins | sample H2c1metaG_FD_144928 | JGI IMG/M metagenome (GOLD analysis project Ga0193726, IMG submission 144928) | Soil microbial communities from a riparian zone of the East river system, Colorado, United States - H2c1 | ecosystem: Environmental > Terrestrial > Soil > Riparian zone | place: USA: East River... | reverse complement strand
GGTCCTATGATCTTTGGGCTGAGGGGTCTCTCCCCAGGGGTAGTGACTCAGCGTGATGAAGCGGCATTCCAGCCGCCTGGCTGAGCGATCGCAGTTGATCTGTTGTGACATGACGAGCACAAGCCACGTAGGTGGATGAGTGCATCAGGGTCTGTCACACCCATGGCTACGAGGTCACGCCTGCTGGTTGGGTAGTGGTCTGCCACTGTGGTCGGTGCCATGCACGTGGTGCCGTGTGCGTGGCCAGTGTCGGTGCATACGCAGAACAGGTCACGTCGTAGGCATGCCCGTCTGCGTACCTGCCAGTGCGTCTTGTTGTAGCCCCGCTCGGATGCGGTACCCCGTCGCTTGTCAGCCACCCGCCGGCAGTTGTCGCAACGCCCGGCCCTGTTCGTGAGCTCGGGGCAAGTCGGCGTTGAGCAGACGCTTAGCGCCCTCGGCATGGTTGCCGGCCCGATCGCTGCCTGGTCTTGGCTTCGGCTTCGAGCACGTCGCGGGCCTTGAAGCGGCCATCGATGCGGCGGATGTGGCCGAGTTGTTCCCAGCGGCGGATCAACTGTCTGGTGACGCCGGCGATGCGTGCGGCTTGTGATCCGGTGAGCAGCGTGTCGAGGCCCACGATGCACCTCCGGATACGCCAAACGCCCCGACCGGCTGGGTCGAGGCGTTGTGCGGGTATAGCTCCGCTACGGGGAAACTGTAAACCTTCGCGTTGATCTACCGCAAACAGCGACACGCCGCAGGTCAGCCGCGGTGCTCCTCGTCGAGATGCCTACGGCCGACTGCAAGCAATTCGACGAGGGTCTCGGCGCTGACGACTAGCGGGTCGCCGTAGTCGCTGTAGCCCACGTAGCCGAGTGGCCGGCCGCCGTCCCAGTGGTCGTGGCATGAGATGCCAACACCGGCATCTTCGTCACCGGTCACGTACAGCCGGTCGAAACCGTCGAGGTTCACGCCACTTTCACCTGCTCCCCGGTCTGATGCCAGATGACCATCTCAAGTGGTTCCCGCGGCGGCAGATCACCGCGTCTGACTGCGGCCGCGCACAGCTTCGTGTACCGCTCGTACTCGTCTTCCGTCCCTGCGTACGGGCAGGATGCGCACCGGATCGGGTACGCGTCACCGGGTGTGCGTCGCAGCGCCAGCAGGTCACAGCGGGGACACGGAACCCACAACCGTTCCGGTCTCGGTTCGGTCTCGCCGCACACCGCCCGCAACGTCGAGCACAGGTGCTTCACCTCGCCGGCGAACTCGTCGATGGCGCCGTGCTCGTCACACGCCCAGCCGAGCCGCTTGAACAGCCAGTCCACTAGCACCGCAACCGTGGGGATGGGTAGCCGTTCACCGCGGTCACGTACCTCGCACCAGTCACGCACCCACGAGTCGAGGACCGATGCGACAGAGTCATGCCCGATCTGGTCGCCGAAGGAGTCGCTGACGCTGCCGATGCGCGCGGGCATGGTCAGGTCGAGCGGATCCACTGCGAGTGGCATCCGTGACCCTGGCTTCCCGGTCGGCCGAGATCCACTGGCGGCGCGTCCCGGTTGCAGGTCGATGCGCTGGTACAGGTCGCCGATGTCGCGCAGGTTCCGGCCGATGCGTGCCCGGTCGGGTTCGCAGACCTGGCCGCGCTCGGGGGTGCGGTTCGGGAGTTGGCAGACGACGCAGGCGCTCATGTCCGGTTCGTATCCTTCCCTGCCGTGCGAAGCAGCAGCCGGTAGTGAAATTCGGCTTCCTGTCGCCGGTAGTCCAGGGCTTTGACTTCGGCGAGCAGCCACGGGATGTCGGTCTTGAACACCTCGCGCACCGACAGGGGTAGCCAACCGTCGTCGCCTTCGCCGGCCGCTTTGACGATCCAGTCGTGCGCGCGTTCGGCGCGACTGGCGATTGCTTCGAGATCCATAACGGCCCTTCTCGGTTGGTGTGGGGTGTGGTTTCTGCTGGGGCACTTATCGGCAGTGGATGCAGTTTTGTGGTGGCATTCCGCTGGTGTCGGCTGAGCAGAGGCAGCACCACCAGTCGATGAGTCCGGCTGGGTGCCAGCAGTGACCCGTAGTCTTTGCACAGTTTCGTTCGGCTTTGCGCTGGTGCCATCGGCTTGTGTCGCGGAGTGGTCTGGCGACGTTCCAGATTCCGGGTGTTTGTTCGACGCGGACTCGGTGGTGGGTTGTTTGGCTCATCAGTTGGTTCCTCGTTTCTGCTGGGGCATGCGTGTAGGCATGCTCAGGACGCGCTCAGGGCGCTTTGGGGCCGGTTTGCTCAGTCGTACCTTCAGCGGGGTGGTCAGAGGCCGCAGAATCGCTCTGAGACGGGATCGGTTCGACGGGTCCGTACCAGACGCGGCGCTTCATATCGTCGCTGCGGCTCGGCTCCTTGTGCGTCCGCTCGAAGAACACCGTCTCACCGAAGTCGACATCGAACTGGCCGTACTCGGTTCGCCATTCGCCGCCGTCTGGCATCTGGTTCGCCTTCAACCGATCAACCTCGTCGTTCAGCGCATCCCGCTCGGCGAGTGCCTTGTCCCGCTGCTTGATCGCCTGGCCAAACATCGCATCCAAGACCGCTCGCTCGTACTTGGTCGAGCCCGTGTCTGGGCTGGCTGCGCATGGGCCGTCATGGCCGTTGTCTCGGCTGCACGTCCAGCCGACGGGTGGCATCTCGCAGCGGGTCACGGTGTCACTCATCGCCGGCCGCCACGTCATCGAACTCGCCACGGTCAAGCGCGTGGGCAATCTTGTTAGCCGCATAGCCCCAGCCTGCGCCGGGGTTCAGGTCGAGCTGTCGGCGAAGCCCGTCGGTATCCCGCAGCCATGCCGCGATCCTCGCCCGTTCCTCGCCGCGCGCCTTGTCCTGCCACTGCCGCCACGACGCCAGGGTGGTGATCACTTCGATGCCGGGCAGGGTTGATTCCCACAGCCGGACCTTGTCGCCGGTGATTTCGACTTGCAGGCATTCGCCGGTGTCGCAGACGGACAAAACTTCGCTGGTCATGTGTTGCTCCTTGTCGGGAAGTAGCGGCCACCGGCGACCATGCCGACGTGCAGCATCGGCGACGGCAGGCTGAGCGTGTCGTCCAGGCACTTGGTGCGGACGGGGCAGCGGTAGCAGACCTGCATGGCCCGTTCAACTTCGGTGGAGCGGGAGTTGAGTGGGAAGAAAATTTCTGGGTCGGTGTCGGCGCAGGCTGCGAGAACACGCCAGCTGACCGAGTCGACGGTTGCGGTGGTCATGACGTCCGCCGAGGTGCAGCCGTCCAGATTTTGGGGATGTCGTCGCCGCCGACGAGTGCCGCCCGTTTCTCGCCGCGTGCCCGGCGGAGTGCACGGTCACGGACCGGGTCTTCGGTGTCCATGGCGCCCTGCGCGGATGGGAGTTTCCCCATTTCGGCCCGGCATTGTGCGGCGCCTTCGATGGTGCGTTGGACCCGCTTGGGGTCGGGTTCGAAGCGGGATGGGAGTGCCCGGATTTCGTGGGGTCTTTGCCGTCGTTGTTCGTCGCGGATGACTTTGACCCGCTGGCAGATGTGCGCGGCGGCCAGGTAGTCGGTGTTCCCGCTTGTGATGTGCCGGCGGACGGCTTCGGTGGCCTCGTAGGGTTCGATGTTGGCGAGGACGGAGTGCCAGGCGATGACGGTGGCGTCGTCGAATCTGCGGTTGTCGAATGCGGCGATGTAGCGGAGCAGGGCGTTGGTTTCTACAAGGTTCATGATCCGTTTCCTCCTAGGGCGAGCCGCGTGTTTTGGTGTTGCGCGTCCATGGCTGCGAAGCGCGCGTCGTCGTCGAGGCGTGCAGCGGTTTCGGGTTTGAGGCGCAGGCCGTTGCGTTCGACGAAGCCCGAGCGGGTTGCCGGTGGGCCAGTGAGTTCGATGCGGAGGCTGTCGACGGTGATGGCGCGGTGATCGGCGGCGAGGCGCTGTAGCGCGTCGTGGATTTGCCCGTCGGTCCAGCGGTCGGTCTTCATGGCGCGCAGGACGATGGCGTTGACGGCCGGCCACTTCGACATCGGCTCGGCCGCGGCATACGCGTCGGTGATCGCCTTCGACCGCTGGTTCGGTGTCGCTCCCGCGTCAGCGGGAGGAAGCTCGACCGGCGCAGCCGAGGGTTGCGGTTTCTGGTTAGTGGTTTCAGGTAGTAAGTACGGACCTTTAGTAACCACTAACCCCTCAGAAGCCGATGCCCTATCGGCATGGGTATCGGGATGCCTATCGGATAGGCTATTGACCTGCGCATATCCAATGACGCTGGTCGGCTGGTCCCAATTGGGAGTTTCCCCCGTAGTGGACTGCCGAGCCGGTACCGATGGGCTAACCGGATGGCTATCCGATGGCCTATCGGCAGGGTCATCGATAGGCATCAGCCCGTCCGGCGGAAGCCCGAGCCGAATGAACTCGGCCGCCAGGGCACCGCGCAGACGAGGCGAGGCGATGGCGTGAGCGTCCTTCAGGATCACCGGTCGCCGCTTCGGGTTCCCGTAGCCCTTGTCCCACTTCACGAACGTCCGTACGAGCAGCTCTTCGTTGTCGTAGTCGGCGACGACGTACCGGGCGGCTCCCAGTTCTTCGAGGTCGGCGCGGATGGTGGTGGCGGTGGTGTCTTTCGCCATCGATGCCCACCGGCCGACCGTCAGGGGCAGCACGCCACAGGCTGTGATGTCCGGCTGTGACATGAGCAGGGTGTACGTGCGCTGGGCTCCGCTGCTGAGGGCGCGCCAGTCCGTCTCCCGCCAGATCGCGGTCCACAGGTTGGCGAAGTTCCGAGACACGTCAGGCTCCTAGTTGGCTGCGAAGGTGAGCCATCGCGGCGGGTGAGTGGTTGTCGCAGTACCAGCCGTTGATGTAGCCGACGGCGCTGCGGAAGTTGCAGTAGCGGCGTTGTGAGCCGATCCAGTGCTGGCAGCGGCCACGCGGAGGCCGTGAGCCGAGGTCGATGACGGGGCGTTCGGGCATGGGTGCCTTGATGGGCACGATGACCGCAGCGCCCGATTCCCGCGGCAGGCCAACTCGCTCATCTCGATGCTGGCCAGGCGTGTAGTGGCACTCTTCGTCGGCTCGGCGGGTGTCTGGCTTGGGCTGCTTCGGCGCGGGTTGCTTCTGCTCGTAGGCGAGTTCTCGGTACCTGGCGGCGTCGTCGGCGCTGACCCAGCTCCATGCGGACTTCCGTCCGTCGACGCGCTGCATGGGCACCATCAGGCCGGAGGCGGACTTGATGATGTGGTCGTCGAACTGGGACTGTTTGGCATCGAAGTAGGCGTTCCACCCGGTGCAGGGGATTCCAGCCTTCTTGTGCGGACAGAGTTCGCCGCGGCTGCCGCATTTGTCGATCACGATGCTGCGAATGCCGCCGACGACGTACATGGGCTCGTTGAGATCCTTGATCAGGTGCCAGGGCATCTGTCGGTAGAGCGCCCACGGCGCCTGGTTGATCAGCGCGGCCGCATCGTTTCGGGTGACCCACATGCTGGTTATGCCGTCGCGGCGGGCGAGTGCGGTTCGCCGTTTCGTGGTCTTGGCGGTCTGGCGGGACAGCTGGGTCTCAACGCCTAGGGCGACTGATCCCTTGATGAGTACGTCGGTGATTCGGTCGCGGCTCGATGAAGCTGACTCGAGATAGGCGTCGAAGCCGGCCTTCTGGGCGATCCTGTAGGTCCGCTCGTTGACGGCTTTGTGTTCGTCGGTCTCCCGACTCGGGTGGTCTTTGATGTTGACGTTCTTGTGGACCGCTACTCGCTTGCCGTTGCGCTTCTGGACGTACATCCACTCGGGGCACGCAGGGTTCTCGCGCTCGCACTGCGGACAGAGCAGTATCGGATCCCCTTTGGCCGGCCTGTAGATCTCGTCCCAGAGGTTCGGGTGCTGGGGGTGGCCGAGGTCGTCCTGCGTCAGATCGAGATCGATCCCTAGCGGGATGTGCCGGGCGAGCGCGCTCACGCTGCCCTCCAATCCAGGTATTCGTCGGCCCAGGCGTGGCGGCTCGTCCATGGGCGTGCGTCATGGAAAGCGGGCTCGAGCGGTTCGTCGAAGTCGTGGGCGACATAGAGCTCAGGAATTGCCATCGGACTGACGTCCGCAGGTGCGACCCACTCGTGTTGGATCGGGCCGAACCGTTCGACTAGTAGCTCTGCTAGCAGTTCGTCACGGGTCACGACTTCACCGCCGTGTATTGGCGGCAGCCGCATTTAGTGCCGGCTTCGTGGACGGTGCAGGCTTTATGCAGGCGTGGCGGCTTCTCGGCCAACGCGTGGTAGCTCATCGAGTGGCCACACCCGGCGCAGGGCCGTACCGACACGGGTGTGGGCTGGCCGCAGGTGGCGCACGTCGTCATCAGAAGGCCTCGATCCGGTCCCAGGTGCGGTAGGCATCGGTGTTGTCGAGTTCGCAGTCGCACTGGTCCGGGCCGGCGGCGCAGTAGACGCACCGTTCACACGCGCAGGTGTCGTGGCCGTCTCCGTCACCGTGGTGAGGATCCGGCAGCCGGCAGGAAGGGCAGGTGAAGGGCATCACGCACCGACCTGTGCCGGTTCGGCTTGCCGAAGCCAACGCTCAAGCGAGTCGATGACTTTGCCGGCCTCGTCCTTCGTGAGCTCACTCGACGACTCGATGGGCCGGGAGATCACGCCCATCACGTAGTTGAGGCGTTCCTCGCGGTCGGTGACGCTGAGGTCCGTGAACAGGGCGTGCATCTTCCCCTGCTGTGGCCTGGTCATCTTCCCGTCGTCGGTCGGCAATGCTGGTTGTGGGCGTGATGGTGCGCTCGGTTCCGGCTTCTCCTGCTTTGTCTGCTGCCGCTGTGCGGTGCGTGGTGAACTCGCGGCGAGCGACGCAGCGCCACCGTCGTCGTCTTCCGGGGTGAGCCCGGTCATCGCGCCGAGCATGTAGCGACGGCCGTAGGTGATCGCGGAGCCGATCTGGTGGGCGTTGTTCCCGGTGATCGGGTACTGGCCGGTGCGGGACTCTCCGGACGTGTGAAGCAACTCGCACGCCAGGACGAACCTGCCGTCGATGAACGTCGGGTAGCTGATGAACGAGAGGCCGAGTTTGCCCAGTTGGGGCAGGATCGCGTCGCTGACGGTGGCTAGATCCGCGTACCGGGTTTTAACGCCGCGGGCGATCTCGACCTCGGACGTTTTGGCGATGGTCGGCAGGCTCTGCTGCAGTTCGGCCATTGCGGTGGCGAGTGCCGATGGCTGTGTCATCAGAACAGCACCTCCTCTCGTTCTACTTGGGTGAGTTGGTAGAGGCTGGTCGTCGGCGGCCGGATCGCGTCGCCTACGAGATCGCGGGACGTCTTGACGAACTCGGCGACCTGCTTGGCGTAGAGGAACTGCCGGAATTGGAGTTCCTCGGCCTCGACGGGGATGAGGCTGCAGCCGTTGGGTCGCACGTGGATCGCTCCGGTGCGCTCGACCTCCCGCATCGGGAGGGCCTCGTTATCGACAATCAGGTGGTCGGCGTAGCGGTAGGCGGCGAGCTGCAGCGCGGTTTCGCCGAAGATGCCGGACCGGTTCGTTTTGATGTCGAGAAGCCACAGCGTCGTGTCGTCGCTGTCGGGGTTGTCGAGTTCGGCGATCAGGTCGAAAGTGCCGCAGTAGTTGTGTTCCTCGGACCAGACGAGACCTTCAACCTCGATCGGTCGGACGTTGAACTCGTCGAGGAACCGGACGTACGCCTCGACGTAGCCTTCGAGGCCGGTCGGGACGCTGATCCGTTCGCCCTTCACTAGGTGCTCGGCGAGGGTGTGTACCTGCGTTCCGCGGTTCGCGGCCTCGTCCTTGACGGCGTAGCGGGCGCCGTTGAGGGTCTTGAGGCGTGCTGACGGTGCAGCCGCAGTGAGTTCGTCCCAGTGGTCGACGGCGTATTCGGCGGTGGCCGTGGCGGACCAGTTGATGAGTGCTGGTTTGGGTACGCCGTCGCCGAGGATCGTGGTTGCACCGGGGATCCGGATGCCGGTTTCGGTGTCGATGTAGTGGTGGCCCTTACCTGCGTCGATCCGCTTGATCGTCACCGCCGTGCCTCCGTTCGTGGTTCTGGGATGCCTTCGACCCAGCCGGGTAGCGGCAGGCCGAGGGCTTCTGCGTCGTCGCGTTCGGGGTCGGGGAGGTCGTAGTCCCAGTGGCCGCGGTTGACGCTGAAACTGCTGAGGTGATCGACGGCGGCCGACTGATTACCGGTCACGACGCGCCTGACTTCCGGCGGATGACGATGAGCGAGCCGAGGAATGAGCCGCGCTGACCTTGCTTGCCGTCGTCGTAGTGCCATTTGTGTTCGCCGCAGTTACACGGGTTGATCCGGTACCAGCGCCATTCGGGCGGGGCAACCTGGTGCGTGGTGGGGTCGACGCTGTGGTCGTGTGCGATCCCGGCAGCAAGGTCGGCGAACACGGTCTCTCGGCGTTGCGCGTCCCGGACGAGTCCGATGGCCGGCCAGCAGTCCGAAAGGCCGTGCGCCTTCGCGATGGCGTTCATGATTCGGCCGGTTTGCGTGCGGCTGGTACCCGCCGGCGTGGCCGGGCGAGAGCGGCCTGGATCTTCTCTTCCGGTAACTGTTCGGTGTGGATTCGTTTGATGTATTTTGTGAATGATTCGGGTTCTTCGTCGAGGTCGACGACGCCGAACATGCCGGTGACGTCGTTCCATGCTGCGAGTTCGGTGGCTGCGTCGGGTTGGGCGACGGGGTCGGCGGGGTCGGCCCATTCGGGGTCGTTGGGTGGCGCCCACCCGTATTTTTCTTCGAGGATGGTGGCGTATTCGGCGGCCAACGCGAGGGCTTCGTCGCGTGCTTTTTCGGCTTCGTCAGCGCGGGCGGTTTCGGCGCGGAGGTTGGGGAGTTTGTCGAGGAGGAGGTCGTGTTGGTCTTTCCAGCCCCAGGCGAGGTCTTGTGCCTGCTTGAGTTGCCGTTGGGTGTCCTGGTAGTTGAGGTATGCGTTCTCGTAGTGGCGGTTGGCGTCGTCGAGGTCCCGGCGCAGCGTCCGCTTGAACTTGATCGGTTTCATCGTTGGGCCTCCTCGGCCGTGAGTTGGGGAAAGAATTCGACGGTCATGTCGGAGTGCTCGACCAGCCCGAGGCTCGATTGGGTGGGCATGTCGTCGATCGGGAAGTAGTCGGTGAGCCGGCCCCGGTCGACGATCTTCGGGATGCGGATCGTGTCGTCGGTGAGGTCGTCGAGGAGGATCCGGTCGATGTTCCGGTTCGCGTTGGCGAAGATGACGGTGAGGCCGGCCAGGACCATGCAGGAGCCGACGACCAGGGCGACGATCTGGAAGGCGTTCACGACGCCGCCTCCCACAGATAGCGGCGGACGTTGTCGGCACCGCGGACTTCACGCGGACGTGACGGTGTATCCCAGCCCTTACGCGGGCGACGTTCCGCAACGATCCGGTAGCCGGCGGCGCGGAGACTCGCCCCGTCTTCGCCGTCCTGGGTCATCGTGATGAGCCGCCGGTAGCCGAGGGCTTTCGCGGTACGCCACGCTGCCCCGTACAGGCAGCTGTTCGCGTTCTTGGTGCCGTCGGTTGCCGTGCGGGTGACTTCGAGGGTGAAGCCGTTGTCGTAGCTGCGTGCGACGGGCCGGCCGACGATGGCGACCCCGACCAACAGGTTGTCGTCGGCTACGCCGATGCTGAACTTGTGGCCGACTGGTTCGGCTAGGTGCCGGTGGTGTTCGGCAACGAACCGGCATGCGTCGCCGAAGGAGACGGGGACTATGTCGAGGCTCACGAGTTCACCGGCCAGGTCACTACGCAGCGGTCGCCGTCGGTGCGGGTGGCGTACCGGTAGACGAGGATTCCGTCGGACCACGTGTCGGCCTGCCGTTCCGTCCATGTGGCGACGCCGGATGTGTGCCAGCCGATTGCCTGCATTTCGCTTTCGGCGGGGATGACGGGGAGGTCGACGGCGATGGTGTAAACCTTCGGCTCCGCATCGGACCAGTTGATGGCCAGTTCGCGGTGCAGGTCGCTGGTGAATTGGTCGAGGTTGAGGCCACGGATTTCGTGGGTGAACGCGAGAGTCACGACGACACCGCCTTGAGTTCCTTGCCATCGCGGAAGACGCGCACTGACCGACCCGTCGGCGACACGTAGATGTCGAGTCCGTTGACGGTCAGGACGTGATGTCCCTGCGGCATGACAGCTGTTCGCTGGACCGTGACCGGGCCCCAGGTGAAGCCGTATTCGTCGGTCACGACGAGCCGCCTTCCAAGCTTTCGACCCAGGTCAGAGCGACGTTTGCGACCTGGATCAGTTCGATGACGAGGTGGTCGCGGCCTTCATTGCCGTCGTAGGTCATCGCACGGCCGACCTCGCCGACCTCTTCGACGAGCGCCGCGAGCTTCTGCGCGGCCGGCATCTCCGGGTCGAATATCGAACCACCGTTGTTGACGTGCTTGAGGTGCGCCCGGATCGACTCGGCGCGGACGGCTGCAAGAGTTAAGTCAGAAATTGATCGGACGGTGCTCATCGCTGTTGCTCCTTGTTGGGTGTGCCGAGGACGAGGTGTGCGGCGATACGACGAAACCGGGCCTGCTGCAACGGCGACGGAATGAGAACGGTGATCGTCATGACGCGTCGTCCTTCGCGTAGGCCCGCTTCTCGTAGACCCAGGTTTTGGTCGTCGTGACGGTGACGTCGTGACCGGTCACCGTGCAGTGTTCGAAGGCATCGGCGACCCTGCCGCAGTTGAAGCAGCGGATGACCTGCTTGCGGCCGAGGTTGCGTGGCCGTACAGCGAGATCGCTCATGACCGGATCGCCTGCTTGAGGACGACCGGCGGAAGAATCGCAATCGGCCGCACCGGCGGCGGCCCGGCACACAACGGGCAATCAACAGCCGCATCAACAGCCGCATGGAACCAGGACCGGGACGCGATCCACTCGGCGGTGCTGCCGTTGTTCAGGTCATCGGCAGCGGCCTGAGCGGCTACCAGGTACACGTCCGGGGCGGTCATGAGGAACCGCCGGCAGGACGGCCACCGAAGCGGGTTGCCTGGACCCAGCAGCCTTCGTATTCGCAGTCCCACCACGCGCCGCGGGCGGCGTAAGGCAGGTAAAGCACGACTGCGTGGGCTTCGCGGCGGGAGTGACTCTCGGCTTCGTCGATGACCTGACGTCGGTAGCGCCCGGTTTCGGGCCGCTCTGTCTTTGGTAGGCTTTGCATTGAGAACTTCTCCTTCTCGTCAGGCCCCGACGTGGCTGCGTCGGGGTCGCACACTGTTCGGGGATGTCCGCAGCCGGCGGCGGAGGCTCGAGTTGTCGCGCCGCCGGCCGCGGCTACTTGTGGGCGGCTAAGCCGCAGCGGTGCGCCGGTTCATGGCGGTGATTTCCTTCGCCCGGCGCTTGCGGATCTCGTAGTTACACGGCCGGCAATAGCGCCGGTTAGCAGCGGTTATCCGCGTGTTGACGTCGTTGTATTCGTGACCGTTCGAGCAGTGCGTCTTCGCAGCGTTCGCGGCAGCGACCGTGTCGCCACCCAGGACGTTCGCCTGGCTCGTCGTCGGCTTGAGGTGCTTCGGGTTCACGCACTTGCGGTGCTTGCACTCGCCGCCGCTACACGCCCCCGCCTTGACCGCCCTGTTGTGGCAGGTGTGGTCGATCTGCATCCCATCCGGGATCGGGCCGACGAAGGTCATGTACGAGACGCGGTGGGCGATCCGGCAGCCCGGCGCGGTGATCTGGCCATAGCCGTCTTTGACGATCGACTTTTGCCAGACCCAACAGCCGTCGGTGTCGATCTCGATTGAGGCGAGGATCCGGTCACGGACCGGGATGCGAGGCCGCTTCATCACGCACTCGCCTTGATGCTGCGTGACTCTTCGACACGGCGGGCGAGGTACGCGACGTAGGCGTCGTAGTGGATGAACCGGCGGGCGCCGATGGTGAACGACTCGACCTCTTCGTCTTTGACGAGCTTGAAGGCGGTCGATCGGCTGACGCCGACGAGCTTCGCGAATTGCGGAACCGTCATCGACAACGGCCGGTGGTCTACACTGCCATGTACGGCGCTGCCCGGTTCTGTACTGTCATGCATGGCAGTAGACTACGCTGCCACGTACGGCAGTGCCTCATACTTTCGGACGATATCCGGCTAGCCGACCCTGAAAGAGTATTCCCCCATGCCGTCGAATCCAGGCACGTCTATCGCGTCCACCATGGTCGACACTCGCGCACGTCACGCATGGCAGCACGGCCGTGTATGGCAGTCTAAAATGCTGCCAAACGGTTACCCTGACGGTGTGCCTGTCAGTAGAGCCGTAATTAACTCGCGTTTCAGCGCCTGGGTCGGCTCCGTGATGAGACGCGCCCGCGAGCGGGGAATGACCGACAAAGACATCGAGCAGGCCACCGGCGTGCCGATCCGCACCCTGCATCACTGGCAGGCGAACGAGCTCGGCCCGCAGGGTCCGACCCCCCGGACGGTGTACGCGTTCTGCGACGGGATGGGCGAGAAGCGGACCACAGCGGCCGGGCTGCTCGACTGGTCCGTGGACGAGACCGTCACCGATGCTCCGACGATTGAGTTGCCGACCGCGCCGCCCGAGGTTCACCAACTACTTCGAACCCTGAACGATCCCAACGTGTCCAAGCGGGAAAAGGATTACATCCGCGAGACACTGAGGAGGCTCGCAGAGCGCAAGGTCGCCCGGACAGCCAAGAGGGGTCCCCGCGACACGAAGTAAGGGAGTATCCCGTGGCTCGTCGCCGTCGTCCGGTCGCCCGTGAAGGCGCGGACGGCCGTTGGCATGTGTGGGTGTCGGTCGGGACGAAGCCGAACGGCCGACCTGACCAGCGGCACATCAGCCGTGATACGCAGGACGCCGCCGAGTCGGCCGCGGACGAGAAACTCGAAGAGGTCAGGCGGACCGGGCTGGCGACGAAGGCCGGTAAAAAGCCGACAGTCCAGGAATGGATGACGACGTACCTCGACACGATCGCTCCGCGGCGGTGCGTCCCGTCGACTCTCTACGACTACCGCAGCAAGATGACCAATTGGGTCTACCCGAAGTACGGCCACATCAGGGTCGACAAGCTCACGCCGCAGCATCTCGACGCGATCTACCTGGATATGCAGCGCGCGGGTAAGGCGCAGAGTCACCAGTTGAAGGTTCACCGGATCCTGTCGCGTGCGCTGGATATTGCGATGCGTCGCGGCCTGGTCGCCGTCAACGTGTCGAAGCTGCTGGACTCCCCCACCGTCGACCCTGTCAACACGAAGGCGCTGGCCGAAGGGGTCGCGTTGAAGATCCTGGCGTTGACGAAGCGGCGGCGGAACCCGGAGCGTTGGGACGTCGCGTTCGCGCTCGGCCTGCGGCAGGGCGAGGCGCTCGGCCTTCGGTGGGAAGACCCGACCGACGGAACACCACTGGTTGACCTGGACGCCGGGATGCTCCGGGTGTGGTGGCAGCTGCGGCGCCGGATCTACGAGCACGGCTGCGGGAAGACGTGCGGCCGGACGCGGGGCGCTGACTGTCCTCGCCGCTCCGACGGTGGTCTCGAGTACTGCAAGTGCAAGGGGAAGAGTCAGCGGACGATCCCGATCCCACCGGAGCTGGTGCCGGCATTGAAGGCGCTACGGCGGCGGCAGGCGGCCGAGCGGCTGGCGTGTCCTATCCCGTGGGTTGCCGGTTCGGCGGTGTTCACGACACCTGACGGTCGGTTGATCGATCCGCGTGACGACCACCAGGAGTGGACCGACATTCTGGCGGCGGCTGGGATCAAACACGTCAAGCCGCACATCATGCGGCACACCGCGGCGACGTTGCTGCTTGCTCAGGGCGTCGACATCCGGGTCGTTCAGCAGATCCTGGGGCATCGGGATATTCGAACGACGGGGATTTACACCCAGGACGTTGACGTGATGATGCAGGAAGCGGTGACGAAGACTGTTCTACGCTCTGTAGCCGGGGTGACCAAGATCGAGAGTGTACTAAACGGTGTAGTCCAGGGAAGTAAATAGCCGTCCGAAACCCCTACTAAATAAGGGTTTTATACGGCATGCGACAGCGATGGTCTACCGAGCCACGAACTCGTAATGCGTAGGTCCCGAGTTCGATTCTCGGAGGCGGCTCAGCAAAACAAATGGCCCGCACGCTGGAATTTCTTCCGGCAGTGCGGGCCATCTGTTCAACTACGACAAGATCGACAGTGTACCGATCGGTGTACTTGGCGGTTATTCGTCGTCGTCGCCGACGTCCCCAAAAACGCCGTTTGCGATGTCGGTGAACGCCCGATCGTACGCAGGGTCACCAGTCGTCGGGATCTTGTCGATCGTCGTCGTCCCGCCACGCTTGCGGATGCCGACCGTCGTCTCGCCGTCGGGGGTGCCGCCGGACATGTGGAGTACCGGCACCGGGATCGATGCGACGCGTCGCGGCCCGTTTGTGACCGTCGTCCTCGACGCGACGTCTGGAGTCCACTCGGCGTGGACGATGATCGGTGGTCGCGTGTCGCGGGACATCAACCGGGCCGCGACCCGATCAATCGCCCACCACACAGTGAGGCCGAGTGCGACGAGCGCCGTGTAACTCGCGAGGGGCGACGGGGTCACGCCGTCAAGTTGTGCGACGAGCAGTGCGATCGAGCCAGCCCACAACACCGCGGCGAGAGAGGCCAGCGCGATGGCCGACTTCGAGTACCGCAACATTCCTCCCCAAGGAACCTAGGTGAGAACGGCGCCGGTAGCCCAACGTGGACGCCCTGAAGATCTGAAGATACCGCCTTGTACCGACGTTCATAAGACCGTAACGGCATGCTCACGCAGGGGATTTATTTGCGGCTATCTTTCGATGCGATGTACCGGCCGCGTCCGGGCTGTCCGATCACGACGCCGTCGATCTCTAGCAGCATCAACGCCATTTTCATCGTGGTCTTCCCGACGTCGAACTCGGCGGCGAGGATTTCGGTGGCGGGAAGTTTTTCGCCTGGCTTGCGGATTCCGGCGCGCACTTGAGCCTTGATCGTCGCGACGATCTGCAGGTACAGCGGCTCGGGCAATGGGGGCACCTTCGGCTTGGCAGCCCCTGATTTGATCACGGACGTCGATTTACTGCAGTGCACAGGGTTGCCCAGGCCGGCCAGGCCGGCCTAGTTTGACGAGGCACCGGCTTGGCAGTCGGCGGCAGCGGCCGACGCGCGGTAGCCCAACTACTCGGCGCGTCGGCCGTCCCATTAGTTGGGGGTGGGCGTGGAGAAGCTGTGGCAGCGGCCGAGGGATGCGGCGGATGGTGCGCCGACTGTGGAGATCGCGAGGCTGCCGAATGGGCAGGTCGCGTTACGTCGGTCGGCGGATCCGATGAACCGGATCATCTTCGAGGGCGACGAGTGGGAGTTGCTCATGGCGTCAATTCGAGTGGGCGACTTCGGGTAGTCACGCATCGACAACGGCGAGTACAAAGAAAACGGCCCGGACCTTCGCGGGGTCCGGGCCGAATGTTTCTCTCACCTGAGTGGAGATTATGTCATGGGCGAGCACGACCTCCCCAGCGACCAGACGACCGAGGTCTATGAAAGCGTTTCGCATCGTCGGGCGCCACGATGGCCGATCGCTATCATCGCCGCGGCTATCCTGTTCGCCGGTCTGGCTGGTGGGTTGGCGATTGTCGCGTTCGCTGGTGGCCCGTCGGAATCGAGCGCACCATCTGCGCCTGCGCCCGCGCCCACCTCGTCTCCTACGCCTACGCCTGCCGCGAGCGCGGTGGCGTCTGCTGCCGCATCGGCGGCAGCGTCGGCGGCCGCGACGGCGGTGGTGACGATTGTGGGTGGTCAGCCGGTGCCAGCGCCAACGAAAGTTGCAACTACGCAGGCTCGCGCAAACGAAACTGGCCATTCCGTTGCACCGCCGGCTACGACCGCACCTGCCCAGCCTGCCGTGCCTGCGCCTAGTCCGTCGAAGAAGTGCCTGTTGAACCTGCTTGGCCTCTGTATCTGACCCGTTCGTGTATTGACACGTGTATTGACACGGCTGTAGTTTCGAGTCGTGAAGGACTCGCACACCCCGCCGCGTTCGGTGCGTATCAGCACCGAGCTTTGGGATGCTGCGAAGGCGAAAGCGGCTGCTGAAGGCCGCACCATCACTGAGGTCATCGTCGATGCGCTGCGCCGCTACATCCGGACCAAGCCGCGTCCTTGACGGCACCTGTTAGACATTGGCGGCCCCGGATGCATCGCACGCACCCGGGACCATTCATCACTCTACGAAGGAGTTCCCGATGACGATGGCCCCACCCCCGGGACTGCCCTACTATCCGCCGCCGCAGGAACCATCGAAGCCCCGAATCGGTGCCAAGTCTGTCGTGGTCGGTGTCGCCGCTGTGGTGGTACTAGCAGTGATTGCGACCGTTACAACTGTCCTGCTGACGCGTCACTCACACAGCGCGGCGCAGGCGTGCCAACAGGCCGTCACGTCACAGCTCAAGGCACCGGCCACGGCCAAGTTCCCGGCGCTGCCTGTACGAGTGGAGACCGATACGCCGGGCGCACCCGAATACGTCGGCTCAGTCGACTCCGAGAACGGATTCAGCGCGCTCGTACGTTCGCGGTTTACATGCTTCATGGTCACCGAAAACGGCCAGCTCACGGTGGCCGAGGTCGACTTCCCGGACGAGAACGACAACTAGTCCCCCGGCACGCGCCGGTGAGTACGACCCCCACCCCATCTAGCTAGGAGAACAGTTGAACCGCAAGGGTAAGTTCATCACCGCCGGCATTGTCGGTGTCCTCGCTTCCGCCTTCATCGGCGTCTCAATCGCCTCAGCTGCGGCCCGTCCCCCGGTTGGCCGTGACGACGCGGGCATCCTCCACGTCTGCGTCATCGGCACCGTCTACCACGCGAACGGCACCCTGGATGATTCGCAGTGCCCGTCTGGTTCGTATGCGTTGGACATGGGCGGTGTCGGCCCGACCGGTGCTACCGGTCCGGCTGGTCCTGCTGGCGCGAAGGGTGCAACCGGCGCTGCTGGCCCTGCTGGTGCGGCCGGCGCCAAGGGTGACACCGGTCCGGCAGGTGCCGCCGGCGCGAAGGGTGACCCTGGCACGAACGCGCAGGCCCTGCCGTACGGTGTCGCACTCGTCCAGGTCGCACGCAACGGTGCCGCAGCCACCACCTGGGAGACGCTGTCCACGACGCTCGGCTCCCCGGTGGGCGACACCACCTCGGGGACGTTCCGGTTCACCTGCACCGGCTCCGTGCCGTGTGAGGTCAGCGTGAAGGCGTACACCACCGTCGACGGCTACCAGGTGTATCCGCGGCTCGACATCATGTCCCAGGTCGAGGGCAGCGGCGAAAACTACTGCGAGTATGCCGACGGCGCCGACAACAACGGTGCGAGCCAGACGGTTGGCACCACGGCGACGGCTGTTCCGCTCGGCATCGGCAGCACGGCAGACTGTGGTGCCGGTCAGGCCGGCGGCGTGGTGAACTCGATCCTCGTGCCGAACGGCCCGCAGGATCACTACGACGTGACTGCGACGTTCGTCATCTCGAAGAAGTAGGTCTAGCAGCAAAAAGGCGACCCAGTATCCGAGGGGGATACTGGGTCGCTTGCTGTCTGGGGCTCAGCTGCCGGGCGCCGGCTTGCCCAGCCATACGGGCTCGTCGTCGTCGACGGTTACGGCTCGACCTTCGAACGGGTCAAGTACCTTCCGGGTGGGCCGGGGCGTGGCGGCGCGTTTGGCACTGTCGGCCTTTTCCTGGGCGCGGCGGCGCTCCTCTTCCTCGTGGTATGCCGGCCAATCGTCTAGGTGGACGGTGCGGCCATCCGGGAACTGAATGCCGATAGGTGAACCCTGCTCGTAGTCCTCCATGTACACAGCAGCTCCGGCCGCGTCGCGTTCGCTGTCGTAAATCTCGAAGCTGATTGCGTGGTGGCGCCAGTACCAGAGCGCTACTGGGTCGCTCATACCTCACCCCGCCGTTCGGTCATGGATTCTTCGAGCAACCGTCGCACGTCGTCGGGGTTGCAGACTCGCCATTTGGTGCCGGCGCGCATCCGGGTGCCGATGGTTCCGTCTTTCATTCTGCGGGCGATGGTGGATCGGGATGCGCCGGTGAGGGCGACGACTTCGCCAGGGAGTAGCCAGTCGCCTGCTTCGAGGCGGCGTAGCAGCTCGGCCGGATCGTCCACTACCACCAGTTGCCTCCGTCGTGTCAGTTGCGGAGATCTTAGCGGACGTTTTGCCGTCACCATGACAACCATGTGGGCCAGTCTAGCCTAGTTGTTCAGTTGGTTCAGTTGTGTCACACTGGCCAACATGACTGATGGACGAATCATCCCCTGGCGTCGGGTTGCCGGTATCACCGCGGCGCTCGGCGTAGGTGCTATTGCCGCCATCGGATCGTTCGCACACCTCCGCGACCTCGCCATCGAACAAGGCCAAACCCGGCTCATCGGCACACTCATCCCTTTCTCGGTTGACGGCCTGATCGTGTGCGCCACGTTTTTCATGGACGGTCATAACCGGATCTGGCCACGGATCGGCTTCTGGCTCGGTGTGACCGCGACGATCTGCGGAAACGTCCTTGCGGCGAAGTTGAATCCGGCGTCGATCGCGGTGTCGGTGTGGCCGCCTGTCGCTCTGCTGGCGGTGATCGAAATCCTGGTGCCGCGGAAGACAGACGCCGTCGTTTCGCCGTCAGAACTGTCTGAGCCGGCCGAGCTCGAGTCCGTCCCGGCCGTTGAGGTGCCTGAGCCGGCGTCGAAGCCTCGGACTACGAACCGTCGGGGTGACACGACGCGGCAGAAGGTGGCGAAGGTTGCCGCCAAAATGCCCGACGCGAAACCAGTCGAGATCGCGGTGAAAGCCGGCGTGTCCGAGTCCACCGCCCGACGGCTGCTGACCCCGAAGACAGATGACCCGGATGCCGAGCTCGCGGAACTGACCAAGGAAGAAGTGACGGCATGACGACCGATGTCAACGACACCCACTACGAGGCCGTCCTCGACGACGAGCCCGACTGGGGACGCCCACCGGTGTATGTGGATGTTGTGTCGAAGCCGGAAACGGACCGGCGCCCGATCGTCCCTGCCCAGTACCGGCCGGGCAACATCGGGAAGACGGCGAAGCGTGCCACCGGCCGCAACGTGCACCGGGTCGGCTATCACACGCCGCGACTGTTTCTGCGGTACCTGCCGCTCGGTGTCATCTACGCGGTGGTGGGCCTGTTCCGGTTCATCGGTCGGCAGTTGCGCTGGTGGTGGGTGTCTGAGCAGGACTTTCTCAGGCAGGAAGCGGCGACAACGAACGACCCGATGGTGTGGATGAAGCTGCACCGGGAGGCGAAGGCGACGCGGATGTTCCGGGGGATCGTGCTGTGCCTCGAGGCTGTCGGTCTGCTGATCGCCGTGAGTTTGGTGGTCGCCTTCGGTGACCTGCTGATTCGTGTCGCGGTGGCGGTGCCGGTGGCGATGCTGCTGGCGCACTATGGCCGGCCGATCGATTCGCCGATCATGTCGCCGGCGGTGGTGAAGCCACGCTATCGGCTCATCAACGCCGACGTCGTGTTGCGCGCCTACTACGCGGCCAAGCTGGGGAAACCCGGCGACAAGTCGACGGAGGTCAACTTCGGGTCGCGGATGGACCGTGACGGTAACGGTGGCCGCGTCGTGGTGAACCTGCCACACGGCACCACGTTTGAGGACGCCATGAAGGCGAAGGGCCGCATCGCATCGGGCCTGGACGTGTCTATCAACCAGGTGTTCCTGAGCAGAGACAAGACGTCTGAGCGGTCCCACGAGTTGTACATCGCCGACGTTGACCCGCTGTCGATCCCGGCTGGGCTCACACCCATGCTGAACTGCAAGGAGACCGACATTTGGCGGCCGGTCCCGTTCGGTCTGGACCAGTACGGCAAGAAGGTGTCGGTGCCGCTGCTGTGGAACTCGATCCTGATCGGTGCGCAGCCGCGTAAGGGTAAGACGTTCGCCGGCCGGCTGATGGCGTTGCACGCGGCGCTGGACCCGCACACGCAGATCATCGTCGCCGACGGGAAGATGTCGCCGAACTGGAAGGACTTCCGGCTCGTTGCGCACCGCTACATCGCCGGGACCCATCCGAACCCGCTGTGCACTGACCCGATCGGGGATCTTCTCGCCGCATTGCGGGAGGTCAAGGCACATATTCAGGAGGTCAACGGCATCCTCTCCGGGCTGCCGGCGAGTGTCTGCCCTGAGGGGAAGCTGACCCGCGACCTGTCGCGGACGCATCCGAAGCTGCGGGTTTGGCTGCTGGTGATGGAGGAGTTCCAGCTCTACTACGAGTACGAGGAGAAAGACGCAGCTAAGGAGATTGCTGAGCTGCTGTCGTTCATCCTGTCGGTTGGCCCGTCCGCCGGCGTCATCGTCCTGTCGCTCAGCCAGAAGCCGTCAGGTATCGGCGGAGCAGGGAATATCGGCACGCTGTTCACCCGCTACCGGGACAACCACATCGGCCGGTTCGCGCTCAAGTGCGGCAGCCGGACGGTGTCGGAGGCGGTCCTCGGCACCGAGGCGTACGGCGAGGGCTACGACGCGTCGTCCCTGCCAGTGGGTGACGAGTACCGCGGCGTCGGCATCCTGTACGGGCTCGCCGACGAAGTGCCGGTCGTGCGCACCTACCTGGCCGAGGACGGCCACGCGGAGAAGATCCTGATGGCCGCGCGTGCGCGCCGTGAGCAGGCGGGGACGCTGACCGGTTTCGCTGCTGGTGAGGAAATGTCCCGCGAGTACCGGGACGTGCTCCGCGATGTGCATGACGTGTTCTACGCCGGTGAGGTGTGGATTTCGTGGCCGCAGTTGGCGAAGCGGCTGCGTGAACTGAACCCGGAGCACTACGCGGACATCACCGCGGGCGCGATCAGTAAGCAGGTCCGCGACATGCAGATCGAGGCGAAGAAGGGCCGCGACACGTACGAGGATGGCAGCCCATCCGTGTGGGGTGTTCCGCGCGACCAGGTGGCCCAAGCGCTTCATCGGCGGGAAATCGAGGGTTCGCCGTGAGCGTGTGGAACATGGACCACCGCAGGTCAGGGCGTTCCACGGCTGGTTCCAAGGTCGGAACGCGTTCCGCGGGGCGCGGAACGGAATGGATGTCATGACGCCGAAGGGCTACCTCGTCGTGACGGTCACCGGCATCGCGATGGCGTTCGTCTACGCCGGGTCGTGTTGGTGGTTTCCGTTCGCCGACTGCTTCTGCTGTAAGGGCAAGGGCCGGCACACACGGGACGACCGGAAGGTGCATCGAGATTGCCGGTGGTGTCGCGGGTCAGGGAAGCGGCTGCGGATCGGCCGGCGGATTTACAACAAGTTTGAGCAGGCTCGGAGGCGCGCCAAGTGAACGAGATCAAGGGTTTCTTTCAGCGGTTCAAGGACGCGGCGGTGCGGCTGATGCCGTCAGGCCACGGCGACCACTTCGTTGACTCGGCTTTCCCGCACATGCAGGAGCGCCGCATCGCGCACGGCGGAGGCGGCGGCTACAACACGTACGCCGGTGGGCAGGGCCAGCAGCAGCAGCCGACGCCGGAGCAGTGCTACCGGGCTGTGAGCGCGCTGCGGCGCGCCCGCGTCATCGATCAGCAGGCCGCTTTCGACTACAACGAACTGATCGGACTGATGGACTCATGAGCACTGACCTGGTGCCGCGGACGCGGACAATCGTCGGGAAGGCCGACCACGTCGCCAACCTGATCGAACAACGCGACCAGCGCGGCGAACTCGTACGTGAGGTGTCGTGGACAGTGCTGTCCCGTAGCCGTGTACGCGCCGAACTGGTGCTGCTCGAACCGGCGCGGCAGCCGCGGGTCGTCATCGACGGCCGGCTGTTGCCGCGGCTGCGGCAGCGGGTGTGGCCGTCGAACCGGCCCTGGTACGTGTACGTCGGCCGGCTCATCGCGGCAGGGGTTGTTGCGATGGCGGCTGCTGGTGTCGGCTATCTGACGTACACGGCCGTTGAGTCGGTCATCACGACGGTCCAGTTCATTCACCGGTATTGGAAGGTGTTTCGCGTTCTCGGCGTACTGGCGCTGGCCCTGTTTGTCGTCGGTGCGGTGAAGGGTGGCGGCAAAGCTGTCGAGCTCGTCTCTAGGTTCTGTCACGCCTGCGGGCGTGCACTCGGATGAAAGGGATCACGAACATGAGCCCTGAGCAGTTGGATCCGATGGATCCGGGCATCTTCCCCGACATTTTTGGCCCGCGCCCCTGCTGCGGTGAGTCACGGCGTGCCGACTTCGATGCGGTGGCCGACCCGTACGCGTTGACGGCTGGTGAGCGTGTCGCCGATCCGGTGACGGTGACTTACACGGTCCGGGTCCACTAGGCCCCGGACGGCAAGAAGCGCCCGCCCGATCCGTGAGGACCGAGCGGGCGCTTTTGTTGTTCGGGCGGCTCCGCAGTTCGCGAACCTCAGGGGTATACCTGGCTCGGCTGCCCTAGCTGACGGAATCTCACCGCATCCGGATTTACGGTCCGGAGACCTTGCGTCCAGCTGCGATAAGTGTAGCTAGATGTTACGCGGCTGGCTGGTCTCCACCATCCGCCGGCGCCGGCTCAAGACCGGCCACCGCGGCCACAGCCGCGTCGAGGCCGGTGAAGTCGAGTGCACCAGCACCCGGCTGGTTCTTCAGGTCGGCGATTTCCTGCGCGATGACGCCCACCGCGGTGGTGAGGGCGGCAACGTCGGCGTCGAGGTGCTCCTGGTCGGTCATGATTCTCCCTAGCGTTTTGTTGGCGTGGTCGAGCTTGTGCTCGATCCGGTCGAGTTGGTTTTCGATGTGGTCGCCGCAGAGGCGGCAACGCCACGGGTTCATCAGTTCGGCCACGCGGCGATGATGAGCGTGATGATCCACAGGAGCAGGCCGAGGGCGAGCCACGAGATCCGGCCGACCTGCGCGCCGAGTGAACGGATGACTTCGAGTCCGAAGCAGACGGCACCGGCGATGAGCAGGACCAGGGTGAACGTTTCGGCGGCGCTCATGAGATCGCCTTCACGGGTGCTGGTACGGCCGGCGTCGAGTTCGGGACCAGATAGACGCCGGCCGCGGTGACGACCGCTGCGATGACGGTCAGGACCTGCTGGATGGTGCCGGACAGGCCGAGACCCAAGGCGGCGGTGACTGCGGCGCCGATGACGGCGATGATGCCCTTCGCGTATTTGCCCATGACTAGTCTCCTTCGTACGGGTGTTCTAAGATGTTTTGGTGGCACGTACCTTGCTCTTCCACTTGTGGAACAAGAAACACGGGACGCTGACGAAGAAATCGATCCACCTGTACCGCGACGACGACCAGGGGATTTACGCCGAATGGGCAGGCGACCGGGAAGAAGGCGTCAAACGGTTCCGGGACTACGACACGGCCGTCGTGACGATCTGGCAGTGGACCCGCGATGCCGGCGGCGAATGGATCGACCTAGCGGACCTGCAACGGAAGCCGCGAACTACGCCTTAGGTTTGTCGTCCCGGCGGACCTTGATCAGCAGGATGAGCTGCCAGAAGATGACGAACGGCAACGAAATGAACATGATCAGATTGACCAGGGCGAACCATCCATGATTCGCATCCGCATGCGTGATAAGCCGAGCCAGGCCGAGGATCGTAATACCGGCGACGCTGAGCGTGTACGCCAACAGCATCCGCGACACCGGATGCCGCCAGTCAATGCCCTTGATGTAGATCGCGAGGAACAGCCCCATCTCAAGCAGCGTGATGATCCGCGCTACGGCGCCGACCCCGTTGTACGTCATGCGGGCCTCCCCCTTAAAGCTCGACGTACCTCAGCGGTGAACGCGTCCATCAGCGGCGGCAACTGTTCGCCCTGTTCACGCACCCTGCGTTCCGCCCGTTCGATGTGTTTCCGCTGGTCGATGGCGCGGCGGACAGCTTCCGAGTCCGGAACCACCATCGATTCACGCTCCCGCTTCCACTTCCGCCACCACGTCATGTGCGAGTCCTCATCTCGCGCGCGAGCGCGGACAGCTCCGTGATCAGAGCCTCTACACGTTCCTCCCGCGCATCCAGGGCGGCCGCCGCGCGCTCGTTCGTCGCCGCCTGATAGTCAATCAACTGCTGTTTCAACGCTAGGAGGCTGTCCACCTGCGGCTTCGGTACGAGCCGGCCGCGTGCGATGAGCAGGTACACGGTGACGAGACAGCCGGCGAGGAGGCCGAGTGGCCCACCCGTCGACAGCCAGGTCACCGGGTCCATTACTCCGTGGCCGGTGGGACTGGCGCCTCGGCGAGCTGCTGCACGGCCTGGTAGGTGCCCTGCAAGGCCTGCCCGACGTTCGGTCCGGACGAGCCCAGCGTGGTGGTGAGCAGGACAGTGTTCATGCCCTGCTGCAGCGCGAAGGAGACGGTGGTTCCGGAGGCGTTGATCGGCGCGCCGAGGAGCGTGTGGACGACGCCGTTGATGATGTCTTGCTTGTCCTGCGGGGTCACGTCATCCTCCGGGGGTGCGAGCGGACTATCAGGGTGAGTTGCCGTGGAGCAGGGTGAGCCGGCGGGGGTGAGTTTCTCGGCGGCCGCGTCGTAGCCGGTACCGGTCGCCGCGTTCTTGCCAGTCGACCCGTGCTTACCGGACACGTGAATGTGGTTGGTGTGCGGATCCGAGCCGCGGTACTGCTCACCGGACCATGTGGGCTGGTTGTTGACGCTGTAGATGGTCTCGTCGTGGATCAGGTACTCCAGCGAGTTCCGAACCCCGGGCGTCAGCAACCACTTGAGTGTGGTCGGCGCACCCTTGTGGAAGTTGGTGTCGTTCTCGAACATCAAATCGATGGCGTGGACGATCCCGCGCGAGTCCGGGTTGTGATCCGAGTTCTCAACCTGGTGCGCCTGGTCGCCGATCTCACCGATCACGATGCCTGGGTAGCAGCCGGTGACCTTGTCGTGGATCGACTGCAAGTTATGCGGCAACTTCGCCATCGACAATGCCTCTCATCAGGGGAAACGGCCTACGATCGCCGCTAAGCCAAGATCTGCGTCGCGGGGTCACCGCAACACCTGGAACTAGTTGGAGATAGCAGTCCATGTCACCGGGACGGACGCCCACGTCGCCGTCGTTGACGTGTTCGCCCCGTAGAACAGGAAGATGCTGAACCCGGTCGAGGTGACGGAGACGGCGCGGCAGTTCCAGAGCCCGGTCGGGCCGGCCTGGCTGGCGATGTTGACCTGCACGTTCGGGGCGGCCGAGAACGACGTAGTGAAAGTGACCGGGACGGTGGTCGAGTTCAACGCCGTGAACGAGACCGTCTGGGTTCCGCTATCGAGGGCCCGAATGCTGTTGAGGTCGATCGCATCAATGATCGCGCCAGCCGAAACGGCCACTGTGAACTCCTTGCCTAGGCGACAGCGCTTGCCCCGAGGGCATAGACGGCTTGCGGATAGATGTGGACTTCCTCACCGGCCGCGTGGGTGAGCGCGACACCGTTGACGCCGCGGGTGACCGTGAACGTCTGCGGCGAGGACGAACTGGTCAGGTTCGTTACGGTCATGACTTCGCCGCCGACCATGATCTGGAACGGGCGCTGCCCGGATGCCGTCGTCCACAGGTCGCCGGTGTTGGCCGTGGTCACTGACAGGCTCGTCGCCGTCGCCGTGATCGGCGACGTCAATGTGGAGCTGGTCGAGTCGTAGCGTGAGACGTTCCAGACGCCGACCTGCCATGGCCCGTACGGGGAACAGTTGTACTGCGTCTGCCAGGTGACCGAGTCGATGACGGTTGTGAAGCCTTCCGCGAACTGGTCGAAACTCAGCGGCGGATACGGTGGCGGCAGGTTCGTCGGAGAGATCCGGAACGGGATCTCCAGCGACGTCGCCGCCTGCGCCAACTCCGGGCTGCGGTTGCGGATGTCGATGGACACCGACGCAATCCGGTACGCGTCGTAGGTGCCCATGTGTGCGAGCCAAGTGGCCAGATCCGGTAGCTGCTTGTCGCTGTAGGCGTTGACCGTGACCGACTGGACGTAGTCGTCCTCGGCGTCCGGATCGATGTATCGAATACTCGACCCGCCCTGCCGGCTGACAACCACCTCAGTCACAAGGTTCTGGTCGTCGTACGTGGCGGCCAACCCGTCACCGATCTGGCGCTGCTGGTAGTTCAACGTCATACCGATCGGCGCGTTGTACCGGGCCGTACCGGACGTGAAGACCAGAGCGCCCTGCGCCCCGGCGTCGTGCAACGACCCGTTGTCGACGGTCACGCAGTCGCCCAGCAGGTTGACGAGTATGTCGACACCCTGCGCGCCCATCGTCTGAGAGTTGACGCTTGACGACGTCCTGACCACGATCGGAACGTTGCTTTCGTCAGCCAACCGGCGCGCCCGTTCGGCGGCCATCTCACCGGCATAACCGGTGAAGGCGTAATACGTGTCCTGTGGGCCGTTGCCCCACGGAGCCCAGTAGGCGAGTTGCCCAACGGACATGAACTGGCCGTCCGCGGTCGTGCCGGTCGAGTTGATGGTGACGCCCGTTGCTACGCCGGTGACCCGACCGGTCGCCTGGTTGATGACCTGCACGCCATCCAACGTCACCGTGACGGTGACATGGCCGGAAACGCTGAAGATCCCGACCCGGATGTGATGCCACTGGTCATCATCGATGCCGATGTTCGACACGTACGTTGCCGTGTTCGCTCCGGTGGCATCAACCCAGGTGACGTACAGGCCACCATCGGCGACATCGGTGACGTTGAGATCCCACGTCGCGATACCGCCGACCGTCGTCCACTCGATGATGTTGTGGAAGTCCCCGACGGTGATCGCGGACAGTTTGGCCGCGATCTCGATCCGGTACTGGACTGCCGCGGTGTTGGGTAGCTTGGCCGACAGTGAACCGTTCCCGGTGATCGACACCAGCGGGCCCGTGCCGGGTGCACCGTCGGTACCCGCGAACATCACCCCGGTGGCGTTTATGACGTTCATGGGCGGCCGGCCGGGGATACCCGACCCGGCCAACTGCGTCCCGGTGCTGTCCTCCAGCGGCCACCAGGCGTCCGGATCACTGACACCGATAGTGCGGGTCATCGCGGACAGGTTCTGCTTATTGCTGCGCTGCATCCGACGAAGCCGGCCGGTGGCCAGGATCGGCACCGTCACGTTGATGACGCCGGCGTTCGGCTGCAGCGGCCAACCGTTGACGAACGCGGTCAGCAGCTCATACGCGCCGCTGGCCCCATCCCACGAGATTGAAACTCTCATGGGCACGTTGCGTACGACGTTCGGCCAGTACGGGTTCGGCTGACCGTTACGCAGCAGCGGAGACCGCGCGGTGAACCGGCCGTCCGTGTTGGCCAACTCGAGCGAAATCGTGGACGGGTCGACGCTGGACGCCGTCGACTGCGCTCCGGCCGTGAGCGTGACCGGACCCTGCACGTAGCGGGTGATGTCCGTGAACACCCACGTAGCCGGGTCGCTGTTGATGGAGAAACCGAACGCGACCTCAACCTTGGGGTGCAACGCCTGGTGTCCCGTGAGTCCCGCGAAGGAAACGAACGGGACAACCGGCGGCTCAATCGCAATCGCGGCGATCGCATCGGTGGCGGTGGGGGGGATCGTCGACGGCACGGTAAGGCTCATCGACTGGCCGGCGAACGTCGCCTTCGCGTCGAGGCTGTATACGCCGACGATGACGTCGCCGCCGTAGTACCCGTCCGCCGACGCGATGTCGTCCTGGAGCGTCTGCCCGGTCACGGCCGAGAAGTCAGGCGGGCCATCGGACATCGATACAGCGAAAGCCCACGCGCCGACCTGGGCAGATGTCACCGATGCGCTGCGGGGACTGGCCGAACCCGACCCGCTGACGTTGCCGACAACGGGCAGCGCACCTGAGCTGTCAGTAAAGGCGCAGGTGTGGATGGACTGATGATCGGATGATCCGATCGTGTCCAGGAAAACCCGCGACGCCGAGGAGGCCTGCGGTGCTGTCCACACTTCCGTGAAGTTGTGGAAGGAGTCGACGGAGCGGATCTGCCTGGTCCACGTCAACCCGGATGTTGACATGACTGTAGAGCTCGACTGCGTGCCGGTGACGAACGCGACCAGCAGGCTGTTCGCTGGGGGCGTCCAGGTGACCGACAGCGTCGTACCGGAGTCGTGGTGCGCCGAGGTGAACGCCGAAACCGACAGGGTCATGCCGGGGTCAACACCTTGACCGGGTCGCCGCCGCGCTGCTGGATCGCGAAGCGCATCGTCTGCACGAACGCGGCACCGGTGGCGTCGCCGCCCTTCACGATCAGCGTCATCGGACCGCCGCCACTACCACCACCGCCGGGTACGACACTCGCGCCGTACCAGCCGGCCGCCGCCGAGATGATGCTCATCGACCGGCCGTAGTCGCCGTTCTTCGGAATGAAGGCTTCACCGCCGGTCTGCGGCTCGGCAATCATGAACCGGCCAGGATTGACGGCTGAGTACGTCTGCGCCTGCGACAGTTTCCCGATGGCGGCCTTCTCGTAGAAACCGCCGAACGCGTTGTGGTCGAAGAAGTTACCCCAGCGGCTCGCAATGTTCTGACCAGTCCGGTGAGCCAGTTGGATCGCCTGATTGAGGTTCCCGTCGGTCACCACATGGAGGGTGAACGTCTTCGACCTGGGAATCGAATGGATGTCAGTCAGTAAGCCGTCGACCGCCTTCTTCGCCGCGGCCAGCCCGGGCGCATTGAACGACGTGGCCTTCTTCGCCGGCACCTTCCGGTACGTCTCGATCAGCGTCTTGACCCCGGCGGTCAGCAGCCCGGCCTTGCGCAGGCTTGTCTCCAGCGCGTCGATGTTGCCGTTGAACGCTTTGGTCGACTCGTTGACGCCCTTACCTGCCTTGATGTTGCTGTCGAACTGGTCAAGGTTCAGCTTGATCGACTGGTCGATGGCCTGGTTGTCGGCGATACCGGCGGCGGTGTGCTGGCTGAGCGACTTCTTGCCGTCCTTCAACGTCGAAATGACCTGCAGAACGGAGGCGTTGAACCCGAGCTGGCCCTCGCGCATCGACAGCATCTGGTTCTGCAGGTTCTGCAGGGCACCCGCGGCGACGTCGTTGGCGATCTTGCCGAGCTGCTTGATGGACGAGTCCAGGCTGCCGAATAGTGGCTCGGCCCCAGCCGCCATGGCGCCAACATTGCTCAGCGTTGTGCCGAGGCTTTGGAACTGGCCCTGCGCGCCGCTCAGCTCAGCAGCCAACTTCGGGAACGCTTGATGCACCAGCGTAAACGGGTCCTGTAGTTGCTTCTGCCCGGTTTCACCGCTACCACCAAGGAACTTCGACAGCGAACGCGACGCCTTGTCGAAGTCGGTGATGGCGGTGTTGGTGATGTTGATGAGCCCGGACATGAAACCGGACACGAACGAGATGGCCTCAGCGATAGTTCTGAAGCCGACAGCGATGACCTGCGGGTTGTCGCCGATCGTCTTGAACAGGTTGGCGAAGTCGTTTTCGGCGCCGGCGAGCGCGGCGTGGACGTTCGGGTTCGCGAGCGCCTTCGAGAACTCGCTGCCGATCGCCGTGAATTCTGGCAGCAGCTTCGAGACCAGGCTTTCGACACCGCTGGTGATGATCCCCACGGCCGGTGCCACCGACGTGAACAGGCCTTTGAGTGCGGGGCCTTCGCGGTGGACGAACAGGTCAACGGAGCGGATCGCATCCTCGAACGACTGCTGCAGCGGCTTCGCCGCATCGGCCAGCGTCAAGGTGATCGTTTTCTTCAGCGGCGCGAACGCGGCCGCTATGACCGGGTCGTTCTTTTCGATCAGCGCGCCGGCGGCGATGACGCCGAGCCCGATCGCACCAGCGACACCGGCGGTCAGCGCGGACACGACGACGGGCACGGCGACAACGGCGACGGCCGCACCCAACGCGAGACCGACCGGACCAGCCGATTCCGCGAGAGTCGTCGCCTCCGAAAACGCCGACATGAACGACTTGCCCGCCTGCGCGCCACCCTGACTTGCCGACGGCGCGATCTCCTTGAAGATGTTCTCCAGCGTGCGGAGATCCTTCTGCGCCGACTTCAGGTCACCGAACACTGACGCGTTGCCGGTCGTCGAGAACTCTTTGCGCAGGTTGACGATGTGCGTCTTCGTGTCATCGATCGAACGCTGGATCGACTGGAAGCCGGTCTCGCCGTCCCGCAGCGACGAATTGATGACCCGGGAGAAGTTCTGCATCTCCTTCGACGGCTTCGCCGTGGAAAACTTCTCCGATTTCTTGCCCAGGTCGTCGAACTCTTTACCGAGGATCTTCGTCGCCGCCGAGGCCTCCCCCACCCCGCGGAGAAAGTCCGCGATCTTCATCTTCAGTTCGACGCTGACGGTGCGAACGGCCACGGGTCACCTCTTCCGAAGACGAACCGACCAGCGGTTCATGTTGTGCGGCGGGTTCTGTTCGCGGGCCTTGGCGAAGGCGTTACGCGCACTACCCAGCGCCTCGCATGAGTGGCATAGGAACGGGCCAGTCGCGTCGTAGCGGCCCTCATTGGCGGGGCTGGTGGTTTCCGGCAGATGCCCGCCACAGCCGTCGCAGTCCTCTTGACGCTTCAGCGCGAGACCCAGGATCAGCGCCTGCTGTTGCGGGTCCCACTCGGCCTCACGCGTCGTCACCGACCGGACCAGCAGCCCGTCGCGGTAGTAGTGCCGGGTCGTCTCGCGTGGTTCCCAGCCGTCGAACCGCTTCGGCGATATGCCGAGACGTTCCGCCGCCTCTACCCGTCCGAGGAGATCGCCAGAGGATCGGAGGCGGCTAGCAACAAAGGGACGTCCACATCCCGACGGTTAGCCGACCATGCCGTCAACGCCAACTTGTCGTACTGACCGGACGACAGCACACCCGGGTTCGCGTCGGTGCCGTCACCGATCAGCCACGCCCAATCGGCGTCACTCAACTCTGGTTCGACGGTGCCGCGCAGGATCAGCGCCTCGGACACGTCGTCGTAGTTGCAGTCGTAATAGGCGTCGAGCGCGCTGTTCTCGCGCGGCGGGTGTTCGAGCTTCAGCTTGGTGAACGCACGCCGTGGCAGCGCCCGAAGACGGAACTCCTCAGCGGACGCCGCGGCCGTCGCCTGCAACTCGGCGTACTCGCACTTCACCGCCGCCGCCGGGTCACCCTCAAGCGTCGCTGGCTGGGTAGCCACCGCGGCGACCTTCGCGCCAAGGTCGTCGAGCGCTTCACCCAACTGTGCCTCGATGACAATCCTCACCGTACGTTCGGCGAGCTTCGCGCCCTGGTGCCTGTCCCTGAACTCGCTCACGAGCCGCTCCTTCGTGTTCCGCCCGCAGACAAAGGCGGGCGCAGCAACCCGAGCGGGGGTTGCTGCGCCCGGACTATGGATTAGGCGATGACCGCGCGGAGTGCCGGTGCCGCCGAGACGAAAATCTGCGCCTGCCACTTCGCGGCCTCGTTCACCGCAATGTCGACATCGATCGGGTCGCCACAGATCGCCGGATAGATCTGGCAGGACTGCGCCGCCGTGTACGCCGTAGCCGTGGCGATGTAACGGCGGATCGCGACGAACCCGACCGCGTTACGGATCAGCGTCGTGTACGCGGTGTCGGCCGAGGGCTGCTTGTAGAACTGCAGGATGCCGATACCGAACGACGTCCGGCCAGCACCGACGGTGTCGAACACATCCGCCAGAGACGCCGTCGGAATCGTCGCGGTGGCGGGCTGGAAGTTCTGCACACCATCCGGCGTCAAGTTCGGCGTCAGCAGTAGCCCGGCGGTGAGCTCGGCGGCTGTGGGCGCCTGGATGTTGGCAATCGACGTCACCCAGCTGACCCGCCACGTTCCGTCAACGGCAATGAATGCCACGGTCAGTCACTTCCTTCTGTTGACTCGCCGGCAGCCGGCTTGGTCTTGGTGGTTTTCTCCGGCTTAGGTCCGGGGATCGGGTCGAACGCTGACGCCGGCATCTCGGCCGTCACCGGGTTGACGAAGATGGGCCGTTCGTCGGTGGGCACCCAACCGAGCTCTTTCCACCCGTCGACCGCCTCGGCGGGGCAGGGCCACGGCGTGCAGTTGTCGACCTTCGGATGCGTCAGCCACACCTCGTCGGCGGCCATCAGAGCGTCACCACAGCGCACGTCACCGAGGTAATGAACGTGTGCGTGATGGTGGTGACCTGGGTGGCCAGGTTGACCGTCGACTGCGGGATGAACATGACCTCGGTCGTGGCGTTCGTGACCGTGTTCGTCAGCGTCTGCCCGAGGTTGCCGGACACCGTTGATGACCCGTCGACAACACCTACCGAGTCGGGGGAGCCGCCGCCGTTGATGATGAACAGCAGGCAGCCACGCGCGCCGAGTGCGGACGCCGGGATGGTGTCCGAAGCCGACACGGCCTGGGTCGTGTAGACGGCGCCGGCCGCGATCGGTGTGGTTATTGCGGTGAGCAGCGCCATGCCGGCGTCCTCCTAGGTTGGGCGTACGGTGGCCAGTACGGGCACAAGCGCCCGAGCCACCGCCCCGCCGCTTCTGCGGCCGGGGCGGTATTTTTACGGGGCGGGGTATGTCGTCAGCGCGTACTGCTCGCGGATCGTGACCACCAGGCCGCCGGTGATCTCGTTGAACTCCGGCGGAATGTCCAGCGGTTCCTGCCGGATCAAGTTGCAGGACCGGCCCGTGATCGTCGGGCGGACGTTGTTGAGTAGCTGCCGGACCCGGTTGTTGATAGATATCGCGGACTGACTGGTAGGTCCGACGGCGTAGGTGAACCAGCGCGTCACGCATGTACTCGTCGTGCCGTCGAGCGACTTGCCGTCGACACCGTCCGGCCATGACACCGAGACGCGCACGAGCACGTATTCAGGCGGCGGACTATTGGGGACGGCGTCGCGATACACGGGCTGGTTGTTGTCGGTGGTG
>Ga0193726_1000679_pt1 | contig 32855 bp, 34 predicted proteins | sample H2c1metaG_FD_144928 | JGI IMG/M metagenome (GOLD analysis project Ga0193726, IMG submission 144928) | Soil microbial communities from a riparian zone of the East river system, Colorado, United States - H2c1 | ecosystem: Environmental > Terrestrial > Soil > Riparian zone | place: USA: East River... | reverse complement strand
CGATCAATTCGGTAATGCTCCGGAGATCTGCAGTAGTGGTAACAACTTTTATAACGCCCGCATGCGCGCTAAAGATGATCGTTGCGAATGAAACCAGGAATAAGATCAATTTACTTTTCATATTATCTTCTTTAATTTTTTTGATGATTAATATTGATGCGCCCCATGAGCGCCAATTACAAATATCCACCGCAGCCATGCCTGGTAAAAACGTTTGTCGATATTTTCGTCGGTGGTTTTTCCTTCAAATTCAATCTTGGAAAATTCTGTAGCATACCATCCACCAGTCAAAGAATATGCCTGTTCAACAATGTTTTTGTTATAAGGCTTTTGGGCATAATCATATCTTCCTGTTAAAAACCATCTTTTCGATAATTGATATTGAAGAAAGGAATACAGTCCCATTGAATTGACGGAAAAATTATCCAAAAGGTTTGCATGGCCGTAATAAAACTCGCTTTGCCAGGTAATGGACCTGTACGTATTCATTTTAACAGGCTTCCATTTATAAGTAAGATCCCCGGTTGCAATGCTTGTTGTACGTGATGAATCATTGGGGCCAGTTAGCCCGGTGAGTCCAAGTTCCAGGGTCGCATTGTCACTTATCGTGAAAAAATTCTTCAGATGACCAAGATAGATAAAACGATTATTGTCACCCCGGAAAAAAGTCGGTGATTCTGAATGACCTGATGTAGCCTGGAACACAAGCTCCTGGTACACTTTTTTGTCTGGCACCAGCCAGCTTAAAGAGACGCCTTCGTCATTCAACCCTTCCTCACCAAAATAATTTACATATGCGTTTGGCAGATCTATAAAAGGAAGTGCATGAGGATGTGTCGGATTAATTCTTCCAACCGCCTCCCGGAATTTCCCCGCTTTTAATTGCAATTGCGCAGGAAGTGAAAGAGTTGTTAAATATCCTTCCTCCACTTCAACGCCATATTTACCTGTTACCGGGTCACGGCCAAATGAAACAAAAAAATCTGCCCTTGCGTAAGGATCTACGGTTGCCTGCAATGAGACCTCCGTTTCATTCAGGTAAGCATCAAAATTTCTCTTACCCTTACTTATATAGGAGCCCTGGAAATCGCCGATCACTCCAATATCAGGATTAAATGAAAGGCTTGACCGGGTTTGTTGAGGTGGTTGCGTGGTTTCATTATTAGTTCCCTGCATCTGCAGCTCTACCTGCTTCAGCAGCGCTGAATCCGCCGCAGTACTGTCAGTGGGCACCTGGGAAAGAGCTATTTTACTTACGAGCAGTAGGGACAAGAAAAAAAAATTACAAAAAAAATTTTTCCATTTCATACACATAATTATTAAAATTCCGAAGTGACATACAATTGAGCATTTGTAAAGCTATCAGGAATCAAATAGCTATCAGGAATCAAATCTAGTTAATAATACAATGTATGTGAATCTTCGCTGTCAAACTGTAATTCTGAATCCGTTTATTTGCAGGCGTCTTTTGAGTATTAATATCCAAGCAGCAGGAAATGTCTTAATAATGTATCCGTATAGGAAAATATATTGTTCACCGACAAAAAAAGACTATTGGTCGGTGAACTTTGATTTTTAGTTTGAGATAGAAATTAAATGTGGCACCTGATACAGGAAGCTGTAAGTATTCACTATTACTATTGAAGTCCGATGATTGATAATCCAATTCGAGGTAAATAACCCCAAAATTCATTCGTCATTATCACTTTTATATTTAGTAGCCAGTTTCCAAAATATGTTTCAGATTCCGTAAAAATCCATTTACAGTTTTTTCAAATTGTTTGGGAAGCATAAATTCAAAAAGTTTCATCATTCCTTTGGTTTTCATAATTGTTGTCCAAACAATTTCAGTGGCTCCATCCTCTCCTGTAAATTCCCAGCTGCGAACAGGCAAGAGCTTTGGCCCTGAAATCACTTTTAGTATTTCCATTTTGATAAGTTTATTGGGAACAATTTCCCTGATCACGCCGCTGCTGCGTTTTTCTTTTCGATGAAAAAAAGTTATTTCTTCAAAACTCATTCCCGTAGTAAAATTGCCTTTTACATTTACAGATTTCAGCATGGTGATCCATTTGGGATAGTTCTCGGCTTTCAGCATAAAATTAAATACTTGATCAACCGGCTTTTTGATAACAATAGAAGTAGTTACAATAAACATAGCAGTGGAGTTGGTGGTTAGAATTGTAATGTCAGAAAAAAGAGTTTGAGTGGATCATAATTTAAAAAAGGAAAGACTGCTTTTGACAGCAGTCTTTTCAACCTTCTAACGAATTATTTCGAATTAAAATTTAATGGCACATCAATCTTTAAACTAATATTCCGCCCCATATTATAAATTCCAAACCCGCCATTGGGTGACGGTACAGTATAACCCGAAGCGGTTTGCCAAACAAAATATTTCAACCTGTTTAAATGATCCTGGTAGGCTACATCAAACAAATTGTTTCCCATTATATATAGGCTTAAAACGGATTTTTTATTTTTATTCGTAAACGTTCCGCCAATGCCTGCATTAAATAGAGTATAACCGGGAGTCGGTGTCTCTGTGCCGAATTCCAGATAAGCGCGGTTTTGTGGCGCATAATATTCCACCTGGGCCTTTATAAATCCATTTATAAAATGCCCCGTTTTTGAATTCACATCGAATCTTATTTCGGAAAGACCATGCGCCGGGGGAATAAAGGGAAGATACCTGGCATCAGGGTTTAACGTCTTTCCCGGAACTCCTTTGTTATCTCCATACACTACAGAAAAACTATTTTCAAAATGCAATTCTTTTATTGGGTGAATATCGAGCACTGCTTCACCTCCGTATAAGTGTGCTTTTGCTGCCTGGAACTGGAAAGTTTGATTACCCGGAACAAGAATCAGATCTGTGCCATCAGGATTTACAAGTTTTTGATTGTAAATAAAGTTTTGAATATCGTTATTAAAAAGACTTATCGAAGCTGAAACATGCTTGGCTGTATAAACAAAACCGATGTCTTCCTGCAGGCTGAATTCAGGTTTGAAATTTTGGTTTCCTAATTGATAAATATTGGTTCCGGGATGAACCCCATTAGCAGATATTTCAGAAATATTGGGCGCCCTGAAACCGCGGGCAACATTTGCTTTAAAAGAAAAATTATCATTGGCATTATATGTAAAGCCAGCACTTCCTGACATACCTGAAAAAGTCTTACTGTAATTTGGAAAAACTTTGGTTGCTCCGACTGTATCCGCACCGGTAACTACCTGGTCAAATCCAGTTACAGGATTTGAGTTTGAGTATAATTGAAAATTCTTAAAGGAACGTATATCATATCTAATGCCACCGGCAATGTCTATTTTTCCAAAGGTTCTTTTTATCAATGCAAAAGGTCCGAAATCAAATTGATGATACGATGGAATAACAAATTCAGTTCCATGAGTAACATCATTATCCTGGTACATACCGGTAATGCCAGTAGTTACTGACCAGTTTTTAATTTCTTTTGGATAATATTTTATATCATATGAGTAAGAATTTAATTGAAGATATAACCCCGGGATGGTAAACAAAACCGGATGGCTAAATTCACGGCGAATGCTTCTTTGATAACCAATATTTGCGGTTATACGACTGCCGTTATTAAGAAAAAAACTATTATTCCAAAAGAGCCGGTAATGTTGAACACGCTGGTGAAGATTCTCTATTTTGTAGCTTTTTAGATCTTCATTTGAAACTATTTCACGAAGGGTGTCATCTTCTGTTATTTGCCGGGTAAACTTGCGGGTTGCACTATCGCGGCTGCCATCGGGTATTTCCTGCTGGTCATCAAACAAAACAAAATTCAGTGTAGAGAAACCCCATTTGCGATGTACTCCAATAACAGCATTAGCATCTGTTTCATTAAAAGAGGTTCCAAAGACACGACCATCGACTTTATCCGTATAGTTAGTGGCTTGCTTATGCGAAATCCTGCCCATCCATTCAAAGCCATTCCTTGTACCACTTAGCATTGAAGACCCACCGAGATATTTGTTGTTTGTCTGGTAATCAGCAACAATATCTCCAATTATTTTTCCCTCTGGCGCTGCCTGTACAGGAATAAGATTTACTACGCCCGCTAATGCATCGGATCCATAGCTTAAACTGGCAGGTCCCTTAATTACTTCTACTTTTTGAATTGAATACTGATCCACTTCTATCCCGTGTTCGTCCCCCCATTGTTGTCCCTCTTGCCGGACCCCATCGTATAGGGTCAAAATGCGGTTGAAACCAAGCCCCCTGATAAAGGGTTTTGAGACATTTGGCCCCGTTGTTACACCCCGTATACCTGGCAATTTTGCAATGGCATCAATAGCATTGGTGCTTAAATTACTCATTAGGTAATCATGCCCTACAGAAATGACTGGCACAGGATTTCTTTTTATCTGGGTAGCTTTTGAAACACCGGTGACCACTACTTCACTAGCTTCTGTGTAATTCTCTTCTAATTTAAAATCATGGGTTGTCGCTCCATTAATATTAATATTCTCGGAAACAGACTTATATCCTACAAAAGAAACCTCAACAAGATAAGTTCCACCAGGGACAGAAGCAGTTTTATAACTGCCATCATTTTCTGTTTTTGCTCCTATATTGATGTCGTGAATAAAAACATTTGCTTCTGCCAATGCGACGCCGGTTTGGGCGTCGATAACTTTACCATTTAAAGAACCACTAACTGAACTCTTGCTGAAAGAGTTTTGATGTTGATTCAACTGTTGTTGAGCATGTGCAACAGTGATCACACTAAAATTTATAATTAATACTACAATAATATTTTTTTTCATAATACCCGTTTTTAAAGGCAGCGCCTTAGTGACCTGGTCGAATGACTCTTAATTTTTAAGTAAAAAGAGATAGCTTTTATAAAAAGCTGATCTGAAAAAACACATCTTTCGATGCGTCAAGAAGTAATCAGATAATAGAAACGGGAGGCCCCCTGAGGGAATAATAAAATATAGAAGAAAAAGGAATAGAAAATTTTACTGCTGCAACAAATTCAACTTCTGTAGAAAAAATTGGTTGTGCAAGAGGTTCTACGCTCTCCGTAAAAGGCATTGAAAAATCGTCAAAGCAATTACAGGAATAGCTTACAACATTATTGCCCGGAGCATTTGGTACCGACTGTTTATAATTACTTGCGTGAAACCAGTTATGAAGATAAAGCTCAACTCCAGTTTTTTGAATTAACAGCAATAAAAGGATTATTGCAAAACTCTTTTGTATAAAACGGTTTGGCTTCATTAGCAGGGTAAAGGTATAAGAAAATTGGAAGATTCAAAATCATCACCCATCCATTATTATGGAACTTTGTACCCGGTCAGTTTCTCATATCTCATTTTTTCTTTATATTCTGGAGTTAAGTTTTTTTCATAATTATAAATGGCATTTTCCCATTCGCCATATGTTGCATTCGGAAGAACAATAAATTTTTTTCCCCAGTCTGCCCGGTCCTTGTCTGTTTCCGATTTTCTATCAGCTACCTGTTTTTTTTCAAATGCCTTTGTAAAATCATTCAGATTATCTCCGAGTAACATCACTACGGAATATTTTGCCATAACTATTTGCCTTCTCGATTCTTTCGAAGAAGTGTTGGAAAGAAATAACATGTGGGCAGTATTGGCATCAGGCAAATGAAGCTCTTGAAGATTCAACAATGTGCTTTTTACTTCGGAGGTATCCCTGTTGCTGATATAGAATATTGAAATTCCTTTTTGTTTTGCAGCCTTCAAAAACTCAACGGCGCCAGGCACCCCGGTTGCGGCAGATTTATCAGTCCATTCTTTCCATGAGTGATCTGAATAATCCTGATGATCCTTTATCAATTCTGCTTCCAGGTAACTATTATCAAGGATCGTTTCATCAAGGTCAGTAATGATAGCAAGTTTCTTCTTCTTAAAATCCTGCTTAGGTATCTGGGCCAGGCGTAAACTTGCAATATTAAATGCCTGGAAACATAACGCCCGATACTCTGCAGCCTGTTGTTGCCATAATACCGGGTAGGTTTTTAAAGTTTCACTTTGCAAAGTATTTTGGGCATAGCTCCCTATTGAAGCCAGGAGCAGGATTAGAACAGAAATACGTTTCATATTATTATTTTTAGTTGACACGGGATCAATGTTAACTGGTTGCCCTATTTTTTTACGATACTTACCTGGCCGTTCTTTTCAATAAAGGCCTCTTTTACGTCTTTAATATCGTTGCTGTTTATTTGAAGTCGTACGCCTTCCATGAGGTCATCTTTACTAATGGTAGAAATCCTCATATTTCTTCGATTCAACTCGTCATTTTTGTATAATGACCTGTGAATGCCTTTTACAATTTTGCCAATCCATATATATTTCAATGATAGCAGGGCCAGTATTTTATGAATTACAACCAGCACTGCTCCGGCTACCACAGTAGCAAAAAAAGGGGATGCTCCCACTACACCCCGGGCGAGTATAGCACCAAGCATGATCACAAGAATGTTGTCGAATGCGGTTTTTTTCCCAAATATTCGCATGCCTCCGAAGCGAATCAAAACTAACGCAATAAAAAACATTAAGAATGCCCGAACTCCCATTTGCAATGGAGTAAGATTTTCCCCAGTGCCGAACAGATCATTTAGATTCATAACTTTTAGTTTACTGTAAGATACGTCACTGGAATATTTTTTAAAGGGGGATGTTTCAGAATCTGTAAATTCAAAAAATGAATTTATTTTAATAGTTATCGAATGAATACTGAAAAAAAATTTTTCTTCCTGAGATTAAATCCGCCGCGTCCCGGCTTTCCTGGCGCAGTGGTAGGGGTTGATAGTTGAGATGTGCCCAATGAAAGCAGTAATAAAGCAATCGTAAGAAATTATCTATGCTACAGCAAGCTCGCGGTTATATTTATTAGTACATACAACGGGTGATAGCCCGGTGATCTTTTTAAAAGTTGTCCTGAAAGCCTTCGTATCCATATAACCTACATCATACATTACTTCATTGATATTTTTCCTGCTGCTTTCAAAATTCTTTTTTGCTGCCTCTATTTTTACCCGTTGTATGTACTCCGTTACCGTATTACAGGTTGCTCTCTTGAAGCGCCGCTCCAGGTTTCTGCGACTCAGCGCGTTCATAGATGCCAACTGGTCAATCGTTATTTTTTCCTGGAAATTTTTTTCAATGAATTCCTGGGCTTTTTTTACCGGCTCGTCATCGTGTTCCTTTTGTCCCTGGAAAATAATAAAAGGCGATTGACTTACCCTGTCAATATCGATCATAAATGCTTTAGAAATTAATATCGCTATATCACGCCCGGCATATTTTTCGATGAGGTAAACAATCAAATTCAGATAAGAATAGGCCCCTCCGCTGGTATAAATCCCATTTGCTTCAGTCATAATTTTATCATCCACCAGTTCCGCTTCGGGAAACATATTCCGGAACTCGTTCACAAATCTCCAGTGCGTGGTGCATTGTTTGCCATTTAATAAACCAGTAGCTCCAAGGAAAAAAGAACCAATGCAAAAACTCACAATTTCCGCTCCTTTGTGATAATGGTCCACGATCCAGGGAAGAAATTCCTGGTTGAGCTCGGCTGCTTTTTTGGGATCGCCATGCAATGCCGGAATAATGATAAGATCTGTTTGTTTTACATCACGAACTAAAATATCGGGCTTAACCGAAAATAAGCCGCTGGGCTGATTGGCTTCCTTTGAAAGCCCTACCAATTGTATTTTAAACAGTGGCGTATTTCCCCTTTCAACCCTGAGGTTATTGACTTCGGAAAATATTTGGTGTGTTCCTTCAATATTTACCAGGCTTGTATGGCCGTGGGGGATAATAATCGATACATGTTTCATCTGGCTTTCGTTTCGTGATAAAAGAATGTAGAATAAAAACTTTCTGAGTTTATAAGGCAAATATAAACAATACCTGTGTCGTACTGAACCCCTCATATTGCCGTATTGACACCCCATCAAATTTTTTGAATAGAAGTATTTTTGAATTCAAATTTTAAAGCTATGGAAATCTTTAATTTAAGTAACGATGTTACCGTCTTTGGGGTACAGGTTAAAGAATTTCCAAAAGGAATTGGAGAAGCATTTGAAGGCCTGGTGAAAATGCTTTCTTCAACTGATAAACGGTCTTACTATGGAATTTTTCATATGGCGGAAAGTGGAAACATGGTTTATTATGCTACCGCAGAACAAAAACGTGTTGGGGAAGCTGAGAAATATAACTGTGATCAGTTAACGATCGAAAAAGGAAAATACCTGGTAGAAACAGTGCTGGATTGGCGCGGGAAAACTGATACAATAAAAGATATCTTCGAGGGAATGATGCAGGATGCCCGTGTCGATAATAAGAAGGGCGGTGTGGAATGGTACAAGAACGAGAAAGAGATGTGGTGTATGCTAAAGATGGTTCAACAATAATGGAAAACCTGCAAAGACTCTTTAGTTGAACTTTGATGCGTAAAAAAAATAACATTATGGAACTACCTGAAATAAATACAAACGAATTGATTGATGCGGTCGATAATACCACATTTCGATTTTTTCAGCTGGTTTCATCTATGGATGAAAAGCAGCTCAACACGATACCCTTTGCGGGAAGCTGGACAGCAGCCCAGGCAGCAGAGCATGTTACAAAATCAAATGAGTCCATTTTTAAATCGCTGAAGGAAAAAGGAAGAGATCCCGGCAGGCAACCCGACCAGGGCGTTGAAAATTTAAAGAACATTTTTTTGAATTTTGACTCCAGGCTTCAATCGCCAAAATTCATTTTGCCGACAAAGGATCGATATCAGAAAGAAGCGCTCCTTCTAAACCTGGAAAAATCCATTGAAGATTTAAAAGAGGCTGGCCATCATGAAATACTAAATGAAATGATCAGCCACCCGGTTTTTGGTGAGGTTACCAAGCTTGAATTGCTGCATTTTGTGGTATATCATACCAAACGCCATGTTCACCAGGTGGAAAATATTTTACAATCTGTTCAAAACCAGGTCAGCCCGCAAACATGAGAAAAATAATTTCATTTATGCATGTTTCCCTGGATGGTTTTGTAACGGGCCCTCACGGGGAAGTGGATTGGATCACGATAGATGAAGAGATCTTCAGGGATGCGATGGATCTTGCTGCAACAGCCGATACCGCATTGTATGGAAGGACCTCTTATCAAATGATGGAAAATTACTGGCCTACAGTTCTTACACACCCTGCAAGTACAAACCTTGAATTGCAGCATGCATTGTGGGTAGAGAACATAAATAAAATTGTTTTTTCTACCACACTTGAAAAGACCGAATGGAATAATACAAAATTGATCAAAGAAAATATTCCAAATGAAATAAGAAGACTTAAAAGCCAGGATGGTAAAAGCATGATGATAGTCGGTAGCCCCCATCTTACGCGGAGTTTTATGCAATGGGGCCTTATCGACGGGTACCGGATAAATATAAACCCCGTGATTCTTAAAAAAGGGTTTTCATTATTTAAAAATATCAATGACAAAACCGACCTGGTACTCTTAAAAACAAAAACATTTCACTCCGGGGTAGTGGGCCTTTATTATGAAAACAGGTAATTACATTGCATGATTAAAAAATGGATTGCCAAAACCGGGGTCAGTAATTTCTAATCAAAAAAAATAAAGAAGATGAAAACAGTAAATCCTTATTTAAATTTTCCAGGTACCGCGGAAGCGGCGTTTACCTTTTACAAATCAATATTCGGGGGTGAATTTACAAGCCTGCAACGGTTCAAGGATACTCCCGATGGAGGAAGGATTCCTCCGGGTGAAGGTGAAAAGATCATGCATATCTCCTTACCGTTAGGAAACGGGAATATCCTGATGGCTACCGATGCGTTGGAATCTATGGGACATCCCTTAACGGTAGGCAACAACTTTCACCTGACGCTGGAAGCTGAGAGTGAGGAAGAGGCAAACAAATTGTTTAATGGACTATCGGCAGGTGGTAGCGTGTCCATGCCCATGGCTAAAACGTTTTGGGGAGCATATTTCGGGATGGCTACTGACAAATTTGGTGTTCAATGGATGATCAACTACTCATTGCCTCCTTCAAAATAAAATTTCTCTTTATAGAATGATGGAAATTTTTAGAACAAATGTTGAGGAAATTGCCGAGGCAAAAAGAGTGATCTCTGTATTGCTTGAGCATTTTCCCGACAATAAAATAAACTTTGATCTGCATGATTGTGATAAAATTCTTCGTGTGGAAGGGAAAAATTTTATGCCGGAAAAAATAATGACCCTGGTGATCGAGAATGGATTTACCTGCAATATATTAGAGTAACCGGGACATTCATTTCATCACCTGTATTCTAAAAAAAACAAATTTTAAACCCAACACAACTGGTAAATCCGATGTTTCCTGCCAGTTCAATCTTTTTTGAAAAAAACTAATTATGCTAGCAAAACAAACTCCACCAGCAAACGTAGATATTTATATTTCCGGTTTTTCTGGTAACGTCCGTGAACTGTTGCAAAAGTTGAGAAACATAATAAGAAAACAGACCCCGGGGGCGGAAGAAATTATTAGTTACCAGATGCCTGCATTCACTTATAATGGGGTGCTGGTTTATTTTGCAGGATATAAAAATCATATAGGATTTTACCCCACCTCATCCGGAATAAATGCATTTAAGGATGAACTGTCAGCGTATAAATGGTCCAAAGGCGCTATCCAGTTCCCGCTCGATAAACCGCTGCCACTGGCTCTCATTAAAAGAATCGTAAAATTCAGGGTAGCGGAAAACCGGGAAAAGCTTAGAATAAGGCAAGAAAGGAAAACTTCCACTCCTAAACGAAAAGTAAAAAAGAGATAATTCGTTTATTGATTTTAAAGGACAATCTTAAAAGTTACAGGTGCCCCAAAATTCATTGAATAGCTCGTAGCAACCTTCCTGTATCTATATTCGATTAACATTTAGTATTATTACATTGTCTTCATTTTCACATTAAGAGAAGGCACTCCAACTAACTACTACGCCATCTGTTTTCTCCCCGGGGGTATTTCTTTATTTCAAAATTTTGCATCATGAAAATGTTAGCTGGTCCAGTCATCAAAAGCCTTGTCCGCTTTTCAATATTTGGTTCATTATTTATCATCTCATGCATTTTCCTGATCCATTGTAAGAAAAAGGATATGCCGGCAGTTCCCTCGGGGAAAGTGGATATAAAGGAAGTAGCTACAGGTTTTGTTTCTCCTGTTGGAGTAGTACCAGTACCCGACAATACTGGTCGATTGTTTGTGATAGATCAAATTGGAAAAATATGGATCATTGATTCAATGGGAAATAAATTATCCTCGCCATTTATGGACGTCAGCTCTTTAATTGTTTCTTTATCGGCTGGATATGATGAAAGGGGATTATTGGGTCTTGCTTTTCATCCCCAATTTGCTTCCAATCATAAATTCTATATCTACTATCAATTACCTGCACGGCCCGGAGGACCTCCGGGCGCCACCAGTTGGGATAACCTGAGTCGCATTTCAGAATTCCAGGCTTCTTCGGCTAATGGTAACATCGCAGATATGACCTCAGAAAAAATTCTACTAAATCTTGATGACCCTCAACCCAATCATAATGGAGGGACCCTTGCTTTTGGTCCCGATGGTTTCCTCTACATTTCGATTGGTGATGGAGGAGCAGGGAATGACGTAGGGCCCGGCCATGTTGATGATTGGTACACAGCAAATGCAGGTGGAAACGGCCAGGATATTGAGAATAACCTCTTTGGTGATATTTTACGAATTGATGTAAATAGTGGGGCTCCATACGGTATTCCAGCAGATAATCCATTTGTAGGAAAAGCAGGTCTCGACGAGGTGTATGCATATGGTTTCCGAAATCCTTTTCGCATGTCATTTGACATGGGAGGCAATCATGACTTATTTGCAGGGGACGCGGGACAAGTGTTATTTGAGGAGATCGACCTTGTAACAAAGGGCGGTAATTATGGATGGAACGTGAAAGAAGGAAGGGCATGTTTTAATGCTGCAAGTAATAGTACAACCATGGCTAATTGCCCTTCGGTGGATAATTTTAATAACCCACTGATCGATCCTGTTGTCGTGGTCAACAATGCCTCTAACCCACAAGGCGGGCGGGCACTCACCATCATCGGAGGCAACGTCTATCGGGGAACAGCTATACCAGAATACCAGGGAAAATATATTTTTGGAAGTTTTGGACAAACTTCTTCAAAGCCTGATGGAGAATTATTCATCAGCACTCCCGCGGGGCAGACAGACTGGGGTTTTGATGAGATCAACCTGGCCAGTCATCCCGGGGACCTTGGATATTATCTGAAAGGATTTGGCCAGGATAACAGTGGTGAGATCTATCTGACAGTCACCAGTAATATGGGACCTTCGGGTACTACCGGCAAAGTATTGAAATTGGTAAAAACTCTTTAGACGCATTTCTATATGCAGGGAAATTTTATTTACAGATTCCCTGTCAAATTTTTTCTTTATAAATATATTGTCCGTGATCCATTACGGGGAAGGTTGGCTTAAACGCATGGCTACCGGGTACATTTTTCAACACTAAATCATATCTTCAGCTATTAAAAAAGTGGGTTGTAATACCCATGATCATCACATAAATCCTGGAAGATTTATTACAGACCTTAAATAAAAAAAATGAAGTGGTATTTATTAATTCTTGCTGTCTCTTCAATGGGGTTTACAAATCTTAGCAAGGATCCGACAGATCGCATTGGTGTAAAAGGACCTTTAATTTTTAATAAAGTAACCTTCAGTCTTTCCTGGACGGATAAGCCGAATGCCACCTACTACATACAGGAATATTTGCCCAAGGGTGAAAAAGTGGATCAATTCAATCAGCTATTGACAATACATCTATTTGATAAAGACATAAAAATTGAAGACGCCGTTCAACAAAAAGTTAAAGAACTCACTGTAAGAAAAACCACCGATCCAGCATGCAATTACCAGGTAAGCAAGAGCCCAAATGGTAAGGAATATATTGTTGACTTTATTCTTAGCGAAAGCCAGGGAGATAAAATGTCCATTGTGGAATTCAACATTTACAGGTATAAACAAGTTGACCTGGGAACTGGCAAAAAAGGAATACTGGTGTATGCTTATTCAAAAAGAGCTTATGGGGATGACATCACTGCCTTCTTAAAAAATTTGAAAACTTACAGACCACCTTTATTAAACGCAATGAGCGTTTCAGAAATGCCAAAAGTAAAAATTGCAGATAAGTAAATTCTATTAATAAGAAGGAGGAAATGCGTGGCCTCGCATTTCTGATAAAAAAAGAACATTTTAGAGGAGGATTATCTTTTTTCCATTCCCTAATTTAAATTTTCAATGATCCCCGCAATGCCCTGGCCACCTCCGACGCATGCTGTAACCATTCCATATTTTTTGTTTAGCCTTTTCAAATCATTGAGGACCTGGATGGTCAGCTTGCAGCCTGTACAGCCCAATGGATGTCCGAGGGCAATGGCACCCCCATTAATATTCACAATGCCTGGATCCAATCCTGCTTCACGTATTACAGCCAGTGCCTGGGATGCAAACGCTTCATTCAATTCCACGAGGTCAACCTGGGCAAGATTCATATTAGCCTGTTTTAATACCCTGGGTATAGCAGCAACGGGGCCGATGCCCATGATACGGGGGTGTACCCCTGCAGACGCACAGGCGACCAACCTCCCGATAGGTTTTAACCCGAGGGCATTCATCATTCTTTCTCCCATTACAATTACAAAAGCGGCACCATCGCTTGTTTGTGATGAATTTCCCGCTGTTACGCAACCTCCGGCAGCAAACGCAGGTTTCAATTTTGCCAATATTTCTACTGATGTATCGGATCTTGGCCCTTCATCCGTATCAACTATATAATTTCTTTTTTGTTTCTTTCCTTTTTCGTCAAGGTATACTTCTTCAACATTTACCGGCAGGATGCCGGATTTAAAATATCCATTCTGAATTGCATGTATTGCTTTTTGATGCGAGTGAAATGAAAATTCATCCTGTGCTTCACGGCTCACATTGTATTCTTTGGCAACTGTTTCAGCAGTTAATCCCATACTCAAATAATAATCGGGTTCATCTTTGGCAATTGAATAAGCGGGTACCGGTTTCCATCCGGCTGTAGGCACTAAACTCATACTTTCTGTTCCACCTGCAATAATACAATCACCCATTCCCATCCTGATTTTTGCCGTTGCAATTGAAATCGTTTCCAAACCGCTGGCACAATACCTGTTCACGGTCATTCCGGGAATGTCAAATCCCAATGCCCTGGCCGCGATGATGCGACCTACCTGTAAGCCCTGTTCAGCCTCAGGTACGGCATTCCCAACAATTACATCGTCCACTTGCTTTGCTTCCAGTTGAGGTACCGAAGCCATCAAACCTTTTATGACATCAACTGCGAGGTCATCCGGCCTGTAAAAACGAAATCCTCCACGCTTGGCTTTGCCTACTGCAGTTCTGAACCCTGCTACTATGAATGCTTCCTGCATGTCTTTTATAGTTTAGTTAAATCTGAATTTTATTTGCGGGTGCTCCGACATATTACGGTTAACCCTACGGTATCATATTCACTTCCACGTCCGGCACCTCCTGTATTTCCCCGGATCCATTTATTTCATGTTCATTTAACTGCAAAGTTAGAAGGTCTGTCAATCAAGCCAAAACCATTAAAGTTAATTTATCTTTGCACTTGCCTATGTATAAAATCCTTCGAAGTATCTTCTTTCTCTTTCCCCCCGAATGGACGCATTATTTTTCAATGAACTGCCTGAAAATATTATGCTTTGTTAAGCCTTTTAGAAAATTATTGGCCTATTTTCTCGGCACTTCTCATTCGATAGCCGCAACGGATTTCTTAAATATTGAATTCAAAAACCCGGTCGGTCTCGGTGCTGGATTTGATAAGAATGCAATCTATTTAAAGGAGCTTGAAACACTTGGGTTTGGTTTTGTGGAAATAGGAACGGCAACGCCTCTGCCACAAGCCGGGAACCCAAAACCAAGGCTATTCCGGCTTCCAAAAGATAAAGCACTTATCAACAGGATGGGGTTTAATAACGATGGAGTAAAAGTAATTGCCGAAAGAGTAAAAAAATTCAAGATTCAAAATTCCAGGTCCAAAATGGTTATTGGAGGAAATATCGGTAAAAACAAATTGACGCCCAATGAAGAAGCGTGGAAGGATTATGCCATTTGCTTTAATGAACTTCATCCCTTTGTTGATTATTTTGTGGTTAACGTCAGCAGCCCCAACACCCCTGGACTTCGTGAATTGCAGGAAAAAGAATCATTGAGAAAGATCCTGTTGCATTTGCAAATGACCAATAACGGGAAGGCTGTTTCAAAACCGATTCTTTTAAAAATTGCGCCGGACCTGTCGCAAGAGCAAATTGATGACGTCATTGAAATTGCCCTGGAAATAAAACTTGACGGGCTGGTAGCCACCAACACTACGATCGGTCGGGAATACCTTTTCAAGGAAACTGGCTTGGGCAACCAGGAACAGGGCGGGTTAAGCGGGTTGCCACTGAAAAAAAGGTCGACAGAAATCATAAAATATATTTCTGAAAAAACAAACAAAGAAATTCCGATCATTGCAAGCGGAGGCGTTTTTAACGCTGCTGATGCAAAGGAAAAATTGGATGCCGGCGCTTCTTTGGTACAGGTGTGGACAGGTTTTATTTATGAAGGGCCCACTATCGTTAAGAAGATTTGCAGAGGTCTTTACATTTAAAAAGTATTGAAATAAAGAATGGGATATTTATTCACCAGTGAAAGCATCATCAGCTTTTTTATTCTTGTTATTCTTGAAATTGTTCTGGGAATTGATAATGTGATATTTGTCAGTATCATCATCAATCAGCTTGAAAAGCAAAATGAAAAAAAAGCCCGCCGGGCCTGGATGATCGCAGGCATCATTATCAGGAGCCTCCTGCTTCTTGCTTTAGGATGGTTATTGGCTCAGAAAGGAAAGGCATTATTTACCGTTTTTGATAAAGGGTTTGACCTGTCAAGCCTGGTGATGCTCTTCGGTGGAATTTTTCTTATTTATAAATCTGTCAGGGAAATACATTCTAAATTGGAAGGAGAGGACCCGAATATAATCCATCAAAAAAAAGAGAAACTATCCCTGGGCCAGGGAATCATCCAGATCATTCTTATTGACACAGTTTTTTCTTTTGACAGCATTCTTACGGCGGGAGGAACTGCAAAGCATGTAGAGATCATGATCGCAGCAGTTGTTATTGCTATGATCATTATGTTTTTATTCAGCCCTAAGATTTCAGGGTTCATTCACAAACATCCTACTTTAAAAATGCTCGCACTGTCATTTTTAGTTATGATAGGGCTCAGTCTTGTCATTGAAGGTTGGGATTCCGATCAAGCGGAAAAATTGCATTTGAAAAATTATATTTATTTCGGGATGGCTTTTTCATTTACTGTCGAGATCCTGAATCTCGTGGTGCGGAAGAGAATCGCGAAGCGAAAAATAGTGGAGCTGAACGAGCCGACGCTAAAAAAGAATGAGCCCGGTGATTCTGACCAGGCTCACTAAATAAAATTCAATCATTATTCAACCTGGTTTTTTACCGTAGGTTTTTTGACGTTTATAAATAATAAATTCAGATCATAGCTATTGATTCGCGTTTTGGCTTCTCAATTGTTTTATTTTTTCCTTCAATAATATTTTGGAACCTAATCTTAAAAATTGAATCGGGTTATTTTTCCCGACTCCAACCGGAGATAATTTTTGGTTAGACTGTGAATGGTCACTATTATCCGAACCGCAGTTTGTATAATCAAACCTGAAGTGAATATAATCCTGCGTCAGGTTGTCGAAAAAATCGGTGGCTGTAACATAATTATGCTGGTTGGCATGTACTACACTCTTATATGGGTCCTGGTCTACAAGAACCTGGGGGTTCAGTCCATTTTCGTCATAGGAGATGTCCTTTTCGCTGGTGGAATACCATCTTTGCTGACTGATTCTACCATTTGCGCTAATAAAGTCGTAGTCAACGCCAGGCCTTGCAAGGTTAGGTTCTTTATGATGAGGGGGGAGATAAGTGTATTGCTGGGCATAATTAAGAATGCCTCCAATATAAAAATTCCATTCTTTTACACCTCCACCATCGGAAGTATATTTATAGATGCTAACGTAATCCTGGATAATACTTTGTGACTTCCAAACTGACCCTTCCCTGTTAAAAAAATAAAATACTTCATCTTCTTTATTTTTTGTGTCTCCATCATACCAGGTCTCTTTTACCACCCGATCGCCCTGGTAGAAAAAAGCAATAGTGTTTACCAATACACCGTCTGTATATAGCCTGGATTTTATTAAGCGACCTCTTGCATCATATTCCATTTTTAGATTGCCATAATCCGAAACATTCCATTGATCTACCAGCCCTCGCCTGTTATAGGTATAAGTTTGATCCCCAAATTCGCTGGTATTACTGACCAACCTGCATTCTTGTTTATGATCGTTCTGGAAGAATGCATTTTCGGGATCTGGTGTTTCTGTTTTGGTACTTTTTAATTCTTTTTGACAACCGGCGATGAGCAGGATCGGAATTGATAGAACGCCTATGATTTTTAAATAAGTCCCTTTCATAAATAAGTTGTTTTAATATATAAAAATTATTTTTATAGGGCAGGAACATGATGCCTCCCTTCAATCAAAGTCATTAATTCATTTGTGACCGGGCTTGATTTTCCTTTGCCTGTTTGATCCAGTCTTTTAAATGATCCTTTAACATTTGTGCACTTGCATGAAACAAAAATGATCGGATCTGCGCAATGGTTTTATCACCTCCGGAACTTGTTTTATTTTGGGAAGATGCCGAACCTGGCCCATCCCAATGGCCACTGCAATTATCGTAGCCAAAACTGATAGGCGCAGCCGCTTGTGTAACGTTATCAAAATAATCTGCTGAGACAAGGTGATGCTGAAAGCCGGTCTTCATGATCGTTTTCCTGGGATCATAGTCATTTGCAACAATGGGTGTGCCGTTGTCATAAAGAATGCCTTTATTGCTGGTAAACCACCATTTATTCCATAACCCGGTTCCGGAATAAGGAAACATAATATCAACACCACGAACGGTAAGGCAAGGGTTTTCAATCGGAAAATTGAATGTGTAATTATCAGAAAAATAGAGATCGCTTCCGGCGTAGTAGTCACTGCGGGTACAATTCCCAAAACGGTCATAAAAAAGATAATTATGCAAATCATTTACAGGATCATCCTCCCTTACAATCTCCCCCTTTCCATTATAAGTAAAGCGAACATCTCCCTGGTCGGGCGTGATGTTATTGGTCCAGGTATGCCTGGCTAAACGGTTGCCCGAATAAGTGAAAAGATCGGTATAGATCGTACCATTTATGGTATAGGAATCATGGGTCCTTACCAGCCGGTTGAATCTATCATATTCCATAGTGTAAAACTGGGGAAAACCGTCGCCAATATCGATTTTCCATTGATCAGCTAATCCTTTATTGTTATAGTGAAAATCCCAAACAAAAGCATTGAACCATTCCAGGTGAACCAATTGGCAATTGCTTTTGTGGAAAAAAGAAGAAGAAAAATCCGAATCGGAATCCGCGGAACTCGGGGCCATTTGTTTTTTACAACCCTGCAACAAGACAATCGTACAAAGCGTAATGGCTAATGTGAAAAATAGATTTTTTTTCATAAACATTTTTTTGATTGCTGCGGAAGGTCTGTTCTCCAGGGAAGAAAATCAATACCCCATTGGGTGATTTTTGAATATCAGGAAATACCCTGCTGGATGGCCTTCATGATCGCCTCTGTCCGGTTGGAAACATGGAGTTTTTTGTAGATATGCTTAACGTGGGTTCGCACTGTTTCGTGGCTGATGAATGTTTTTACTGCAATGGTTACGAGGTTATTTCCTTCAACCATCAGGTGCAAGATTTCTTTTTCTCTTTCACTGAGATGATAATCGATATTTCCTGGTGAAACAAGGATCACATTCTTATTGCTGAAGAAACCAAGCAATTTTTTTGCTATTGAAGGACTTACCGCAGCGCCACCGTTGAGTACTTCCTGGATGGCTTCAAGATATTTATGCGGAGGATCATTCTTTAAAATATATCCTGAGGCTCCGGCGCAAAGAGCATTAAAAATCTTTTCATTGTCATTGAAAACTGTTTGGATGAGGATTTTGAGGTCCGGGAATTTATTATGGATCCTTCTCGTTATTTCTATTCCATCTAATCCAGGCATTTCAATATCCATTAAAACTACATCTGGATCACTGCTTTTTATGTCCTGCTCCCATTTATTCCCATCTGGAAATACACCCGAACAATGAAAACCCGTGGTGCCATTAAGAATGGTTTGCAGGGCATCCCGTACCAGTTTATTATCCTCAAATATGGCTACATTAATTTCCATTCTTTTTCAGAATTGTTGTAGATCCTTTTATTAAATCTATCAAATAAAATGCTTGAACGATCTACCCCATTAGGGGATTTTATATTGAAGCGATACGAATACCCCTCTATTTAATTGCGATTGGACCGATAGCCTGGCATTGATCTCGTCTGCCCTTCTCTGCATATTCACAAGGCCGTTTCCTTTTTTTATTGTTTTTTGATCAAACCCCTTTCCATTATCATTTACAATAAATTCAAGTATATGATCCCGCTGATATACGCCGACCTCAAGTATGGTGGCCTGGCTGTATTTAACAGCATTGTTAATTGCTTCTTTGCACAGCAAATAAATATTGCGACGGCTTGCCATGGGTATTTTTAACCGGGCTAATTCTGCTGGAGTTGAAAATTCTACTTTAATATTTTTTGCACCCGCGATCCCAACTGCAAATTCTTCCAATTTTTGTGTGAGTTTTTGTAATGAATCCTGATCAGGATTTATGGCCCAAACAATATCACTAAGTTTAGTAACCATGTCGCTGGCCGATTGTTGCATGATGTTCAGCGATTTTTCTACTTCTTCGGTTTGCTGGGTTTTTAGCTGCGACCTGGTAAGATGGCTATACATAGAAAGACCGCTAAGAGTGGCACCCACCTCATCATGCAGGTCCCTGGCGATATTGTTTCGGATCGATTGCAATTTTAAAAACTGCCTGATCCGGTATTTGTACATACCATAAATAATCAAAATGACGAGTAGGCACATCAACATGATAAACCAGGAGGTTTTATACATTGGTGGTAACACGATAAATGAAAGCTTTAGAGTATAGGGGGATATCGTATTATATGAATATTGGGCTTCTACTTCAAGATGATAATTACCCGGGGAAAGATTTGCAAAATTCAGCGTTCGCTGGTTTCCAATGGAGGTCCATACATCTTTGTTCCGCAATTTATACAGGTAATTAATGTTATCATTCCGGTTAAAATCGATTGCTGCAAATTCAATGGAGATATTATTTTCAGTACTTCGGAATTTTACCGGCTGCGTTTGCTCTAAAAACTTGTCCAGCGTAACGGAGCCACCGTTGACAGACACATGCAAGAGTTGTATCGGCGGCTTAAAATCAAATTTCTTTATGGCCAACGGATTGAAATAGTTGAACCCTTTTACGCCTCCAAAATAAATAGCACCTGAGGACGATTGGTAAAATGAGTGCGTATTATATTCCAAAGCCTGCGCCCCTTCCGCCAATCCATAGTTAACAAATCTTTCTGTTGCCGGATTAAATTTCGAGATGCCATGATTCGTACTCATCCATAAGTTGCCATCATTCCCCCTCAGCACACTATAAACATAGTTATTTGCCAAGCCCTCCTTTTCTGTGTATATTTTTAATAAATCCTTTGAAATGTTATACCGCACCAAACCAGTACTTGTACCAAACCATACAATGTTCTCATCCTGGAAAAGGATTGATTTGATTAAAAAATCAAAACTTCTTTTTTTTTCCACCTCAGCATTTAATTTACCTGGTCGGATCAAAAACCATTCTTTATTGCCGGTGGCTACACTTAAAAGCCCATTTGGGGACCGGGTAATAAAATTTATCGGCTTTCCATCAAATACGTGTAATGTATCCGGATGCGTTGCCGGTTCTTTTAAAGGCAAAGAGAATAAACCATCAATCGACCCAATCAGAATTGTCTTATCGTTTTCAAAAAGATATGAAGGGAAAAGTGACAAATCCTTATTGAGAATAACCCTGATCGTTTTAAGTCTGTTGTCTGAATAACAAATCCCCCTCTCTGAAACAATCCATATTCCTTTACGACTGTCTACCGTAACATAGTTGATATTTGCATCCCGAAATTTGCCGGGCAGATAGAATTCTTTGTTGGTGCCATTTTTTTTATCGAATAATATGAGGTCTTTGTGATTGAAGCAAATGAGAAGATTGTTTGTGTCAATTTCAGAAATGGCCCAGACGGAATTGGTATAGTCTAAGTTCTTCTTCTCCGGAGCTATTTTTACATGGTAAAACTGTTCGTAAGTGAGATTAATTTTATCAATACCGTCGGGGTCAATGCCCAGCCAGATATCGTTGTCCCTGTCTATAAATAAGGAATTTATAGAATTTTGCCCTATGCTTTCTTCGTCCGCAGGGAATTTCATGTGATGGCGCGTGAATTTTTTTGCGGCAGTATCAAACAGGTATAACCCCATTCCATAGCTACCGCACCAGATATTGCCATCCTGATCCCAATCCATGCATGATAAAATCGTCAGTTTTTGAGTGTCATAATGATCATACAAATGCATTTCCATAGTCGCCGGGTTTAGGGAGATTAACCCATTTTCGGAAGAGAGCCAGAGAACATGCTTTCTATCTTCCAGTACTTTTTCGATTAATGTTTTCCTTCCACATTTATTTTTGGGATTAGATGAAAAATAGTATTGAATTTGTTTCGAAGCCAGGTCAATAATGTGCAACCCATCTCCGCCAACCGAATATATCTTCGGTATTTTCCGGTAATACTGTTTCTCAGGATACCCGCACGTTGCGGAAAAAATGCCTGATTCCTTATTGACAAAGGGATAAGTTGAAATTTTTCCCGATAACAAATTCATTGAACCCAATTCATGAAAATCATATGTAAACCACAATTCATTTTTATCGTCAATGAAGAAAGGATCGTAAGTGGTTTTAAAATTTTGATGCAAACTGTTCAACACATAAAAATGTTTAAACCGATCCGTTATAAAATCATAACAGTTTAGCGCTTCATTCGTGCCCACCCAGATCATCCCATTTCTATCTTCAATCATTGAGGCAATTTTTTCGCCTTTAATTGAATTGCTATCGTTGTAAAAAGATCTGAAGACCTTAAAATTATACCCATCAAATCGGTCTAAACCATCAAACGACCCAAACCACATGAATCCACGGGAGTCCTGGATGATATGATAAATATTGCCTTGAGAAAGCCCATCGGCAGTGGTATAATGCTTAAACCTAAATTGACTTAGTTGAGCCTTTAATGATACAGTGAGAAGTTGAATTAAAAGCAGATATATTATCGCGTACTTGTTTTTAAACAATTTGAAAACAGTTAAAAGGTTGCCAAAAGCACCAAAGCTTGCCATCAATACCGTTATGGGTGTAATTAGTTAAGAGAAGGTTTCAGAAGGTGGAATGGTAACTATTCCCGGTAGAAGTTAAGGAAAGAGTCACACAAAAAAAAGAATTATCCAAGGCGCAAAATCGTAGCTGCTACTATTCCCGCGGTTTCAGTTCTCAGGATGGTATCCCCCAATGAAACACCATCAAAATGATTTTCAACCGCAAGTTGCACTTCTTGTGCGGTAAGATCTCCTTCGGGACCAATCAAAATAATTTGTGAAGGAAGGGACTCATTTACAAGGTCAGCTAGTTTTCTTTTTTGGTCTTCCATGCAATGCGCCACAAATTTTTGCGAAGTATGCATGATCTCTTCCTTGCTGAAGATCATTTCATAGACAAGTGGTGAATGCAAAACAGGTAGCCAGGGTTGTTTTGATTGCAGCATGGCACTGATGAGAATATTCTGCATCCTTTCTTCACGGAATTTTTGTTTTTCTGTTCTTTCACAGATCAATGGAATGATTTCCTGTACGCCGATCTCAGTAACTTTTTCCAAAAACCATTCGAAACGGTTTGAATTTTTTAATAGTGAGATGGCAATGGTTATCCTCCGCGGATCCGCAGGTATAAATTGTGTGCCCGTTATTCTTACCCCGCATCTTTTTTTGTGATCATCAATGATTTCAGCGCTCATTAAATTTCCTTTTCCATCCGCAAGGGTGAGTGCCTCACCTTTTTTCATTCTCAATACCTGGATAATATGTTTTGAAGTTTCCTCGCCCAGGACGAATGGTTCCTGCAAAGGATTGTATTCCGGGGTATAAAAAAATGGAAGGTTCATTATTCAAATATCGTTTTTTGAAACCAAAGCTTTCTCTGTAAACCGGGAGAGAAGGTTTTATAAAGAGGCCCCAAAGAAAAAACTCTCCATGACGGAGAGTTGGTTTTTCATTTTAAAAATATTATGATCTGTTAGAAAGGATCTTCATCATTGTTCGCATCATTCATCTTACTTCCTGTCTGGATATAGAGTTTTGGTCCTTCATCATCCTTTACAGGTTTCCAATTTCCTGGTAAGCCCACCCCATTGGCAAAATTGCCGCCATCGTCTTCAATAAATTTCTGAATATGAAGTAAGGCCCTCAATTTTATTGTTTCCAGGGAACCATTACGATGCTTTGCAATTCTTACGTGAGTTTCACCACGATTATTCTCTCCCATTTCATTGGTAGTAATGTCATAATATTCCGGGCGATAGAGAAACATAACCATATCTGCATCCTGTTCAATGGCTCCGGATTCGCGAAGGTCACTGAGTTGTGGCATTTTTGTTCCATCTTTCGCTCCCCGTTTTTCAACTTCACGACTTAGTTGTGACAGGGCAATAATTGGAACAGTTAATTCTTTTGCCAGGCTTTTTAGATTTCTTGAGATATTGCTGATCTCCTGTTCGCGGTTGCCATTGCGGTTTTCACCCGTACCACTCATCAATTGCAGGTAGTCTAGGATGATCAACCCAATACCATGTTTATTTTTTAAGCGTCTGCATTTTGCTCTTAATTCAAAAATGTTAAGCGCGGGTGTATCATCTATAAATATCGGGGCTTGGGCCAAACGTTGAATACCCCTCGCATACAATTGTTTCATTTCATGTTCTTCCAGCTTTCCCCTTGCAATTTTTTCAAGCCAGATCTCACTTTCTGCCGCCAGGATACGTTGCACCAATTGTCCTGCACTCATTTCAAGTGAGAATATAGCTACAGGGGTTGGTTTGGTTGGATGCAATGCGGCATTGCGTGCAAGGTTCAAGGCAAGCGCTGTTTTACCAACAGAAGGCCTTGCTGCAAGAATGATAAGGTCCGTATTCTGCCATCCGTAAGTGACGCGGTCAAGGGATGCATAGCCACTCGGCACACCGGTTACATCTTCATTTTTATGACGGAGGTCTTCAATTCGTTGAATCGTTTTCACCAATACAGAATCAATGGTGTCAAAATTCTTGCGCAGGTGATTGTTTGTTATTTCAAACAATTTGCTTTCCGCGTCATCAAGAAGATCAAATACATCAGTACTGTCTTCGTACGCATCTCCAATGATTTCGCCACTGATCCGTATCAATTCACGCTGTATGAATTTTTGCAGGATGATCCTCGAGTGCGTTTGAATGTTTGCAGAAGAAACGACGGTATTGGTAAGCTTGGTGACATAATAAGCACCTCCTACCATTTCGAGTTCTTCTTTACTGCGGAGTTCTTCTACTACGGTCAATATATCGATAGGCTGGCTTTTTTGCGCCAGGCTCTGCATACATCGGAATATCCGTTGGTGCGCCTCTACATAAAAACACTCGGGCTTAAGAATTTCGGCTACCGTGTCAAATGCGTTTTTTTCCAGCATGATGGCACCCAAAACCGCTTCTTCAAGATCCTTAGCCTGGGGCGGCACTTTGCCATACACCATGGTACTAAGGTCAAGGGAGGATTTGCGGCGCTTTCTGTCTCTGTTCAGGTTAGTAAGATCCATTGTAAGTTCGCTAAAACGATAAAAAGGTTAAACCATTGATTTTTCACCAATGACCATGGGTAAGATTCCAGCCTTATATTATTAAATTTTTATTTCTATGTTATCGGAACATTGCCCTTTCAGTCAGTCGAGCGAATATAAACGGAGAATATTTCCTAAAACAAGTTTTTCTTATCCACTCTTGATTAACAGAGTTATTAACACCAAACCCCGGCTTATTCGCTTTCTTAATCATGGTCATCCACAATTTAAAAAAAATAAGCACGGCTTTAACAATTTAATCCACACATTTTGTTATTAAAAAAAGACCTTCCTTTTTTTGGTCAGGTAGTTGAAACCCCAGAATGGCACTTTCATTGATTTGGGGAATATTATCCACTCTGATATTTTCTTCTAAAGCAGTCCAGTAAAGGATTTTCAAGAACAAGCAAAATGACTTGTTTTTTTGTAACGCGCTACAGGACTGGTATTTTGTATTCTTCGTTCATAAAATTTTGCATTCATTTTGCTCTTAAGCGCTGATGGTAGTTGATTCCAGGAAAATCGATGGACAAACATTTTTTATTTTTTCAGATACGGGAATGATGAATTTAACTTTTTATTACCGGAATAATAACACCAGCAAAAACATGTACCGGTCATTCTTGCGCCTTTAGTTCTGGTTTAATATTTGGTAAAATTGTTCCTGGAGGTTGTTAAACACAATATTTAATCCTGCTCCTGAGTTAAAGAATATCGGAACTACTGCCGTATACTTTGAATAACTAAATCTTCTAGTATGAAAACAACTCAAATTGCCAACAGGCTACGGCCAGTTATTACGCAGGTTCAAAACAACACATCACTCTGGATCGGGCATTTACAAACAGACACCACTGATCGTTTTGCGGGTCAAACTTTTATTTGCCCTGCCAGTGGTGCATTAGATAATATCCAGGTTTATTCAGCAACAGTTCAAACTCCGGGCGAACTGGTTCTTACGCTTCACCAGTTTGATGCAGAGAATAAAAATTGGGGTCCTTTACTGGCAACATGCATTTTAAACGTAAACAAGTCTGATGAGGATAAATGGATACGTTTTGATCTGCCTGCCGCATCCTTGCAAAAGGATCAAACGTATGGATTCCGCCTCAATGCAAATGCGATGATTGCCCTTGGAGAAGCGGCTGTAGGAAATAAAGACCCATTTATTGGTGAGGAATGGCATGCGGATTCAAAAAACCAGGAAGGAAATTATTATCATTATTTCAGCCTTACCTATAAAGTTGAAATGCTTGATTGAGGTGATTCATCGTTTTCTTCTCAGAATAATGGCGGAATTATTCTGAAGATCTCCGGAGAACCGAATCTGGTATCTTTCATTTCCATCCTGGAGGACAAGCAATCCTGTGTTTGGCGGAATGCGGCCCAGGTTTTCAGCATACATCACCAATACAGATGAATCATTGAGATCCGATGCATAAACGGTTTTGGTAATTGCTTTTGCCGTAAGCCCCTGTTTTGATATAAGCACTTTCCCATTCAGGATAATGCTAACTGTGTCTCCATCGATTTCGCCATTATCATATAAGCTGAGGACCAGGCTATCGGAATGAAAAGAAACAGCTCTTATGATTTCCGTTTTCCGGGCAACAGGTTCCGGCTTGGGAGGGGTTTTTATTTCTTTTACCTGGGTGATATTTTCTTTATTCTTTGAAGTTGATATTTCCTTTGATGATGGAGTTCCAAATGAAAGTGTGCCCGCCAGGTTCATTTCCGTGAGCTTTGAAACCAATCTTGTTTGAGAGCGATTATTTTTCCGTTGCAAAAAAATGGTTCCTTTAAATGCGTTTTCATTGGGAGCCCTCATATCCATCGATCTCGTACTGAATGTGCCATTTAATGTCATGTTTGAGTCCCTGCCCACCCAAACAAGACTCCCGTAAAGTTTTACTCTTCTTGATGGCGTTGTATAATTATCATAAATTAAGTCCCCATCTTCAATGGCAATACTTGCCCTTTTCATATCTATATCCATTGTTTTAATTCCAACATTTTCAACTCCTTTAAATGTAAATACAAGGAGAGAATATCCCTTCAATGAATTCTTTTTTCCGCTTATTACGAGCTCATATGGGACCCGGGTGTCGCCTGTCTGCAGCGTTCCTACCCATACCCCGGTTATATCCTGGGAAAAGCCATGTATGGGCAATAAGAGTAGTAACAAAAAAAGCTTCATGTAAAGTTCCATTTATTTCAGAATCAAGATACTCCAATTTGCAGACATTAAATTTTCACGAAATATTACTAAATAAATGGCCCCGGAGAATAATAATTTTTTTCTTCTGGCAGTATGTTTGGTGTAAAAATAATTGTCTGATACAATTATTCTAAATTCTAAAACCCCAATATTATGAAACTAAAAATTTTGATGATTGCGACTAGTATGGTTGTGCTCGCTTCATGTGGTCCGTCTTTTAGAGTGACTGATCAATCAGGGGTTGGCATTAAGCCACCTACAGCCGTTAATGATGCATTTACCAATCAATATCCTACGGCCGGTGGGGTAACATGGTCGGCTTATGATGCAGTTAATTTGCCAATTGACTGGGAACTGACCGGGTGGCCTGCCATGGACCAGAACGATTATGCTGTTGTGTTCAATTTAAATGATGACAAGTATTATGCGTGGTATGATCCGGAAGGGAACTGGATAGGGACAGTCTATGCTATGTCTGATTTTAAAACTTTACCAGTACCGGTAAGTTCTATGATCAATGATAAATATCCGGGCTATACCATTACATCGGTAACCAATGAAATGCAAAAAGACAGGATGGCTTATGAAATTCAATTAAAGAATGGAGATACTAAAGCAAAATTGCTGGTTGATTCTAATGGAAGCATCATAAAGGAAAAGACAAAGTAGATGGGTGAATGAATATCCAATTATAAAAAAACTCATGACAATCATCATGAGTTTTTTTATAAGCTGAAGAAAAGGATTATTTCATTTTTAACCCTATTCAATAGGAATTTTGCTGGCATTCTTTTCCAGCCATTGGTCAAATGATTGCAGTTCGGGATTTAATCTTTTCGACAAATCAAGATCTCTTACCGTATTAAGTTCTTTTTCAAATTCATCGTAAAACTGGAACATATTACCGATGTCATCTGCACCCGGAAAACCGAAACTCCGGAAAACGGCAGGTGATATTTCATTGTAGTTTACTTCCTCTCCCAGGGATTTTGAAAGGGCACCTGCCATTTCCGATCCTGAAAGGTATCCGCCCGTTATTCCCACAGTTTTGCCAATGAATTCACCAGGCTTCTTAAAAATGCCAAGGGCGCATTTACCAATATCACCAGCTCCTATGCCCGCCATTTTTGCCTTCCCTATAGGTAAGGTCAGGGCTAGTTTTCCGTCTGCGCCTCTTTTGGGACCCGATCCAAAATAGATAAAGTTGTCCCAATAAAATGAAGCTCTCAAAAAAGTTACGGGTAGGCCAGCTTCTGTAAATAATTTATCCGATTCCCCTTTACCATCAAAATGAGGGACCTTGTATTTTCCCATGAGGGTTGGCATGCGGTCATCATTAAGAGGAACATATTCACGGGTATCTTCCAGGGTTGACCAGATAATGTGTTTCAATGCTGCTTTTTTTGCGGCCTTTACAAAATCTGCTACTTCTGCTTTCTCCTTTTCTGGCGAAAAATGCGCCCAGTAAAAAGTCACGAAATAGGCTCCATATGCGCCTTTAAGGGCTTTCTCCAAACTGGCTTCGTCATCTATATTTCCCACGATTACTTCGGCACCTGCTTCGGCCAGTTCTTTGGCTTTTTCCGAATTTGCATCCCGGGTAATGGCACGAACTGAAAATTCGCTATCCGGATTTTGCAGGATAGCCCTGGCTAATCCACCGCCCTGGGAACCTGTGGCTCCGAAAACAACAATGATTTTTTTTGAAGACATAAAAAATTTTTATTGATTAGTACAAAGAATAAAAAATTTGATGGGTAGAAATACCCTTAGAGTGCAAATGTATGAATTCATTGTTTAATCATTGAATTTTATAATTTCTTTTTTCTTAAGAAAAATGCGTTGTTTATTCCGGGAATTTTGAAGAATCTAAAAGCGTTTAATTAAATTGTCTTTTCATTTGGTTTTTAAGTCATGACGGGAACATTTCAATAACGCGGGAAAGGTTAAATTAGGGCCATGGCACACGATCACGGACATCACGATCACTCACATAGTGTGAATTTTGAACACGGTAAAACGAATGCCTTTGTTATTGGCATTGGTTTGAACCTTGCTTTTGTATTGGTGGAAATAATCAGCGGCATCATTTACAATTCAATGGCGCTTCTGACTGATGCAGGCCATAATGCGAGTGATGTGGCAGGCCTTGTTTTATCCCTGGTTGCCTTTAAAATGGCTGAAAAAAAATCAAGTCCTGAATATACTTACGGGTTTAAAAAGACCACCGTACTGGCTGCCCTTACAAATGCCGTCATATTATTTATTGCCATCGGGATCCTGGGGTTTGAGTCTGTTTCAAGATTATTGAAACCTGAAAAAGTACCCGGTGGCATTATTGCCTGGGTAGCTACAGCAGGGATTATTATCAATAGTATTTCTGCTTTTTTGTTTTATCAAAACAGTAAGAAAGAATTGAATGCAAAAACGGCTTACCTGCATCTTTTAACTGATGCACTTGTGTCGGTTGGAGTGGTAGTTGCAGGTATCATAATCATTTATACGGGATGGTACTGGCTTGATCCTGCCATAGGACTGGTGATCATGGTCATTATACTTATCAGTACCTGGCAGTTATTGAAAGATAGTTTCAAGATGACGATTGATGCGGTTCCCTCGGGTATCGAACTGGAAGAAATTAAAAAGATCATATTGAAGGTAGATCATGTAAAGCAGGTCCGCCACGTACATGTTTGGCCCCTGAGTACAACTGAAAATGCATTAACCGCTCACGTTGCAGTGGACGACGCCTTGAGCTTTAAGGAAAAGCTGGAAGTGATCGCCCATATAAGGCATGAATTGATGCATCACAACATTCATCATAGTACGATTGAGCTCCAGGTTTTTGATGAAAAATAACACCTTTCCCATCTGGGGGGAGGGAATCACATCATTTAAAAAACTTCACCAGGGCTCCTATAAACCAGTTCTCGTCAGACCTGATCATCATATCAAGAGTTTTGTCTGCCTGCTTACCCAATCTTTTTATTCCTTTTACGGTATCTACAAAGGTCCTGATGTTTTTATCCCGTTTATCGCCTTCCACGGCTTCCAGTTGATCAAGCAATTTCAGCATGGGGTCCAGTTCACGTTTCTTTCTTTCTTTCACGATTAGTTTTACCACCTTCCAGATGTCTTTTTCAGCAATGAAAAATTCTTTTCGTTCGCCGGGGAGGATGACCCTGTCAACAAGCGCCCAATTGATGAGTTCCCTGATGTTCATATTGGTATTGCCCCGACTGATGTTTAGCTCTTCCATAATATTATCCTGGGTCAGGGGCTCATCACTTATAAGTAATAGCGCGTGTATCTGTGCCATCGTTCTGTTGATGCCCCAATGGGTGCCAAAGGCCCCCCAGCTGCTGATAAATTGTTGCCTGGCTTCCGTGATTTTCATGAAGCGAAACTACCATATTTATCGAAATTTCAAAAATATTTGAAAATACAGTTAAAAGGGTTCTCCATGTGTCTTGCGGATCAATTTACCTGTCAGGGAGGGAAGGGGTTTTAGCATGGAGATAAGCAGGTTTGATAAGAACCTGCTTCCAAAGAACCGCTGGATCATCCTCCCCGTCCTTAACCGGCTGGCAAACTGTTTTTGCCAGGCGGCCGAATAATCCTGTTCCATTTGCCAGCGTGGAATTTTGGCCTGCAGGAAAAGATGAACCTGTTCAAAAGCGATCTTGCTTGCATGCAATGCCATGCTCATACCATTGCCACAGAGAGGTGTAATCATTCCTGCGGCATCACCGGCCATCAGGATATGATCGTGTACCTGGGATTTTTTTGCAAAGCTGATTTGGGAAATGGTAACCGGGGATTCATAGATTATTTCCGCTTCGCTGAATATTTTTTTCAAATGCGGATTCTGACAAAGGACCTGCTTTTCCATTTCGGGAATTGAATGACCTGACTGTTCAAGATTTTTGGCTGTGGTCAAATAACAAAGACAGAATTTGCCTTCTTCTACCTGGGATATACCACAATACCCATTCTTAAAATTGTGCAATGCGATAAGGTCGCCTGGCCATGCCCCGTGAACGTGATATTTGATCCCGATATAATTATTTAATTTATTGCGCTTTTGTAAAATGAAATTTCGCTTCCATTTCACATCAAGATTGCTTTTTTTACCGAATGTACCGGCTACAACTTTACTGGTTATATGCATTGCCGCCGTTGCAACGTGGAATAAGCCATTTGAAAAATTTACATCAAGTACTTTAATTTCTTCCAATACTTCCACGCCATTTTGATTGGCTATTTCAGCCATCATTGCATCCAATTTGTAGCGGCTGATCCCAAACCCTCCAAGAGGCAGGTCCTGTTTCAGCTCCTTCCCATTGGGAGCGGTTACCAGCAATCTTCTAATGATAGGTAAATTCATTTGATGTAAGGGAACACCGAGGCTTTCCAAAAAATCCCAACTTTCAAGACTGATATATTCACCGCAAACTTTGTGAAATGGATATTTCTCTTTCTCCAGTAGAATCGCTCTATGGCCCGCCTGGGCGCACTGTATTGCCAGGGCAAGCCCTGCAAGCCCACCGCCAACAACTGCAACATCGTAAGTCCCCGAATCCTGGGAAGATATCAGAGCATTCATCATATCAGGGCGATCTTTTTGCATTTAATGCTGTACGATTAATAACCACCGGAAGGCCCATTTCCATTGAACCCTCGCAGCGGGAATTGAAGACCGGATGGAAAGCGATTCCAACTCTTTTTTTTTAAATCCTCTTTCTACACTTAAGGGAGCATCATTTCTTACAAGGTAGCTTTTTGAAAAAAGCCTGGTAAGAAGTTTTATTGAATAATAGGCAAAAGGGTGCCGATGAAGATCATTGATAAAGAAGCCAATATTCGAATTTTCTTTCATCCAGCTAAATATCCCAATAACTTCCTCATCAGTGAAATGATGACAAAATAAAGAACAGAAGATAATATCCTGTTTTTGTTCAAACTTTAAAAGTTTGTAATCTGAGGTGAAAAATTCTATGCCCTCGTTCTCCTTTCTTGATTTGGCAAATTCGATACAATGGGGATTGATATCCACCCCAGATAACCTGGCAGGGATATTTTTAGCACCACAATATTTTTTTATGACCCTTACATTGTCACCTCCGCCGCAACCAATTTCAAGGATAGAAATCATTCCATTCTTTTCAATCAATCCTTTCCTGGCATTTTTGAGCATGATTTTCATTCCCTGTGAAGTGATCTTATGTCCGCCCAGGTATTTGTTTATGAAATCGAGTTCTTTCATATTCTGCTTTATATCCTCAAAGGGAATATCAGGCCTGTCAAGGATCTCTTTCTGGTATGAACGCTTTGAAAAATTCAAGATATAAAGTTGCTGATTTTGGCTAATAGAAAGATCTGAATGAAAAAAAACATCCCAGGTGAAAACAAGGAGTTAGCTCCGGATGTTTATCAAGGTCCGGGCTAAGGCAAATAAAAAATCCTCTCAGGCAATGAGAGGATTTGCAATAACAAAGATGTATACTCAATAAAGATTAATAATCCCTGTTGT
>Ga0193726_1000678_pt1 | contig 32886 bp, 29 predicted proteins | sample H2c1metaG_FD_144928 | JGI IMG/M metagenome (GOLD analysis project Ga0193726, IMG submission 144928) | Soil microbial communities from a riparian zone of the East river system, Colorado, United States - H2c1 | ecosystem: Environmental > Terrestrial > Soil > Riparian zone | place: USA: East River... | reverse complement strand
GTGGCATTTGTTACGAGCGCTCGCACCAATGGCCGGGCGCCGAAGCCGATATGAAGAAGGCGCTCGAGCTGTTCCCGGAGCAGCCGCTGGTGCTCAACTATCTCGGCTATTCCTGGGTCGACCAGGGCGTCCATCTCGACGACGGCATGGACATGATCCGCCGCGCCGTCGAGCAGCGGCCGGACGACGGCTACATCGTCGATTCACTCGGCTGGGCCTATTTCCGCACCGGTAATTACGACGAGGCAGTCAAGAATCTCGAGCGCGCCGTCGAGCTCAAGCCCGACGATCCGACCATCAACGATCATCTGGGCGACGCCTATTGGCGGGTCGGCCGGACGCTGGAAGCGCATTACCAGTGGTCGCAGGCCAAGGATTTAGGTCCGGACAAGGAAGACCTGCCCAAGATCGAAGCCAAGATCAAAGACGGGCTTCCCGACGACAAATCGTCCGCGGCCGATGCGGACAAGGCCAAGAAGCCCGGGAACGGCGGGTGAGGAGCTTCCTTGCCTGCTGCTTTGCTCGTTGAAGACGCGCCCGCAAAAGTCAATCTGACGCTGCGGGTGCTCGGCCGCCGCGCCGACGGCTATCATGAGATCGAAAGCCTGGTCGCCTTCGCCAGTGTCGGCGACGCTTTAAGCTTTGCGCCGGGCGGCGCGCTTGCGCTCAATGTGCGCGGGCCGAGCGCGGCGCAGGCCGGCGCGACCGCCGACAATCTCGTGCTCAAGGCGGCCCACGCGCTCGCCGATAGACTGCCGACCGTCGGCGCCGGCACGTTCGATCTCGAAAAAAGGCTGCCGGTGGCGGCCGGGCTGGGCGGCGGATCGGCCGACGCGGCCGCGGCGCTGCGGTTGTTGGCGCGGGTGAACAGTCTCGCGCCCGACGATCCGCTGCTTTACGCGGCGGCCCGCGCCACCGGCGCCGATGTGCCGGTGTGTCTCGAACCGGGCACGCGGCTGATGCGCGGCATCGGCGAAGTTCTGTTCGGTCCCTTCACGCTGCCGCCGCTCCAGGGCGTGCTGGTCAATCCCGGCGTCGCGCTTGCGACCAAGGCGGTGTTCGCCCGCTGGAAGCCGCCGGCGGCGCCTGTGGTCCCGGCCGATCTGACGGTGCTCACCGCGATGACCAAGCGCGACCAGCTGGTGCGCTTTCTCTTGAGCCAGGCCAACGATCTTGAAAGCGCGGCGATCGCGCTTGCGCCGGTCGTTGCCGACGTGCTTTTGGAGCTGAGCAGCCAGCCGCGTTGCGAGTTGGCCCGCATGTCGGGCTCGGGCGCCACCTGTTTCGCGGTCTTTGCCTCCGCCGTCGACGCGATCAAGGCGGCCGAAGCGATACACGCCGAATATCCGAACTGGTGGGTGCGCGCGACGGCGCTCGGCGGCGCTAATATTTCCCCCTCCCCCTTGTCGGGAGGGGCAGGGGTGGGGGTCGAGAAGTAAAGTGTAAACGTGGACGCTCGCGCCTCGCTTCACTTCCCCACCCCAACCCCTCCCCACAAGGGGGAGGGGCAAGAGTTAATGCGTGCGCGAAATACAAAAATCCACCGTCTCGGCGAGCGCCGACTTCATCGGCGAATCGGGAAACAGCGCCAGCGCGTCTCGCGCGATGGCGCCGTAATGGTGGGCGCGGCCGATCGTGTCCTCGAGCGTGCGATGCTTGGCCATCAGCCCGATGGCGTGTTCGAGGTCGGCGTCGGCGGCTTCGCCGCGCTCCAGCGTGCGCCGCCAGAATTCGCGCTCGGCGTCGGAGCCGCGGCGGAAGGCGAGCACCACCGGCAGCGTGATCTTACCCTCGCGGAAATCGTCGCCGACGTTCTTGCCGAGTTTTTGCGCGGCGCCGCCATAGTCGAGCACGTCGTCGATCAGCTGAAACGTGATGCCGAGATTCATGCCGAACGAGCGGCAGGCCGCCTGCTCGTCGCGCGGCCGCGCCGACAGCACCGGGCCGACTTCGCAAGCAGCGGCGAACAGCTCCGCGGTCTTGGCGCGGATCACCGCGATATATTCGTCTTCGGTGGTCGCCGTGTTCTTGGCGGCGGCGAGCTGCATGACTTCGCCTTCGGCGATCACGGCTGCGGCGGCGGCGAGGATTTCCAGCGCCTTGAGGTTGCCGACCTCGACCATCATCTTGAACGCTTGGCCGAGCAGGAAATCGCCGACCAGGACGCTGGCCTCGTTGCCCCACAACATGCGTGCCGCCAGCCGCCCGCGGCGCAACTCGCTCTCGTCGACAACGTCGTCGTGCAACAACGTCGCCGTGTGCATGAACTCGACCGCGGCGGCGAGCTTGATATGGCCGTCGCCGCCATAATTGGTCAGCCGCGCCAGCGCCAAGGTGAGGATCGGGCGGAGCCGCTTGCCGCCGGAATTGATCAGGTGGTTGGCGACCTCCGGGATCATCGTCACTTCGGAGCCGGTCCGCGCCAGGATCGCGCCATTAACCCGCTGCATGTCGGCCGCGACTAGGTCGACCAGGGCGTCGATCGAGGGTTCGTCCCGGCTTTCAAAGGGGATGACAACGGCCACTTAAGGTCTCTCCGCTAACGACGTGCGAGCATAGAAACGCTATGGTGCTGCGGCAAGTGCGTGCAGCAAGTGCGCCGGTCCACGGGTGCCGCATTGCGCATCCGACGTGGCGGCGGAGAAGGGGCGATGTCAAGTCACGAACGCTTCATGAAATGCGTCTTGCTACGGTCTTTGGGCAGAGCATGACCGAGAGCCAGTACGATGTCGCGGTTCTGGTGCCGTGCTACAACGAAGCGCGCGCGATTGCCAAGGTTGTGGCCGATTTCCGCATCGCGCTGCCCACCGCTACGATCTATGTCTACGACAACAATTCGACCGACGGTACGGTCGAGGCGGCGCAGCAAGCGGGCGCCGTGGTCCGCCGCGAGACGCACCAGGGCAAGGGCCACGTGGTGCGGCGCATGTTCAACGACATCGAGGCCGACATCTACCTGCTGGTCGATGGCGACGCCACTTACGACGCGCCGAGCGCGCCGGCGATGATCGGCAAACTGATCGGCGACCGGCTCGACATGGTGGTGGCTTCGCGCATCGACCGCGACGCGGCCGCCTACCGCCCCGGCCATCGCACCGGCAACGCCATGCTGACCGGCTTCATCACCCACATCTTCGGCCGCGCCTTCACCGATATTCTGTCCGGCTATCGGGTGTTCTCGCGGCGCTTCGTCAAATCGTTTCCGATCCTCACCGGCGGCTTCGAGATCGAGACCGAATTGACGGTGCATGCGCTGGAGCTGGAATTGCCGGTGGGTGAGATACCGACGCCGTATTATTCGCGGCCGGCCGGATCGGCCTCGAAACTGTCGACCTGGCACGACGGCTTTCGCATTCTGTGGACCGTGCTGAAGCTGTACCGCGCCGAGCGGCCGCTGGCTTTGTTCGGCTCGCTCGGCATCGCGCTCGCCATCATGTCGGTCGGCCTCGCCATCCCGCTGGTCATCACTTATGTGCAGGAAGGTCTGGTGCCGCGGCTGCCCACCGCCGTGCTCTCGACCGGGCTGATGCTGGTCGCTTTCCTCTCGATCGCCTGCGGCTTGATTCTCGATACCGTGACGCGCGGCCGCCGCGAGGTGAAGCTGATTGCTTATTTGGCGCTACGCGCGCCGGGCGAAGAACGACGGCGGAGCTGAAACCTTGCGCGAACTTGTCCGCACCAATGATGCCGTGCTGATTTCGGCGATCGAGGCGCTGCTCAAAAGCGCCGGTATCCCGCATCTGCTCGCCGATCAGAACATCAGCGTGCTGGAAGGCTCGATCGGCGCTTTCCAGCGGCGCATCCTGGTCGGCGAGGACGAAATCGACGCCGCGCGGCAGTTGCTCACCGAGGCCGGCTTCGGCCACGAGCTTCGCCCCGATGGCGGCTGAAAAGGCCGAGACCAGCGAGGACGCGGTCCTCGGCGGCCGGCTGGTTTTGCGTCAGCCGCTGCGCGGCCATCGCGTCGGCCACGACGCCATTTTGCTCGCAGCGGCGACGTCCGCGCAGCCCGGCGATCATGCCGTCGATCTCGGCTCGGGCGTCGGCGGCGACGGTTTGGCGCTGGCGCGCCGGATCGCGGGCGTCGCCGTCACGCTGGTGGAAATCGATCCGGCCCTGACCGCGCTCGCGGCCGGCAATGCGGAACGCAATGGTCTTTCAGATCGCGTGCGCGCGGTGTGTCTTGACGTCGAGTCGCCCGCTGCCGATTTCACCGCCGCAGGTCTCTCACCGGGATCCGCAGCGTGTGTGCTGATGAACCCACCGTTCAATGTTGCGCAGCAGCCGTCGCCCGATCAGGCGCGCCGCTTGGCGCATGCGGCGTCGGAAGCGACGCTGGAGCAGTGGCTGCGCACAGCGGCGCGGCTCCTTCGCGCCGACGGCGCTGTCACGCTCATTTGGCGTGCCGACGGTCTCACCGACGTGCTTGCGGCGCTCAACAAAGATTTTGGTGCGATCACGGTGCTGCCGGTTCATCCCAAACCCGGCGCGGCGGCGATCCGCGTGCTGGTGCGGGCGACCAAAGGGAACCGGGCGCCGCTTGCTCTGCTGCCCGGTTTTCTGCTCGCCGACACTGACGGCAAGCCGACCGCGGCGGCCGAAGCCGTCCTGCGCAAAGGTGAAGCACTTTCTTTGACTGGGAACTGAAACGCTAAGCGCTGCTCAGCCGTTAGGCATCAAGCTGGCACCGAATCGGGCGGTACAGGGGCACTCTGTTTTGCCCAGAAACGGATGGGAAGATGCGAAAGGCCAACAATGGCAGCGATCAGCATCATCAAAATGTATATCTTCATTTCCAGTCCATCGTCCCCTTGTCGACCCGGTACCCACTCCCTAAGCAAGAAGCGTTCCATGATTTAAAAAAGCGTTACTTGCCGCTTTTGTTGGCAATTCTTATGTGGGTTTCATGACAGACACATCGACGCAGGAGCGCGGCATCGGCGCAAAGGTCCTCGCCGCGCTAAGGCCGCTCATTCCCAAGCGCTTCCGCCGCGACCAGCCGGTGGTGCCGGTGGTGCGGCTCACCGGAGTGATCGGCTTCGGCACGCCGCTGCGACCCGGCCTGTCGCTGGCGTCGGTCGCGCGCACGCTGGATCGGGCGTTTGCCGTACGCAACGCGCCGGCGGTGGCGTTGGCCATCAATTCGCCGGGCGGCTCGCCGGCGCAGTCGCACCTGATCTTCCGCCGCATCCGCGAATTGGCGAAGGAGAAAGACCGCCGTGTCATCGCCTTCGTCGAGGACGCCGCCGCATCCGGCGGCTACATGATCGCCTGCGCCGGCGACGAGATCGTCGCCGATCCGCATTCGATCGTCGGCTCGATCGGGGTCGTCGGCGGCACGTTCGGCTTCGACAAGCTGATCGCGAAATACGGCATCGAGCGCCGCATCTATACGTCGGGCGAGCACAAGTCGATGCTCGATCCGTTCCTGCCGGAGAACCCGGACGACGTCGCGCGGCTTAAAAAGCTGCAGCGGGAAATCCACGATAGTTTTATCGCGCTGGTGAAATCGCGCCGCGGCGGCAAGCTTGCCGGCCCAGAAAACGACTTGTTCTCCGGCGAGTATTGGACCGGAACACGCGGCCTCGCGCTCGGCCTCGTCGATAGTATCGGCGATTTGCGGACGGTGCTGCGCGAACGCTATGGCGATAAGGTTGTCACGCCGCTGATCGCCGCGGAGCGCGGCTGGCTGGGGCGGCGGGTTGCGGGCGTGACTGGCGGCGATCTGTTGCAAGGGATGCCGGCCGGTCTCGCCGAAGACTTCATCTCGGCGCTCGAAGCGCGCGCATTATGGGCGCGGTACGGATTGTAGAGCTGGAGAGGGATTATGCACCCGTTGCTTGCCTTGACGCTCGGAATGATCGGAGCAACCGTCTTGGTGCGCTGGTGCGCGAAACAAGTGCAGCGCGTCAACAGCGAGCTCGACAGCGTGCGCGGGCAAGCCCCCGTCGATTCGGTCGACCGCAACGCGTTGCCGAAACTAAAGCGCGATCCGCAAAGCGGCGAGTATCGGCCGGGTTAGGTTTTCTACGGCGTATCCTTGATGCCGCGCTCGGCAACCACTTTGCCCCATTTCTCGTATTCGGACTTCATGAAGGCGCCGAGCGACTCGGGTGTGCCGCCGACCGGCGTGGCGCCTGCTTTCACAAGCTTGTCGTGCACCTCCGGATCGTTGAGCGCATCGCTGACCGCTTTGTTGAGCTTGGCGATCACCGCGGGCGGCGTCTTGGCCGGCGCCAATAGCGCGTACCAGTTCGAGGCTTCGGTGTTGGGATAGCCCTGCTCGGTAAGCGTCGGCACGTCCGGCAGGAGCGCGTCGCGCTTGTCCGCGGCCGCGCCGATCGGCACCAGCGCGCCGGCCTGGATTTGCGCGATCAGCACCGGCAGATCGGCGGCGAGCACTTGCACCTGGCCGCCGAGCAGATCGGTCAGCGCCGGCGCCGCGCCGCGATACGGCACGTGCAGGAATTTGACGCTCGCCGAGACGTCGAGCAATTCCTGGGCGAGATGCGGCGGCGAGCCGATGCCGGTGGAGGCGAAAGAAACGGCGTCGGGCTTTTCCTTGGCGAGCGCGATGAGCTCCTTGACCGTCTTGATGCCGAGCTTGGGTGTGACCACCAGCACCTCGGTGACCTTGGTGACCAGCGCCACCGGCGCGAAATCGTGCAGCGGATCGTACGGCACGCTCGCCTGAATGTGCGGCGCTATCGTCACCGCGCCCGACGTGGTGAGGAACAGCGAATAGCCGTCGGGGTCGGCCTTGGCGATGCTGTCGGCGCCGACGGTGCCGGCGGCGCCGGGCCTGTTCTCGATATAGACGCGCTGGCCCAGTGCCGCCGACATCTTGTCGGTGACCAGGCGGCCGACGAAATCGGTCGGTCCCCCGGGCGGGAACGCGATCACGACGCGGACCGGCCGGGTCGGATAATCCTGCGCCTGCGCGGCCTGCGCGCCGGCCAAGACCAGCGCCGCACATAGCAATACGCCTGCCAATACGCCTGTTATTTTTCGCACCACGTCCTCCCTGTATCGGCTTCGGACGATCAGGTATCAGGTATCGGGGGTCAGGAATCAAATCGTTCCGAGCCCCGATGCCTGATCGCCGATTTCTGCTATGACCCCGCCGATGACCGCCGAACTGCCGCCCCACATGCGCCCGGAACGCTCTTTTCAAGGGCTTATCCTGGCATTGCAACGCTACTGGGCGGACTGGGGCTGCGTCATTTTGCAGCCCTATGACATGGAGGTCGGCGCCGGCACCTTCCACCCGGCGACGACGTTGCGCGCGCTCGGGCCGAAATCGTGGAACGCCGCCTATGTGCAGCCGTCGCGCCGGCCGAAGGACGGCCGCTATGGCGAGAACCCCAACCGCCTGCAGCACTACTATCAGATGCAGGTGATCCTAAAGCCGTCGCCCGACGATCTGCAGGATTTGTATTTGAAGTCGCTCTACGCCATCGGCATCGATCCAAAGATTCACGACATCCGTTTCGTCGAGGACGATTGGGAAAGCCCGACGCTCGGCGCCTGGGGGCTCGGCTGGGAATGCTGGTGCGACGGCATGGAGGTGTCGCAGTTCACCTATTTCCAGCAAGTCGCCGGCTTCGAATGCGCGCCGGTGGCCGGCGAATTGACTTACGGCCTCGAACGGCTGGCGATGTATGTGCAGGGCGTCGAGAACGTCTTCGATCTCAACTTCAACGGCCGCGACGGCGCGGCGCGCGTCAGCTACGGCGACGTCTTCCTGCAGGCCGAGCAGGAATATTCGCGGCACAATTTCGAATATGCCGACACCGACATGCTGTTCGAACAGTTCCGCATGGCGGAACAGGCGTGCCGGAAATATTTGGCGGACGGTTGGGCCGCCGGCGCCGACGGTGATAATCGCGGCAAGCATCTGATGGCGCTGCCGGCCTACGACCAATGCATCAAGGCGAGTCACGTATTCAATCTGCTCGACGCGCGCGGGGTGATTTCCGTGACCGAGCGGCAGAGCTACATCTTGCGGGTGCGCGAGCTCGCCAAAGCATGCGGCGAAGCGTGGCTCGCAACCGAAGGCGGAGGGAAGAATATATGAGCGGAGTACCAGAAATCGGCGGCCGGCGGCCGCTGCCAATCAACGTCGTGGCCGGCGAAAGCTATTGGTGGTGCGCCTGCGGGCGCTCGAAGACGCAACCGTTCTGCGACGGTTCGCACAAAGGAAGCGAATTCCGGCCGCAAGAATGGAAGGCGGAAGCCAACGAGGAAGTCTGGTTCTGCGCCTGCAAACGCTCCTCGCACCAGCCGCTGTGCGATGGCAGCCATAAAACCCTCCCCTGAAGGGGAGGGTGAAAGACGAAAATGCCCGACCTCCTGCTCGAACTGTTCTCCGAGGAAATCCCCGCGCGCATGCAGGCGCGGGCGGCGGAGGATTTGCGTAAAAGCGTGACCGACCGGCTGGTCGGCGCTGGCCTGGTTTATGAAGGCGCCAAGGCGTTCGTGACGCCGCGGCGGCTGACGCTATCCGTGCATGGCGTGCCGGCGCGGCAGCCGGATTTGCACGAGGAGAAGAAGGGCCCGCGCGTCGGCGCGCCGGACAACGCCATTGCCGGCTTTCTTAAAGCCGCCGGGCTGAAATCGATCGACGAGGCCAAGGTGCAGCCCGACAAGAAGGGCGATTTCTATGTCGCGGTGATCGAGAAGCCCGGCCGCGCGGCGATCGAGGTGATCGGCGAGATTTTGCCCGACGTGATCAAGGGCTTTCCGTGGCCGAAGTCGATGCGCTGGGGCGAGCAATCGAAGGCGCCCGGCGCGCTCAACTGGGTGCGGCCGTTGCATTCCATCGTCGCCACGTTTGGGCCGGAGACCGAGGAGCCGGAGATCGTGCCGTTTTCGGTCGGCGGCATCGCGGCCGGCAACGAGACGCGCGGCCATCGCTTCCTGGCGCCGGCGCCGTTCACGGTGCGCCGCTTCGCCGATTACGCGCAAAAGCTCGACAAGGCCAAGGTCGTGCTCGACCCCGAGCGCCGCCGCGACATCATCCTCACCGAAGCCAAGCAGCTTGCCTTCGCGCAAGGGCTCGAGCTGATCGAGGACGACGGCTTGCTGGCCGAAGTCGCCGGCCTGGTCGAATGGCCGGTGGTGCTGATGGGCTCGTTCGACGAAAAATTCCTGCGCATTCCGCAAGAAGTGATCCGCGCCACCATCCGCAACAACCAGAAATGTTTCGTGCTGCGCGACGCGGCGCACGCCAAGCTGGTGGATAAATTTATCCTGGTCTCCAATCTCGAAGCCAGCGACGGCGGCAAGGCCATCGTCGCCGGCAACGAGCGCGTTATTCGGGCGCGGCTGTCGGATGCGAAGTTTTTCTATGAGACGGATTTAAAGACAAGGCTGGAAGATCGTCTGCCAAAGCTCAACGCGATGCTGTTTCATGAAAAGCTTGGAACGCAGGGTGAGCGCGTCGAACGACTGCAGCAATTCGCCGGCACAATTACAAAATTTATCGATTTCCGTCCGGCAGACGCCAAGGTAACTCAGCTCCGAGAAGTTGATGCGCGAGACAAAGTCATCGGCAAGCTTATTTATGACGCGGAACGAGCAGCGCAGTTGGCAAAAGCTGACCTAGTTACGGATATGGTCGGCGAATTTCCTGAACTGCAAGGCCTGATGGGTCGCTACTATGCAGAAGCTCAAGGTGAAGATGAAGCAGTCGCGCACGCTATCGAGGATCATTACAAGCCGAAAGGCCCCGAGGACTTGGTGCCGTCCGACCCGGTGTCAATCGTTGTTGCCCTCGCAGACAAGATTGACATGTTGGTTGGCTTCTGGGGCATTGACGAAACGCCAACGGGTTCAAAGGACCCTTACGCCCTGCGTCGAGCTGCACTCGGTGTCATCAGGATTATTTTAGATAACGCCATCCGCTTGAGATTGGGCGCTCTGCTTCAAAGCCATTTCTCGAGTTACATTGTGCAGATCAATGAAAAGGACCCGCGCGTTCAAAAGGCGCGCGAAGAATTGGCCGCCGCTCTCAAGACGCGATCCCGTGGAAAAGACTCTTCAGGCGAACACGGCAAGAAAACAGACAAACTGGAAAGCTCTGAAAAGTCAGTTTTGCGCGCGCCTTTGGAAATTAAAATAGATTTCGACAATTTGACGGTGTCCAGCGGCCCATTGTTTGGGGCAGTGGATAGGGCTGTTAACGACTTGCTGTCCTTCTTCGCCGACCGTCTGAAAGTCCAACTCCGCGACCAAGGCGCGCGGCATGATCTTGTTGATGCGGTGTTTGCACTCGAAGGGCAAGACGATCTCCTGCTGATCGTTCGTCGCGTCGAGGCGTTGGGAAAATTCCTCGACAGCGAAGACGGCAAAAATCTGCTCGCGGGCTACAAGCGCGCCACCAACATCATCCGCATCGAGGAGAAGAAGGACGCCCGCGAATATACCGGCGCGCCCGATCCAAGCCTTTACAAGCAGCCCGAGGAAAAGGCGCTGGCGCAGACGATCGATGCCACCAAGGCCGAGGCGACGCGGGCGGTCGAGAGGGAGAATTTCGAAGCCGCCATGCGCGCAATGGCGAGTTTGCGGCCCCACGTCGATGCCTTCTTCGACAAGGTCACGGTCAATGTCGACGACAAGCCGTTGCGCGAGAACCGGCTAAAACTGCTCAACGAAATCCGCGCCGCGACGCGGGCGGTAGCGGATTTTTCCAAGATCGAAGGGTAATCACCTCTCCCCGCGTGCGGGGAGAGGTCGAGTGAGCGGAGCGAACGAGGGTGAGGGGGCCTCTCCGCGATTCTGAGTGCCGCAATTCTGCGCCCAGCCGAGAGGCCCCCTCACCCCGCCCTCTCCCCGCACGCGGGGAGAGGGAGTCGCGCGCCGATATGCACAGACGTTCCTGATTGGCTGGAATCCGTGGCATTTGTCGCATAGAACCGAACGGCGGTCTGCGCGTTAGTGCCAGGTGGCGCCCCCGCCGCATCTTATTGGCACGCCTTGCTCAGGCCCATTCCCGTGCAACAAATCCCACCCGCACAACAAAACCGATAGGAAAACCGATGGTTATCACCGCCGCCCATATCACCCCGCTTGTGGCGCTCGTCGCCGGCATTTTGATCCTGATCATGCCGCGGCTTCTCAACATCATCGTCGCGGTCTATCTCATTATCGTCGGATTGACCGGGCTCAATGCCATCCATCACTTCATCAATTAGTCTTGAATCATTGCCGGGCCCAATCGAATGATGATCCATGGTCAAATCGCGCTCTAAAAGCTCCCGCCAGGCGGTGAAGAAACCGCCGGCCAGATCCGCTGCCAAGTCCGCCAAGGCCAAGTCCGCCAAGGCCAAGCCCACTAAGGCTAAGGCGGCCGCCGCAAAACCCGCCAAAGGCAAATGGGTCTACGCCTTCGGCGGCGGCAAGGCGGCCGGCCGCGCGTCGATGCGTAATCTGCTCGGCGGCAAGGGCGCGGGGCTCGCCGAAATGGCCCATCTCGGCCTGCCGGTGCCGCCTGGCTTCACCATCACGACCGAGGTCTGCAGCCATTTCTACGACAACGGCAAAGCCTATCCGAAGGATTTGAAGGCGCAGGTCAATACCGCGCTGGCCGAGGTCGGCCGCATCACCGGGAAAAAATTCGGCGACGGCGAAAATCCGCTGCTGGTCTCGGTGCGCTCCGGCGGGCGCGCTTCGATGCCGGGCATGATGGACACCGTGCTCAATCTCGGCCTCAACGACGTCACCGCAGTGGCGCTTGCGGAAAAATCCCGCGACCGGCGCTTTGCCTTGGACAGCTATCGGCGCTTCATCACCATGTATGCCAATGTGGTGCTCGGTATCGAGCATCATCATTTTGAGGAAATTCTCGACGACCACAAGGATCGCAACGGCTACACGCTCGACACCGATCTCAGCGCCGACGATTGGGACAATATCATCGATCGCTATAAGGAGCGCGTCGAGGAGGAAAGCGGCAAGCCGTTCCCGCAAGATCCGCACGCGCAATTGTGGGGCGCCATCGGCGCGGTGTTCGGCTCGTGGATGAACCAGCGCGCCATCACCTATCGGCGCCTGCACGCTATTCCGGAAAGCTGGGGTACCGCGGTCAACGTGCAGGCCATGGTGTTCGGCAATATGGGCGAGACGTCGGCGACCGGCGTCGCGTTCACGCGCAATCCGTCGACCGGCGAGAAAAAGCTCTACGGCGAATTTTTGATCAATGCGCAGGGCGAAGACGTCGTCGCCGGCATCCGCACGCCGCAGGAGATCACCGAGCTGGCGCGCAAGGAAGCCGGCTCGCAAAAGCCGTCCATGGAATCGGCGATGCCGGACGCTTTCGCCGAGCTCACGCGCATCCACGGCGCGCTGGAGCGGCACTATCGCGACATGCAGGATCTCGAATTCACCGTCGAGCAGGGCAAGCTGTGGATGCTGCAAACGCGAAACGGTAAGCGCACGGCGCTTGCGGCGCTGCGCATCGCGGTCGAACTCGCCAACGAAAAACTGATCACCAAGGACGAAGCGGTGGCGCGCATCGATCCCTCGGCCCTCGATCAGCTGCTGCATCCGACCATCGATCCGAACGCCGAGCGCAAGGTGCTGGCTACCGGCTTGCCGGCGTCGCCCGGCGCCGCCTGCGGCGAGATCGTGTTCTCCTCGGAAGACGCCGAGACGCTGAAGAACCAGGACCGCAAGGTGATCCTCGTGCGCGTCGAGACTTCGCCGGAAGACATTCACGGCATGCACGCCGCCGAAGGCATTTTGACCACGCGCGGCGGCATGACCTCGCACGCGGCAGTGGTCGCCCGCGGCATGGGCAAGCCCTGCGTCTCCGGCGCCGGCACCTTGCGCGTCGACTATCGCGCGCAAACCATGACGGCAGGCGGCGTGACGCTCAAGAAAGGCGACATCCTCACCATCGACGGCTCGACCGGTCAGGTGCTCGCCGGCCGCGTGCCGATGCAGGAGCCGGCGCTGGCCGGCGAATTCGCCACCCTGATGAAATGGGCCGATGGCGTCCGCAAGCTAAAAGTGCGCGCCAATGCCGATACGCCGGCCGACGCCCGTGCCGCGATCAAATTCGGCGCCGAGGGGATCGGGCTGTGCCGCACCGAGCACATGTTCTTCGACGAGGACCGCATCCGTGCCGTGCGCGAGATGATTTTGGCCGACGAAGAGAAATCGCGCCGCACCGCGTTGGCAAAATTATTACCGATGCAGCGCGCAGACTTCGTCGAGCTGTTCACGATCATGGGCCGCTTGCCGGTGACCATCCGCCTGCTCGATCCGCCGCTGCACGAATTCTTGCCGCACAGCGAGGAGGAAATCGCCGAGGTGGCGGCGGCGATGGGCGCCGATCCGAAAAAGCTCGCGGACCGTGCGCGCGAATTGCACGAATTCAATCCGATGCTCGGCTTCCGCGGCTGCCGTCTTGCGATTGCGTACCCGGAAATCGCCGAAATGCAGGCACGCGCCATCTTCGAGGCCGCGGTCGAGGCGGAGCGGGCGACCGGCGTTGCCGTGGCGCCGGAAATCATGGTGCCGCTGATCGCCAGCAAAGCGGAGCTCGACTTGGTGAAAGAGCGCATCGACGCCATGGCGCAAACCGTCGCCGCCGAGTCCAAAACAAAACTCAAATATCAGGTCGGCACCATGATCGAATTGCCGCGCGCGGCGCTGATGGCGGGCGAGATCGCGCAGACCGCGGAGTTCTTTTCGTTCGGCACCAACGATTTGACCCAGACCGCATTCGGCATCAGCCGCGACGACGCGGCGAGTTTTCTCGGCATATATACGGCAAAGGGTATTTTACCAGCCGATCCGTTCGTTTCGATCGATCGCGATGGCGTTGGCGAACTGATTCGCATTGCTACCGAGCGCGGCCGCAAGGTGCGCAAGAATCTAAAGCTCGGCATCTGCGGCGAGCACGGCGGCGATCCCGGATCGGTTGCATTCTGCCACGAGATTGGACTCGATTACGTGTCCTGCTCTCCGTTTCGCGTGCCGATTGCGCGACTCGCTGCGGCGCAAGCCGCGCTCGGCAAAGCTGTGGCAGGCGACGCGTAGAGTCTTTCACGCGTATGCATTTTCGGACAGCCCAAACCGCGCAGCGTTGGTGGCGCTGCATTTTCGCGGAAATCTTTTTTCAAAAATTAGTCTCCGCCGTGATCTGAACATCACGATAGCAATGGTTCCGCGCGACGGCGCAGATATGCGAAGTGTGGCCGAGGGTACACACTTGCACAGCTATGCGCGGCCTCGCGCGCGAGTTGCTTTCCTTATTGGTCATAACGCCCTCAATTAACGTCAGCTTGAATTCGGATTCGACAAGGGGGCTGTCATGAACCGGATTAGTCTGATCGGCTGTGCGATCGTTCTCTCTGGGCTTCCCGGTTTCGCCACATCGGCCATGGCCGCCGGCGACCAGGACGCGATCATTCGGCGTCTGGACAAGCTCGAGCAAGAGAACTCCAGGCTCGAACAAGAAAATGCGGCGCTGAAATCTAGGGTCAACCGCGTCGATAGCCGTGGTGGAACCGCGACGCGTTCCGCGCCGCAAGCCGCAGGTCCGCAATACGCCGATCCTGCTCCGCCTCCTCCTCCTCCCGGCCCTCAGCCCAACATCGCGCTGAAGGCGCCGGTCGAATACATCAAGGCTTGCAGCATGTACGGCGCGGGCTTCTACACCGTGCCCGGCACGGATGCCTGCATCAAGATCGGCGGCTATATCCGCCTGCAAGGAACATTCAACGGCAGCGGCGAAGGTACGGTGAACGGCGCCGACAACATGGCAGGGCAAGGCCGCAATAACCGGTTTGACTCAAGCAACATCAATTACGACGCGCGCGCGGTCGTGTCGGCCGACGTGCGGGCTCCGACGTCGATTGGCCTGCTGCGCGGTTACATGCGGCTGGGCGCGGAAATGGATACCCCGATCGGTTCGAGCTGGATGACGACCTTGGCTCAACCGGTCCAATCGAACGCTCCGTTCGTGTTCTGGGACCGCGGCTACGTCCAGTTCGCCGGCTTCACGGTCGGCAAACAGCGCTCGTTCTTCGACATTTACGCCGCGTCCGACGGCTATCTCACTTACGGCAATCTGCGAACGACCGGGGATACCGATCTGACCGGCGTGATCATGGCTGCCTTCACTTACAACTGGGGCGGCGGGTTCTCGTCCTCGCTTTCGGTGGAAGATCCGAATGGCCATTACAAGGTCGGCGTTGCCAACATGAATTCGGCCGCGTTCGGTCTCGGCACGCTCACGGTCGACAACGCTTTTCAATCCGGCTCGACGACAAACCAGGGCATGGGCGTGCCTGACATCATCGCCAATTTGCGCGTCGACCAGTCGTGGGGCTATGCCGGCATCTCCGGCGCGCTCCACCAAGTTGCCGCCGGATATTTCACAGCTCCTCCCGGCGCTGGCGCCTTGTGCGGCATCACACCTTGCTCTGCCTTCGGCCATCCGCCCGTTAAGTTCGGCGGGGCGGTTGCCGTCGGTGGCGATGTCTATGTTCCGACGGGTCCCGGCGACACGTTCGGCGTCAATGCCGTCTTTAGCGACGGCGCCGTCGACTTCGCGAACAAGGGTAACCGATGGCAGCTCTACAGCGGCGGCAGCGCCGGCTTCGCGTGGGGCGTTGATGGTGTGTTCGACAACGTAGGATCGGACGGGTCCATCCAATTGACCAGAGCCTGGAGCGTCAACTCAGGCTATGAGCATCACTGGAACGACCAGTGGAAAACGAGCCTCTACGGCGGTTTCGCGGCGGTCAACTATGACGGCGCCGCGACCGGTATCATCAACCAGCATCTGTCGGCGACGCCTGGCCGCGTCGCGGGCGCTGCTCCAGTCTGTGGCGTGCCGAACGAGGGCGTAGTCCAGCCGCCCCTCAATATGACTGGCGCAGGCAACAGCTGCAGCCCGAACTACAGCTTCTGGCAGGTCGGCACGCGCACGCAATACAGCCCGACTGCCTGGCTCGATCTCGGCGTTGATACGACCTACACCAGGCTCAACACGGCCTATAGGGGATCGAACGTGTTTCTGGGCGCGAACGGCGCGCAGCCTGGGGGCCTGTACTCCATCGACGATCAAAACGTGTGGACGGTGATGGCCCGGGCGCAATTCAAATTCCTGCCCGGCAATTAACAACAACGAGCGCAACGCCACATCGGGTAATGGGGGCTATCATGAACCGGATTGGTCTGATTTACGGAGCGGTCGTTCTTGCTGCACTTCCAGGTTTCGCGGTGACCGCGAAGGCCGCCAGTGACCAGGACGAGATTATTCGCCGTCTCGACAGGCTCGAACAAGCCCACGCCAGGCTCGAACAGGAAAATGCCGCGCTGAGAACAAAGCTCAACCGCGTCGACGGCGGAGCGCGTTCCGCGCCGCAAGCCGCAGGTCCGCAATACGACGATCCTCGCCAGCCCTACATCGCCGTGAAGGCGCCGGTCCAATACGTCAGGGCATGCAGCATGTACGGCGCGGGCTTCTACACCGTGCCCGGCACGGACGCCTGCATCAAGATCGGCGGTTATATCCGGCTGCAAGGCGGTACTGGCGGCAGCGGCGAGGGCACGGTGAACGGCGCCGACAATATGGCGGCGCAAGGCCGGAACACCCGGTTCGACACCAGCCTGGTCAATTACGATGCGCGCGCGGTCATGTCGGCCGACGTGCGGGTTCCGACTTCGCTTGGCATGCTACGCGGTTACATGCGGTTCGGCGCCGAAATGGATACTCCGATCGGTTCGAAGTGGATGACGACCTTGCCGCAACCGGCCCAATCGAACGCGCCGTTCCTGCTCTGGGACCGCGGCTACGTCCAGTTCGCCGGCTTCACGGTCGGCAAGCAGCGCTCGTTCTTCGACCTTTTTGCCGCGAGCGACGGCTATCTCACTTATGGCAATCTGCGAACGACCGGAGATACCGATCTGACGGGCGTAATCCTCGCTGCCTTCACTTTCAACGCGGGCAATGGATTCTCGGCTTCGGTTTCGGCGGAAGATCCGAACGGCCATTACAAAGTCGGAGTCGGCGACCTCAATTCGGCCGCGATGACTCCTCTCGGTGTCATCGTGCCCAGCAACGGTTATGTATCCGGTGCGCTGAACCAGGGCATGGGTGTGCCCGACATCATCGCCAATTTGCGCGTTGACCAGTCGTGGGGCTATGCCGGCATCTCCGGCGCGCTCCACCAGGTTGCCGGCGACTATTACACGGGCGTCAGCGCCGCCGGTTCCGGCGTTGGTTGCATCGGCATCCCTTGTACTGCCTTCGGCCATCCGTCCGACAAGTTCGGCGGCGCGGCTGCCTTCGGTGGCAACGTCTATGTTCCGACCGGTCCCGGCGATACGTTGGGTGTCAATCTCGTCTACAGCCAAGGCGCCGTCGACTTCGCGACCAAGGGCAACACGTGGCAGCTCTACAAGGGCAAGACAGCCGGCTTCGGCTGGGGCTTCGACGGCGTATACGACAACGTCACCCCGAATTGCCCCGTGGCGGGCGGCTGCCCGAGCAGCATCCAATTGACCAAGGCGTGGAGCATCAACGCCGGCTTTGAGCATCATTGGAGCGACCAGTGGAAGACCAGCGCCTACGGCGGTTTTGCGGCGGTCCGCTATAACCAGCTCGCGACCAATCTCATCAACCAGCATCTGCCCAGCCCACCCGCCGGCGGCACGGCCTGTGGCATGCCGGTTGAGGGCATCATCCAGCCGCCGATCGGTGTTGGCTCCGGCTTAGGCAACAGCTGCAACCCGAGCTACAGCTTCTTTCAGGTCGGTTCGCGCACGCAATACAGCCCGACCCCCTGGCTCGATCTCGGTGTCGATGCGACCTACACCAGGCTCTATTCGGCTTACAAAGGATTAGGCAACCCGACCGCCCTCGCGGTGGTCAACGGGGTATCTCTGCCCGCAAGCGGCGCGCAACCTTCCGGCCTGTACAGCATCACCAATCAAAACGAATGGATGGTGCTGGCCCGGGCGCAGATCAATTTCCTGCCCGGAAAATAACTGACCTGATCGCGTCATCGCCGGCGGCTCTGCCGCCGGCGATGACGTTCGACTGCGGCGCTACGAGCCGTGATCCAGCGCGAGTTCCCGGGTTCCCGCTGCCGAACCCGTAACTGTTTGCTAGATCGCAATCGCGCGGGACATTTTTTGGCTGTTGTGGAACTCGATGCGCGTTTCGCATTTGTACGCACGCACGCGCAAATCTTGAAACTTCATTTACCATGCGAGCGGCCAACGTGTGTTTCAGATCGACGCCGCGCCCACGCAATTAACGCGTTCGCAACGATAACCCGACAATAAATTAAACCGTCGCATTCGCGCCACACCGAAAGTGTTTCGATAATCACGTGCGCGTTGCGTTGCAGGCGTTGGGGTAAGGGGTAATGACTGCGTCGCGTGTTTGGATGATGGGCGCCTCACCGGCGCCCTTCTGGTTCAGTGCGTTCTTCCTGGCGCTGATGCCGACGTCGATCGGATATCAGGATCTCGCCGCGCTGTTGGCGCAACAGCCGGGCGTGTCGCAGAACTGGCGCGATCATTTGATCGCGTCGCCGTTCGGCACCATCGAGCGGGCGACGTTCAGCTACGGCCGCCCGATCGGAACTTCGGTGCCGCTTGGTTATCAGACCGTCAATTTCGATCCGGGCGCGGTTGCCGCCAATAGCTGGCAGATCGATGCGCCGCTCAATGCGACGAGCGCCGAGCCGGTCGAATATCCAACCGTCAATCGGCGCCTGAAGGGCGATCGTCAGCCGGTGCTCAACGCGCCGTCCGCCGCGCCGGAAGTTTTGCCGCAACTGCAACCGATCAACGCGCCGGCAGCGGCGCCGCTGCAACCGCGGCCGTCTTCGTTTATTTTGCCGCTCAAGAGCACCGAACAGATCGACAGCGTGCCGCCGCTGGCGCAGCCGGCGCAATTGCCGCCGTCGGCGCAGATGCTACAACTTTCCGAGCTGCAACTTTCCGAGACCGGGCAGCCGAGCATTTCGCTGCGCGCGATGGAACTGGCCGAGCGCGATAATACGCCGTCGGTCGACGACGACGATTTCGTCGCCGACCAGCCGCCGGAAATTCCCGCCGCCGGCGAGAGAAGCCCGGCGTCGCTCGCGGCGCTGTCGTTCACCGACACCGATCCGGCGGCGGGCGCGGCGCAAACCTATTTCGGCGTCGGCACGATGGGCGCGCCGAGCGGCCTGCAGCGCTGGGCGCCGGGCGCCGAGCCGGTGCCGGTCGCGCGCACGGTCGATCCGGACATCAAAACAGCGGCGCTCGAAGGCGACGGCGGCGAGACGGTGGCGAAAAAAGACGACTCGAGCCTGTTGGCAAGCCCGGCGGACCGCCTTCAGCTTACCGGCAAGCCGCGCGCAAAGGCCGAAAAATGTCTCGCCGACGCGGTTTATTTCGAGGCGCGCGGCGAGCCGTTCAAAGGCCAGCAGGCGGTCGCCCAGGTGGTGATGAACCGGGTATTCTCGGGCTATTACCCCAACGACGTCTGCGGCGTGGTCTATCAGAATGCCGCGCGGCACCTAGCCTGCCAGTTCACCTTCGCCTGCGAAGGCAAGGACCTCAACAAGGTCGACGAGCCCGACATGTGGGAGCAGGCCAAGCAGATCGCCAAGGACATGCTCGACGGCAGGATCTGGCTCGCCGAAGTCGGCCACGCCACGCACTATCACGCCTACTGGGTGCATCCGAGCTGGGTCCACGAGATGACCAAGCTCTACAAGCTCGGCGTCCACACCTTCTATCGGCCGAAGAACTGGGGCGACGGCGACACCGATCCGGCCTATGGCCCGGTGCCGAACACCAGCAAGGCCGATACGCCGGAAGCGGCAAAGGGCCCGCAAGCAGCGGCGACGCCGGCCAAGAGCGAGTCGACCGCGAAACTCTGAGCGCCTATCATCACGCCGCAGCTTCGATTGAGGCCGGGCTAAACGGAGATTGGCGTGATGTCTTTAGCGATTAGAGTAGCCGTCGCGGTCGCGTTTACTTTTGCAATCGCAACCGCCGTTCCGCAAAGCGCTTCCGCGAGCGGCAAAACCCACCATCACCCGGCGAAAACCAGTCCGACCAAAAAGCCGTCGGAACAATATCTGCGATCGGCGTCGCCCGATCCCGAGCACGCGCAGCGGTAGGGCTTGTGTCACATCTCGATATCGAGACCGATATCGAGATTTTGCACCGAATGGGTGAGTGAGCCGGAGCTGAGATAATCGACGCCGGTCTCGGCGATCGCCGCGGCGCTCTCAAGCGTGATGCCACCCGAGGCTTCGATGACCAGGCGGCCGGCCACCAGGGCCACGGCCTTGCGCATGGCATCGAGATCGAAATTGTCGATCAGCACCACCTCGGCCAGGCCGACATCCAGCACTTCCTTGAGCTGATCGAGCGAATCGACCTCGATCTCGATCTTCACCAGGTGCCCGATGGCCGCCTTGGCGCGTGTCAGCACGGCGCGGATGCCGCCGGCCACGGCGATGTGGTTGTCTTTGATCAACACCGCGTCGTCGAGGCCGAAGCGGTGATTGAAGCCGCCGCCGCAGCGCACGGCGTATTTTTCCAGCGCGCGCAGCCCCGGCGTGGTCTTGCGCGTGCAGATGATGCGCGCCTTGGTGTGGGCGATGCGCGCCACGAAGGCTGACGTCGCGGTGGCGATGCCGGACAGGTGGCCGAGGAAGTTGAGCGCGGTGCGCTCGGCGGACAGGATCGCGCGCGCATTGCCGGCGATCGTCATCAATTTGGTCCCGGCGCCGATCGCCATGCCGTCGCGGCCATGGGGTTTTATCTCGACCGCCGGATCGAGTCGGCGGAACGCCATTTCGACCAGCGGCAGGCCCGAGACGACACCGGGCTTGCGCGCGACGACGACGGCGCGGCCGCTGGTGTCCTCCGGTATCGTTGCGATCGACGTGACGTCGCCGGCGCGGCCGAGATCTTCCTCGAGCGCGCGCGTCACCGTCGCTTCGACTTCAAGCGGCGAGACGAAGGCGTCGGAGCAAAAAAGCGACATTGGCGCTCGTTACAAACATGGCGTTGACAGCGAAAACTCATACCTAGTGAGGCGGACCGTGGCAAACCCTTGGTCCGGGGCGCGGGCCAGCCATGCACTGAGCGGTCCGATGCGGGGTAGATTTCGTTTGGGCGATCAGGCCTGTCGCACTATATTGCGCGGCTTTTGGAAGCTTGAGAACCGATCAGGGCGACGATGACCACCAGCGAGAATCGGCTCGATCCTTCGCAATCCGGCGCGGCCGCCGGCATTGCCGCCACGTGGCGCACGCCGGCGCTGGTTATCGGCATGGGCTGCCTGATTACGCTGATCGCCTTCGGTCCGCGTTCGACGATGGGCTTTTTCCTGACGCCGCTGTCGAACGCCAACCACTGGGGCCGCGACGTGTTCGCGTTCGCGCTCGCTCTGCAAAATCTGCTCTGGGGCATCGGCCAGCCGCTCGGCGGCATGATCGCCGATCGCTTCGGCACCATCCGGGTGGTCTGCGCCGGCGCGCTGCTCTACGCGGCCGGCCTGGTGCTGATGTCGCACGCGACCAGCGCGCCGCTGCTCGATGCTTCGGCGGGCGTGTTGCTCGGTTTCGGTCTCGCCGGTTGCTCGTTCCCGGTCATTCTCGCGGCGTTCGGCAAGATATTGCCGAAGGAATACCGCTCGATCTCCTTCGGCTTCGGCACTGCGGCGGGGTCGTTCGGGCAGTTCCTCTATTCGCCGATTGCGGTCGTGCTGATGGACACGTTCGGCTGGCAGCAGACGCTCATCATCTTCGCCGTCAGCATGTTGGGCGTGCTGCCGCTGTCGCTGGCGCTGGCCACGCCTCAGGCGACGTCGACGATGGAGCCGGTATCGACGCAGTCGCTCCGGCACGCGCTCGGCGAGGCCTTTGCCCATCGCTCCTACATTCTGCTCGTGCTCGGCTTCTTCACCTGCGGCTTCCAGCTGCAGTTCATCACCGTGCACATGCCGTCCTATCTGGTCGATCGCGGGCTCTCCGCCTCGGTCGGCGGCTGGACCATCGCGACTATCGGGCTCTTCAACATCATCGGCTCGGTCACTGCCGGCTGGCTCGGCGACCGCATGCCGAAGCGCTATCTGCTCGCGTTCATCTATTTCGTCCGCGCCGCGGCGATCCTGGCGTTCATCTCGTTCCCAGTCACGACGGTGTCGTGCCTGATCTTTGCCGCGATCATGGGCCTGATGTGGCTGTCGACCGTGCCGCCGACCAACGGCATCATCGCGCTGATGTTCGGCACCAAATGGCTGGCGACCTTGGCGGGCTTCGCCTTCTTCAGCCACCAGGTCGGCGGCTTCCTCGGCGTTTGGCTCGGCGGCATCGCGTTCGACCGCACCGGCTCGTACAACGTGGTGTGGTGGCTCGCGATCCTGTTCGGCGTGCTGTCGGCACTGATCAACCTGCCGATCGTCGAGAAGCCGGTTGAGCGGATGGCCGCCGTGCCGGCGTGACGACCTCTGTCCTACCTCTTCCGGCCGTGACAAACTGCGGCCGGGAGATTTGTTGACATGGGAACCTTCAAAGCGATCGTCATCGATAAGGGCGAAGCCGGGCAAACAGTCCGGCTCACCGACTTCGACGAAAACAATCTGATGGACGGCGACGTCACCGTCGCCGTCGAATATTCCACGCTGAACTACAAGGACGGGCTCGCCGTCACCGGCAAGGCGCCGGTGGTGCGGCGCTTCCCGATGATCGCCGGCGTCGATTTTTCGGGCACTGTTGAATCTTCGTCACACCCGGCCTGGGAGCCGGGCGACAAGGTCATCCTCAACGGCTGGGGTCTTGGGGAGACCCATCTCGGCGCCTACGCGCAGAAGGCGAGAGTCAAAGGCGATTGGCTGGTGCGGCTGCCGCAAAACATCAGCGCGCGCGAGGCCATGGCGATCGGCACCGCGGGCTATACCGCGATGCTCTCGGTGATGGCGCTGGAGCGCGCCGGCGTCACGCCCGCGCGCGGCCCGATCGTCGTCACCGGCGCTGCCGGCGGCGTCGGCTCCGTCGCGGTCGCGATCCTCGCCAAGCTCGGGTACCAAATTACCGCTTCGACCGGCCGGCCGGCCGAAGCGGATTATCTCAAAGGCCTCGGCGCCAGCGACATCATCGACCGTAAGGAACTCAGCGGCCCAGCGCGGCCGCTCGCCAAGGAGCGCTGGGCCGGCGGCATCGATGCGGTGGGCTCGACGACGCTCGCCAATGTGCTGTCGATGACGCGCTATGGCGGCGCCGTCGCCGCCTGTGGGTTGGCCGGCGGCATGGACTTGCCGACTTCGGTAGCGCCGTTCATCCTACGCGGCGTGTCGTTGCTCGGCGTCGATTCGGTGATGTGCCCGCTGCCGCTGCGGCAATTGGCGTGGCATCGGCTGGAACGGGATCTGCCGCGCGACAAGATCGCGGCGATGACCACCGAGATCGGGCTCGGCGATGTCATCGAGGCCGGCCGGCGCATTGTCGAGGGGCAGGTGCGCGGCCGGATCGTGGTAAAGATCGGGTAAAGACGTCCGCGTTTCGGCCACAAAGTTGCCGACCATCGGGGCCAGTATGGTAAGGGGACCGTTAAGAAATTTTGTTAACGTCGCTGGCACGTCGATCGTGGAGTTGACCATGTTGATGCGCGTAGCTGTTGTCTGTGCGTTGGGGTTGGGGGCTGCATCCGCTGTCGCCGAGGAGTTGGCGCCGGAGCAGGCCAGAGCCTTCGTCGTCGGCAAGCTGTTCAGCTATACCTGTTTCGACGGCACCGTCGGCATGGGCCGCATCTTCTCCGACGGCTCCGTGGTCGGCACCATCCGGCCGGGTGGCCAGAGCCAGGTGCGCTTCGCGGCGCTGCCGGCCGGCACCATCAAGGTCAGCAGCAATGCGATGTGCGCGCATCTCGCCGGCCTGCCGATCGAGCCGTGCTTTCGCGTGCAGAAAATCGATTACCGCAGCTTCCGCGGCTCGATCTCGGGCCTGTCGTTCGCCTATTGCGATTTCTATCAGCGCAATCCGCGCAGTGGGCTCGGCGCCAGCGTCAAGCGCGACATTGCGCCGGCGCCAACATCGGCGACATCGGTTGCGACTTCGCGTCCGTCGGACGATTAGCACGCCGCCAAGCTACGAAGCTTCCTCGGATCGTGCGCGCGGATAAAGCACGTGCTGGTAAACCCAGCCGATGCCGAGCAGCGCCACGCCAAGCCCGATCACCGATAGCGCGCGGTAGATGCCGCTGATGCTTGCGGTATCGACGATGAAGACCTTGGCGATGGTCAGCGCGATGACGGCGAGCGCGGTCAGCCGCGCCGGCTGCGAGCGCAGAAAGAAGCCGACCGCAAGCAGCGCGATGCCGAAGGCGAGCCAGACGGTCGAATATGTATATTGCTCGGCATCGCTGATCGGGCCTGCCAATACCGGCCCATGAAACAGCCGCTTCACTTCGAGCGTCAGATAGAACAAGGCAAGCGTCACCGCGGTGGCGGTGGCGGCGATGCGGTAGGCGATCGGCCGCGTGGTGCGCGCGATCAGCGCCAGCATGATGGCGAGCACTGCCGGCAGGCCGTAACCCAACAGGATCAGGTTGAAGAACGTGCCGCCCACCGGAGTGCCGTTGAAACGCGCGCCCCAGGCGGCCGACAGCACGACGATGACGGCGAATAGCGTCAGCGCCGCGATCAACAGCGCTGCGGCATTGTGCACGATGCTGCCGGTGCGCCCGCGCACGCGCTCGATCCCGATGGTCATCGCCAGCCCGACATTGACCTGAAGCATGGCTTCCACGACGCTGTTCGGTGCCCGGTAGATATCGCCGCCGGTGACGTAGTGGCGGATCTCGAGGATCGCGAGCAGCACGGTGAACAAAATGGCGCCGGCATCGACCGTGCGTGCCGGCAAGTCGTCGGCGCGCCGGCGCAACAGCCATCCCGCGACCCAGAAGGCCGCGGCCGGAACGCCGTAGCCGTAAAGCAGCCAGTTGAAGATCGGCGCAGTGCCGAGATCGGTGCCGGCGATCGTCGGTTGGTAAGCCACGCGCGCGGCCACCACGCCGACCATGATGGCGGCAAGCCAGCGCAGCCACGGCAGCGGCCGTTGTTCCACGACCCAGGCGATGCCCGGCACCATCAGAGCAAGGGCAATAGTGAGCCAGCCCTTCTCCAGCGCAAAAGTGAAGGCGAGCGCGAGCGCGCCGAGCGTACCGGTGGCGAACATCGCGCTCGCGGCCATCAGGCCGGGCCGCGGCTCGCGTTTCACCAGCGTCTCGGTCGCGAGCGCAAAGATCGCTGAGACGAGCAGCGCCAGCGCCGCGAACGGCAGCGAGCGATCGAGCTGCGCGATGCGGTAATAGAGCGCGACCAGCATGGCGAGCGGCGCGAACACGGCCGCGGCGCTCCACAGCATCGGCACCAGCGCGCGCGACGAGCGGCCTTGCGCCAAAAATCCGCCGGCGCCGAACAACACGGCCCAGCCGGCGGCGAGGATCAGGTGCGAGCCATAGTCATAGCGTTCCGGCTCGGGGATCGCCGGCGCCGCCGGGCCGGACGGCGCCAATAGTCCCTGGACATTCATGTGCACCGCCCAGTGCGCCATCACGAGGGCGGCCAGGATCGCGGCGACCGGCACGGCGCCGGCCGCCGCCTCGGTGCGCCAGGCGATGGCGACGGTCGCTACGGTCAGGACGACAAAAGCGGTGAGCGCTGAGGGATCGTGCCGGCTCGCCAGCACCAGGAACGCCGCGGCCAACAGATAGACCGTCAGCGCTAGCGTCGAGAGGCGGTCGATCAGCCCGGGCGCGGCCGGCGGGCCGTACAACAAGCCGCAGACCAGGAACGTGGCGACCAGCGCGAAGCCGGCGAGCGCGTGGAAAACATGCGCGCCCAGCGCCGTGACTGTATCGGGCTGCATTCCCGGCAGCGTCCACAGTGCACCCAGCACGACCGCCGCGATGGCGAGCCAACGCCACATGCGAAATCGCGCCAGCGCGAACGCGGCCGCATTGACGACGGCGATGTAAACGTAAAGCGACCAGAAATCCGGCTGGGCGGACGCAACCAGCATCGGCGCCAGATAGGCGCCGATCACGCCCAGGCCGGCGAGCGCCGGTCCATGCAGCAACGCGGCGCCCAAGGTGAGGAGCGCCACGGCGCCGAGCAGGATGAAAGCGGCTGCCGGTGGCAGGAATCCGTAGAGCCCGTAGGCCGCATAGACGGTGGCATAGGCGACCGTGGTGCCGGCCGCGGTCAGCGTGCCTGGAATATGCGCCGACGGCACGCCGGCGAGCGCTGAAAGTTTCTCGGTGCGCCGCGACCATTCGCCGACGGCGACCAGCGCAAGCGCCAGCAAGGCGCCGAGAAAAATCCGCACCCCCGGGCCGATCAGGCCCTGCTGGATCGTATAGCGCACCAAAAAGATGCCGCCGAGCGCGAGCGCGACGCCGCCGACCCAGACCACCCAGCGCGTGCCGAATTTTTCCTCGAAGCCGATCTTTTGCGGCGTCGACGATTGGACAGGCGACGAAAGCGGGACTGACGTCGGTGGCGGCGTTGGTGGGGCAGGCGAGGGCGCAGGCTCCGCCGGTGCGGCAACAATTGTAGCCGGCGCTGGCGCGGGCTCTGCCGTTGCCGGCGGCGCAGCGCGTGGCGCGATCCGCGCCCCTTCCAGCGCCTTCACTCTCGCATCGAGTTGCCGCAATAGATTGCGATCGGTGATGGTCTTGATCAAGGCGACAATGCCGATGACGGGCGCAGCCAGCAGCAGCAGCACGATCAAAACGAACAAGCCGTCCATCGGAGCCCCCCGGCGCAGACTGCTATTTGCGAGTCTACAATGCGGCGCCGCGCAGTCTACTCCAGGTCGAGCCGGAACGGCGCGGCTTCTTCGGCAAGACAGCCTCGGCCGATGGTCTCGATGGCGGCGACCATGCGGCCGTCGCGGCCGAGCAATTTATCGGCAATCGACACAATGCGGATATTGGGCGTCGCCGTCGGCGAGGCGCGCCGCAGCGCCTGCGCGATGTTTGCCTCGTCGCGCTGCGGATTGAGCGCGCAGACGCTGGCATAGGCGCTCGCCGTCGAGCGGCTGATGCCCATGTAGCAATGCACCACCAGGGGGCTGCGACGGTCCCAGCCGCGCACGAAGCGAATGAGGTCGGCGACGTGTTCCTCGCCCGGCATGATGTAGCCGTCGAGCGGGGAGGAAATATCGTGCAGCCGCAGCCACAGATGGTTCTCCGGCGCGACGGCATGCGGCCGCACCACATTACCTTCATCGCCGATCAGCGACACGACATGGCGCGCGCCGGTGTCTGCAACGGTTTCATGAAGGCGCGCGAGCGAGCAGACGTGAATCATGGCATCCTTTTATTCCGTCACCCTGAGGTGCGGGCGAAGCGAGCCTCGAAGGGCGACGGCAGCCAGGTCGGCATTTTGCCGACCTGAGGGTTACTAACGATTTCGATTTCGGCAATAGCCGAAATCGATTGGCCGTGCATCCTTCGAGGGCCGCTTCGCGGCCGCCTCAGGATGACGGGTATTAGGTATCACGAGCGGCGCAAGTGTGACGATCATACGCTGGCGAGTTTTTTGATCCGCTCGGCATAGCGCGTCTCCGCCGTTTCCGCGGGCCAGGGTTTCAAAAAGTCGCGCTCCATGGTGGCGGAGACCGCCGGCGGCCGGCCGAAGAAGCGCCGCGCTTCCGCGGCTTCGAAGCCGGCGAGCCGGGTGGCTTCGAGATAGGCGGCGCCGCTGTCGGCGACCTTGATCAGCGTCTTGATCTCGGCGGAGGCTTCCGCCGGCAGCCCGAAGCGCCGGTGGATCGCGGTGAGGAGGCGCAGCTCGACCGCTTTATAGTCGCCGCCGATCACCGCCTTGAACGGCGAGATCATATCGCCGACCACGTATTCGGGAGCGTCGTGCAACAGCACCGCGAGCCGGCCGCCGCGATCGAGCCGCGGCGCGCGCAGCCGCGCCAGTGCCTCGACTAACAGGCAATGCTGGGCGACGGAATAGATGTGCGCGCCTTTGGTCTGGCCGTTCCAGCGCGCCACGCGCGCCAAGCCATGCGCAATGTCTTCCAGCTCGATGTCGAGCGGCGACGGATCGAGCAGATCGAGCCGGCGTCCCGACAGCATGCGCTGCCAGGCGCGCGGCTCCGATGCCAGTCGCGTCGCCCGCTTGGCGCGCTGCGCCGTGTCAGCCACGGCCGCGCGACCCGAGTTTTTGGCACTCCGCATGGCGATAGCAGGTGGTCAGATGATCGTTGACCATGCCGACCGCCTGCATGAAGGCGTAGACGATGGTCGGCCCACAGAATTTGAAGCCGCGCTGCGCCAGTTCCTTGGAAATGGCCCGCGATGTTGCGGTCTCAGCCGGCACTTGGCCTCTGGTTTTGTAGTGATTGACCTTCGGCTTGCCGTTCTGGAAATCCCACAACAGTTTTGAAAAGCCCGGCCCCTTGTCCATGATGTCGAGCCAGGCTCGCGCCGAGCGCACGGCGCCTTCGATCTTTGAGCGGTTGCGCACGATGCCGGCATCCTGCATCAGCCGCTCGATCTTGGCTGGCCGATAGCGCGCGATTTTTTCAGGCACGAAATCGTCGAAGGCGCGACGGAAATTGTCGCGCTTGCGCAGGATGGTGATCCACGACAGGCCGGCCTGGAAACCGTCGAGCATGAGTTTTTCGTAGAGCGCACGGTCGTCGTATTCCGGCACACCCCATTCCTGGTCGTGATAGGCGACGTAGAGCGCATCGTCCTTGGGCCAAGGACAGCGCACGAGGCTGTCGGCGTGTACGGGAGCTTTCATTGGGCGGAAGCTTTCATTCGGCGGCTTTGGTTTCGCCGGGGAAGGCGAAGCGCGCCCAGTCCGGCTTGACGAGATGAATCGGGACGCCGCCGGCGAGCAGCGCCTCGCCACGCGCTATCGCCTCCGCAACCCGGTCGAGCCGCAACAGCGCCAGCGCGCGGCCGGCCGCGGCGGAGCCCATGGTGCCGACCTGGCGATCGCCGGCCGTCACCGCGGCGCCGGCCGCGGGCGCGGCGCCGTCGTAGCGCACCGGCACCGCGCGGCTGCGCGCCGTGCCGCGGTGCTCCATGCGCGAGACGACTTCCTGGCCGACGTAGCAGCCCTTGGTGAAATCGACGCCGCCGAGCTGGTCCATGTCGGTCTCGTGCGGGAACGCATCGCCGTAGCTGAAATCGAGGCCGCCTTGCGGCACGCCGAGCGCGATGCGATGCGCTTCGTATTGCCCGGCATCGACGAGGGTGGCGCCGAGCTCGGCCGCGGCTTGAGCGGCAAGATGCGGCGGCAGCATCACGCGCGAGCCGAGCGACGGCAGCCGCGGATCGGCATAGCTTAGGCCAAATTTTGTCGTGCCGCCTTTGGTGGTGCCGCTGCCGTCCCAGGCGGCGAGCACGCCTAGCACTTCGGAGAGATCTTCGACGATCACCTTCGCGCGGAGTTTGTAGATGTTAAGTTTGGCAACCAGTGTGACGCAAAGCGCCCGCTGCACATCGAGGAAAAAGCCGCCGCCGTCCTTTGCCGGCGCCTCGGTGACGATGAAATCGGCGATGATCTTGCCCTGCGGCGTCAGCAGCGCGCAGAAGCGCGCCGTCCCGGGCTTGAGGTCGAGAACATCGGCCGTGACAAGCCCATGCAAAAAGTTCCGTGCGCCGTCACCGGCGACTTTGACCACGCCGCGATCCGCGAGCAGGGCAGCCTTCATGGCAAAAAACTTTCCAAATATTGCCGGCGAACCTAGAACACCGGCCGATTTCTCTCAAGGGTTGGCTACGCAGTAGAATTTTCTATGCGGTCAGCAAACAAAACCGCGAACTAACCACCGAACGTCGGGAATCATTCGGCGGCATGTGTAGAATGACACAGCGGCTGCGGGGGCGCCGGAATATTCTCCAAAACAAGTTGTTCTACGGTGCCGATCGCGGAAATTCGAAAGCACGCGTTCAGGGGGTGAGCGCATGACCGACGAACTGTTGTCGTTGCGGGCAGTTTTGCTGTCGGCGACGCAGAACGACCACGACATGTTCCGGCAGGCAGCCTCGACGGCAAAGGTGCCTATCGAGATCGTCGAATGCAAGAGCGTCGCCGCGGCATGTCAGGCTGTCGGCGGCGGCGCCGATCTGGTCTTCATCGACGGCGCTATCGCCAATGTAGCGACCGTGCAAGTGGTCGCGGTCGCGCGCGCGCGGGCCAAACCGCCGTTCCTGGTGCTGCTGGCGGCACCGGACGCCGTCATCGAGCCGCTCGCGACCGATGCGGCGGCGGCAAAGCCGATGCGGCTCGAAGAGGCGCGGCGGCTGATCGAGCGGTCGATGCGGGTGCGGCTACCGAGCCGCGTCCTGGTGGTCGACGATTCCTCGACCATGCGCAGCATCGTGCGCAAAATTCTCGGCGCGACGCGTTTTCCCTTCGACGTCAGCGAAGCCGCCGAGGGTGGCGTCGCGCTCAAGCTCGCCGGCGAGCGGGAATTCGACATCGTCTTTCTCGACTACTACATGCCGGGCCTCGACGGCCTGGAGACGCTGGCCGAGTTCAAGCGCGCGAAGCGGCGCATGACTGTCGTGGTGATGTCGTCGGCGCCGGACGCAACGCTTGCCGAGCGCGTGCGCGCGCAAGGTGCGGCGTTTCTCAAAAAGCCGTTCTTTCCCGCCGATCTCGAGGCGGTGCTGACGCGGCATTACGGATTGACTACGCTCAATCCGCAGCGCGCTTGAGACCGGATATTCGTTTGGAAAGTGCGGCTACTGCCGCGAGATCTGGACCGAGAATTCGCCGTTGCGGATGCGGGCGCCCAGGTTTTCCGCATAGCGGGCCGCCGCGTCTTCACCGTAGGTCGTGGTCAATTCGGCCAGCGCCAGAAACAGCGCGGTCTGCGCCAGGCAATCGCCGTCGATGCCGTCGTGCAGCGCTTCGATCCAGGCGTCGTGCAAAAAACCCAGCGCGATGCGTTTCTGCTCATGCTCGGGCACCGCTTCACGGGCGGCTAAATTTGGTGTCGCCGTACTCATTATGATTTTCTCTCGCGCCAGCCCCGGCGCTGTCCCTGTCCTGAAATCAAACTAGCATGGGTTTTCGGGGGTGAAAATCGAACCTCGGGGCAGGGTTAATGCCTGAAAATCATGCTCTAATTAGCGTAGCGCGCGGTGATCTCGCGGGCGATATGGGCGCCCTCTTCGAGGTAGCGATGAATGACGACGCCGGCCGCCGGCGTGCAGCTGCGGTAGCTTTGCTGAAAACCGCGATAGCCGCGGTTGAAGCTCGCCACCATCTGATCGTGGCGGTCGCCCGCGGGCGCCTCGGCATCGATCAGCGCCTGCGCCTCGGTGCGCCATTTCGGGCCTTCGTTCGAGCCGCAAATGCCGCGCAGGAAATGCAGCGCGCCGAGGATTTCCGAAAGTCGCTGCAGATCGTGATCGTAAGGCGCGGATACCACCTGCGGCGCCACCGGCGCCGCCGACTGCGGCGCACCGGGGGGCTGGGCCCTGCCCAGCGGCGGCAGCCCGGGTTTCGGCTGGGCCGGGGCCTGCGGTCTGGGCGGATACTGTTGAGGATACTGTTGATAGGGCTGATACGGCTGTTGTGGCGGCTGGCCGTACTGGAAAAATTGCGCGCCGGCCGGCCCGGCGGCAACGCACATTGCAAACAACAGCGCGGTCAATGTTCGAAGCATTTGCGGCGCAAACCTAAGGGTCGAGCGGACGGTCGAGCAAGCATGACAAGACGGCATGGTTGAGGCACGCGGCATCAGCGGGCCGCCGCAATCCGCTCCCAGGCGGCGTTGACGATCAGCGCCAGCCCTTCGGTGGTCTTCAAGTCGGACAGCGCCGACGGATCGCGCCATTGGGCTTCGGCCAATTCCTCGTTGAGCGCAACCTCGCCGGCGATCCAGCGCGCCGCGAACGGCAAAATCACGAAATGCCGCTCGACCCCGCCCGTGGCATCGCGGGTGATGGCCTGGCGATAGCCGGCCAGCGCCACCGGCTCGACGTCGAGGCTGGTCTCCTCGCGGACCTCGCGGATGACCGCTTCCTCCAAGGTCTCGCCGAGCTCGACGCCACCGCCCGGCAGCGTATAGAGGCCGTGGGCCGGCGGCCGCGCCCGGCGCACGATCAGCACCCGGCCGTCGCGGAAGATGGCGGCGCTCACCGCCAGATACGGCCGCGTTGGATAAGTGCGCGATCGTTCGTCGTTGCTCATCGAAGCTCGCGTGGTTTGGGTTAGTCTCGCAAAAGGCGCGAATGGTGATTATTTCTCGATCAAGCATTAGCTGCTTGGGTACTTAGACCAAGGCTCTTAGACTATGTGCGGACGCTATGTCATCATCTCGACGCCGGAAGCGATCCGGGCGCTGTTCGGCTATGGCGAGCTGCCGAATTTCCCGCCGCGCTATAACGTGGCGCCGACCCAGCCTATTCCCGTCGTGCGCCTCCACGACGGCAAGCGCTCGTTCGCGCTGATGCGCTGGGGCCTGCTGCCGTCCTGGGTCAAGGATCCGAAGACGTTTCCGCTGCTCATCAATGCTCGCGGCGAATCCGTGCTCGAAAAGCCCGCCTTTCGCAACGCCATGCGGCGGCGGCGCTGCCTCATCCCGACCGATGGTTTTTATGAATGGCAGGCTTCGGGAACAGCTGGCCCGCCGAAGCGGCCGTATTTCGTGCGTGGCAAACGCGGCGCCGACGGCACCGCGCCGCCGCTCGCGTTTGCCGGCCTGTACGAGACCTGGACCGGGCCGAACGGCGAAGAGGTCGATACCGCCGCCATCATCACCACGACGGCAAACCGCACGCTCAGCTCCGTTCACGAGCGCATGCCGGTGTTCGTTGCGCCGGAAGCTTTCGACTTGTGGCTCGACTGCGCCAATGTCGATACCCAAG